>ODAI013516306.1_pt1 | contig 14669 bp, 11 predicted proteins | sample 1539321 | NCBI WGS metagenome assembly ODAI01 (sample SAMN02144231, study PRJEB22623) | gut metagenome | biome: sheep rumen | host: Ovis aries | place: New Zealand
ACCTGTACGACCTCCACGCTGGAGCTTGGGATTGATATCGGGAAGCTCGAGCGGGCGTTTCAGATCGATGCCCCATTCACGGTGTCGTCATTTCTTCAGAGGATGGGACGGACCGGCCGGCGCTCTGAGCCGTGCGAGATGTGGTTTGTGATGCGGGAGGAACACGCGGAGCCAAGGGATCTGCTTCCTGACAAGGTTCCGTGGAAGCTGCTTCAGGGGATCGCTCTGGTGCAGCTGTACCTTGAAGAACGATGGGTCGAGCCGCCGAGGAAGGGACGGCTGCCCTTCAGCCTTTTGTACCATCAGACCATGAGCACGCTTGCGGGAAGCGGGGAGATGACCCCGGCCGCTCTTGCGTCCGCCGTGCTGACACTGGCTCCCTTCCGGCTGATCACGAAGGACGATTTCCGGGTTCTGCTGAAGGACCTGATTGAAAAGGATCACATTCAGGTGACAGAGAACGGCGGCCTGATTGTCGGCCTGGCGGGAGAGCGGATCACGAATTCGTTCAAGTTTTACGCGGTTTTTCAGGAAAATGAGGAGTACAGTGTCCGGTGTGAGTCACAGGAGATCGGGACGATCGTAAAGCCGCCCCCCATCGGAGACCGGATCGCGATCGCCGGACATGTCTGGGTGGTCGAGGAGGTTGACCGCACCCACCACCAGGTCTACTGCCATATGGTGAAGGGGAAGGTGCCTGCCTATTTCGGCGATGAGCCGGGCGATATCCACACGAAGATCCTGGAGAAGATGCGGGATGTGCTGACAGATACAAAGACCTACCCGTATCTTTTGAAAAATGCCAATGCCCGTCTTGCCACAGCCCGCGCGGACAGTGCCCACAGCGGCATCGGCTACCGCCCCCTGGTGCCACTGGGCGGGAATATGTACTGCCTGACGCCGTGGCTGGGAAGCTATTCCTTCCTGGCTCTGGAGCGTTTCCTGAGAATCCGGTGCGCAAAACGGCTCGGTCTGAAGGGCTTTAATTCAGTCCGGCCTTACTTTATCCAGTTCACCCTGGGCGTCGGCCCGAAGGAATTCCTGGAGATTACCCAGGAGGAAGCGCGCTCCGGGATCGATCCGATGGAGCTGCTATACCCGAAGGAAGTGCCGGTCTTTGACAAGTACGACGACATCCTGAATGGGGATCTGGTGAGAAAGGGCTTTGCGCTGGGTGTCCTGGATGTGGAAGAGATGAAGGAGCGTGTATTGGAGTGGACTGTGCAGCAGATGATTTGAAGCAATGTGCATTTCGTGGTATGTTTGTTGCAGGCGGGATTCAGGATGATTGAAGGAGGATGTGGCGATCCTGATGGAAGGCGGGAGGATTCCTGTAGATATTTCAGGATATCAGAATGATATGATGACCTTCCACGGCAAAGACGATATCCTGACGATGCTGATCCATCTGGGATACCTGGGATATGACAGCGAGCGGAAGGAATTGTTCCTGCCCAATAAGGAGATTCTGCAGGTCTTCCGGTCTTCCACAAAGGGTAGGAACTGGACGGCAGTGTTCAGGGCACTCGAAAATTCAAGGAAGCTGCAGGATCGAAAAAGTGTAGTTTGATGTCTATGGTTGCAAAGGAGGAAGAGACCATGATTGATTATTCAGAAGGATCAGGGAAGCTTTACCATATTCAGGTGGCGCCGGGTGAGGTGGGAAGGTATGTGATCCTGCCGGGAGATCCGAAGCGCTGCAAGAAGATCGCAGAGTATCTGGATGATCCGGTTCTGATTGCGGACAACAGGGAATTTACGACCTATACCGGATCGCTGGACGGTGTGAAGGTCTCCGTGACGTCCACCGGGATCGGCGGGCCGTCAGCAGCGATCGCGATGGAGGAGCTGAAGCGCTGCGGCGCGGATACTTTTCTTCGTGTGGGAACATGCGGCGGCATGCAGCTGGATGTGCGGGGCGGAGACCTGGTGATCGCGACGGGAGCGATCCGTTTCGGAGGGACAAGCAGGGAGTATGCGCCGATCGAGTATCCGGCGGTGGCGGATTTTGACGTGATCACGGCGATAAAGACGGCAGCGGATCAGCTGGGCTGCACTTCCCATCTGGGCGTGGTGCAGTGTAAGGATTCTTTCTACGGACAACATGAGCCGGAGGTCAAGCCGGTAGGTTATGACCTGCTGAACAAGTGGGATGCATGGCTTAAGTGCGGCTGCCTGGCTTCTGAGATGGAATCGGCCGCCCTGTATATTGTCGGTGCCTGCCTGAAGGCACGTGTGGGCACGGTGCTCCTGGCGATTGCGAACCAGGAAAGGGCCAAGGCAGGCCTGGACAATGAGCAGGTGCATGACACAACCATGGCGATCCGGACAGCGGTCGAGGCGGTCCGGATCCTGATCAGGCAGGATGCAGCAAGTGTTTCGGGCTGTTCTGAATAGTCACCTGACATTTACAGCTTGCCTCCCTGCTTTTTCAATCGCTGTGTCAGAATGCCTCGATGTACCAGGGGTCTGCAGGCAGAACCGAAGGTGCTTCATGATTGTGAGTGAGAGAGGGTTTGCATGATTGGGAGCGAGAGATGGAAGAGAATGGATTGAATCATGAAATGATAGAAAAGCTTTGCGGCATGGCGGTTGAGATGCGGAGCAGGAGCTATGTGCCCTATTCTCATTTCCGTGTGGGAGCCGCGCTCCTTGCTCAGGACGGGCGGATCTTCACCGGGTGCAATGTGGAGAATGCCAGCTACTCTCCCTGCAGCTGTGCCGAGCGGACTGCTTTTGTCAAAGCCATCAGTGAAGGGGTGCATGATTTTTTGGCGATCGCAATCAGCGGAGGGCTGGAGGGCGGTGAACTTGAATTCTGCCCGCCCTGCGGAGTCTGCCGCCAGGTGATGTCGGAATTCTGCACCGGAAGATTTCCGATCTATCTTGCCAAAAGCAAGGAAGAGTATGTGGTGCATACGCTGGATGAGATGCTGCCGTTCCGGTTTACGGTGGAGAATCTTCATACCTCAGTGAAGCTTCAGGCAGGGAAGATGGATGAAGAAGCAGAAGATGGATAAAGAAGCATGAGAATGAATGAAGTTGCGCAGGAGGGAGGAAACTGAGAATGGACGTTAGACAGCTTGCGGGGATGATCGACCATACCCTTCTGAAGGCAGACGCGAAGCGCTCTGATATCAGGAGGATCTGCGAAGAGGCCAGGGAGCATGGCTTTGCGAGTGTGTGTGTCAACAGCTGCTATGCCAGCCTGGTGTCGCAGGAGCTTTCAGGGAGCGGTGTGAAGACCTGCTGTGTGGTCGGCTTCCCGCTGGGGGCGATGAGCACCCGGGCGAAGGCTTTTGAGGCAAAATGTGCCGTGGAGGATGGCGCGGATGAGGTTGACATGGTGATCCATGTCGGCGCGCTGAAGGAAGGGAACGATGCATATGTAGAATCGGATATCCGCGCGGTTGTGGAGGCGGCAAAGCCCTCGATTGTCAAGGTGATCATCGAGACCTGCCTTTTGACGGACGAAGAGAAGGTGCGTGCCTGCGTGCTGAGTGAGAAAGCGGGAGCCGCTTTCGTAAAGACCTCCACCGGCTTTTCCACCGGCGGGGCAAATGCGCGGGATGTCGCTCTCATGCGCCAGGCGGTAGGGAACCGCCTTGGGGTCAAGGCATCCGGCGGGATCCATACGCCAGGGGAGGCGAAGGAACTGATCGAGGCCGGGGCGAGCCGGATCGGCGCAAGCAACGGTGTCGCGCTGCTGGGGTGACTGGTGAAAGCAGGCTTGATGCCTGCAGCAGCTAAGGAGCGAAAGCAGGCATCAGGTGACCAGTATCATTCTTCAAGAGCTTTCGCGGCAGGGGAATACAGGAGAAACGACGCGGGACGTTGTCTTGCAGGATGTGCCAATTATTTCGCGGCAGATCTTAAGGGGATATAGGAAAAGGGGAGAAGAAACATGAGACCACACAGGGGGGCGGCGGCTGTCCTGGCGGCGGCGCTCTTTGGCGGCAGCCTTTGCGCCCAGGCATACGCGGTTACGGTTGACTGGGATGACCTGACCGACGCGCAGCAGGAGCAGGCATATCACCAGCTTGAGTCTGAGAATCAGGCGCTGCGGGAGCAGCTGGCCCGGTTGAAGGGGGAGGACCTGCAGGGCACGTCCGGCGGGTCTGCAGGCCAGGATGCCGGACAGGAAGCTGCAGGTTCCAATGGAGCATCTGAATCCGGAAGCCAGTCAGGGCAGGGCGGTCCGGGAAGCGGGGAGGCCGCATCTGACGCAGCCGCAGCTGCGCAGTCATCCCAGGTGAAGAGTACGGAGTCCTTCCTCGCCGATATTGCGGCATCCTTCAATGCCCGCCAGGAGGCGGCCCGGGCGCATACCAATGAGGAAGTCAGTGCCATGAGCGAGGATGAGATGTGGGATTTCCGTTTCTCCTGCGCGGAGGTGGAGCGCGGGTTTTATGACGCTTATCATTCGGCTCAGTTTGATGACCTGAATGTCCTCTATCTGTGTTCGGAGTACTGCCTGGGACTGGAGAAGCAGTATCAGGCCCGGGAGGTATGGGAAACGCAGCAGGATTCAGACGAGGCCAACCGTCTCTACACGGCGGGTTATTACAACCGCGCTTATGCGCTGGTGGAGCTGTGTGAGTTCTATGGCCTGAACCTGGCGCAGGAGTACCAGAACCTGAAAAACGCGGTGAACCAGATGGATGCGATGAGTGCGGATGAGACGAGAAATGCATCCGTTGATCCGGCAAAGATCATGCAGGTGCAGGAGCTGCTCAATGGCCTGGGATTTCTGTGCGGTACGCCGGACGGGATCTGCGGGAGGCAGACTGCAAGCTGCATTGAGCGCTTTCAGAACATGTACGGCTATACGCCCGCGGACGGGATTATTGATGAGGAGCTGATCACACAGCTGACACAGCAGACAGCCCGCAGGCAGGGGTGAAGCATACTGGAGAAGGATACAGCAGATGGGAATGGGATTAAATCCGCTCAGCTATACAATCGTCAGCTCCGGCACGGGCGGGAGCTTCATGCAGACTGACCTGGTCGTCTTATATCTGCTGGACGGCGAGATGAGTGTGGGCTGCTACGGGGATGTCACCAGGATGCGCAAGGAGGACATCTTTCTGATCAACTCCGGCACGGAGTATACGGTCAGCGGCTTAAACGGCGCCATCTATGCAGTGGCATCTTTTTCGATCGGGCTCATTTCCCGGGTGATGGCCCGGAAAACCCTGATGCTGTATGTGAACTCGGCGAAGGATCCGTCGCATTCCTGCCAGGATCTGCGTATGATCCTGCAGGAGATGACAACGGAATACATCATGGACAGCCATCAGACGCGGGCCGCGCTGGACAGCCTGATGTTCCGGCTTCTGGACTGCCTGATCGAGAAATATCAGCTTCGGCAGGGACAGGCCCAGGCGGATCAGAACGAGACGGATGTGCGGATGCAGCAGATGATGCAGTACATCATCAACCATATCCATGGAGAGATCAATCTGTCGGATCTTGCGGCGGAGATGTTTGTATCCACCTCTACCCTGTCACGCATTTTCAAGAAGAATACAGGGATCTACTTTGCTGATTATGTCATGCGCCTGCGGGTCAGGACATCACTGGGGCTTTTGCGCAATTCTGACCAGAATCTGACCCAGATCGCCATGAACTGTGGATTCTCTACCTCGGCGGCATTTAACCGTTCCTTCCGCAAGGTGACCGGCATGATGCCGTCGGAATACAGAAAACAGTACCAGATTTCGGTGGAATCCGGGGAAAAAGGCGAGCTGGAGCAGCAGGAGGTCAGAGAAGAGCTGCGCAGGAAGGGATACCAATACCGGACAACGGCCAACCACCAGGAGTTCTGCCTGGATCTGAAGGCGCTTTCTCCGGTTCCCTACCGGCAGGTTTTTTGTGAATGCATCAACGTGGGGAGTCTGTATGGGCTGAGCCGGGCCAACACCCAGTTCCACATCCTGCATCTTCAGGAGCATCTGCATGTCAGGTATGTCAGGGCGTGGAATATCTTTTCGGAGAAAATGATGGTATCCGACGGCAGGACGATGGGCCATTATAATTTTGACCTGATCGACCAGGTTCTGGATTTTATGGTGCTGCACCACATCAGGCCATTCCTGGATCTGGGAAGGAGGCCTGATACGGCGATCCGGTCCTGGGGAAATGAAGTCTACTATCAGGAGGAATATATCTCATTTACATCCCGGGCGATCTGGGAGGATGTGGTCAGGGCTTTTCTGGACGAGATTATCAGCCGGTACGGGTCGGAAGAGGTGTCCACCTGGATTTTTGAACTGACACGGGATTTCCATCAGAAGGGCGGGAGGCTCTATGAGGACGAGTCGTATGATTTCTTCCACGCATGGAAATATACGCACAGGCTGGTCCGTGAGAAGCTTCCGGGTACGATGTTCGGCGGCATTTCCTCGGCGATCGAGCTGGAGAAAGATTATGTGGTGCATTTCCTCAAAAGGTGCGTCCGTGAGGGATGTGTGCCGGATTTTGTGTCCTTCTTCCTCTACTCCTATGAGAGCGCCAGCCGCGGGCATACAGATCAGGTATCCCCGGTATCGGAGATCCCGCCTGCGATCGAGAAGGAGCATGTGCGCATGATGAAGCAGATCATGCAGCAGGCAGGGATGGAGAATTGCCAGCTGTTTCTGACAGAGTGGAATAATTCCATCGGAAACCGGAACTTTCTCAATGACAGCTGCTTCCGGGCTGCGTATCTGGTATCGAAGGCAATCGATCTTCTGAATGAAACCGGGATGATGGCGGTCATGGCGGGAACGGACTGGGTCAGCAGCTATTTTGATACGAACAGGATCCTGAACGGCGGGATCGGGCTGCTGACAAAGGACACGATCCGCAAGCCTGCCTTCTATGCACTGTTCTTTCTGGGGCATATGGGGACGCAGGTGCTCTCAAAGGGAGAGAACTACCTCCTGACGAGGAAAGGGAACGGAGACCTGTACCTACTGTGCCATCATTTTTCCTGGTTCCGGCCCAATGTACTGACGGATTATGAAGAGGTCGACCTGGATCGGCTTCACCAGATTCAGTATGAGGACGGCAGGAAGCTGGAGCTGAAGTTCAGCCTGCAGAATCTGTCGGAAAAAGGGGAATATATCGTTAAGAAGCGATCTTTGAACAGACAAAGCGGGAGCATTCTGGATGAGTGGGGCAAGCTGGGCTATGAGACCAGGCTGAACCGTGATGATGTGAAATACCTGCAGGCAATCAGCGTCCCGGGGATTGAGATGCAGCGGGTCAGTGCTTCGCAGGACGGTATACTGGAGCTTGCGCTGGAGCTGGAGCCGCAGGAGGTTGTTTTGCTGCATATCTATGCGCGGTAATCGGGTAACAAAGGAACCATTTGGTGCCGCCCATTGCGTTGGAAAAGCGTCCTCCGGAATGGGCGGGCACGAGGAAAGGAGCGAGGAAAGGACGGGTATGAAACTGACGGAAGAAATGAAGGCAAAGGTGGAGTCGATCCTGGCCAGGATGACGCTGGAGGAGAAGATCGGACAGATGAACCAGGAATCTCCTTCCATTGTGGGAGGATTCGACGTTCCGTTCTCTGAGCTGATCGAGATGCTGACGGACGGGAGGCTGTCGCAGGAAGAGTTTGAGAAGCTCATGTCCACGGCGAAGCAGGATTTCCATGAAGACGAGATCCGTGCCGGATTGGTTGGATCCGTCATGGGAAATGATCCGCGCAAGGCCAATGAACTGCAGAAGATTGCGGTGGAGGAGTCGCGGCTGGGGATTCCGCTGATCATCGGCTTTGATGTCATCCATGGCCTCAGGAGCGTATTTCCCATCGCGATTGCGGAAGCGGGGTCTTTTGATGACGCACTCTTTGAAGAGACCGCCCATATGGCCGCGAAGGAATCCAGGGCGCATGGGATCAGCTGGAACTTTGCGCCGATGATCGATGTGGCGCATGATTCCCGCTGGGGCCGGGTTTCCGAAGGCCCGGGCGAGGATGTTTTTCTGGGCAGCAGGTTTGCGCGCGCGAAGATCCGCGGCCTGCAGGGAGATACCTCCTCGGAACAAAATTACGTGGCGGCCTGCACCAAGCATTATGTCGGCTACGGCGCATGTGAGGGCGGCAGGGATTATAACACGGTATCCATGGCGCCCAATCAGCTGTTCAATACCTATCTTCCTACCTTCCGGGCGGCCATGGAAGAAGGCGCGGCCACGGCCATGGCGGCGTTCAATGATCTCAACGGCGTCCCCTGCACGGTGAACCGCTATCTCCTGAGAGACATTCTGAAGGAGTCCTTTGGCCTTCAGGGCTTTGTCGTCAGCGACGCGAATGCCATCAGGGAGTGCGTGATCCACGGGATCGCCGCGGATGACGAAGACGCGGGCATCCAGGCGGCAAATGCCGGGATGGACATGGACATGGGTACGCACATTTACAAAGACCATCTCAAAAAAGCGGTGGAGGACGGCAAGGTCTCCATGGAGGTGATCGATGAGGCCGTGCGCCGGATCCTTCGTGTGAAGGCCTGGCTCGGGCTGTTTGAGCATCCTTATGTCCCTGAGGATGTGATTGAGGCGTATGAAAAGGGGATTCCCGCCGGGCACGCGCAGCTCTCCCGCAAGGCCGCGCAGGAGTCTGTTGTCCTTTTGAAAAATGAAGGCGGCATCCTGCCCCTTGACAGCGCCGCGAAGGTCAGCCTTGTGGGAACGCTGGCGGACAGCGTGGATGAGGTGACAGGCGCCTGGGCCATGGGCTGGAAGAAGGAGGACTGCGTCACGATCCTGGCAGGCATGAAGAACAGCGGCCTGGATGTCGCTTATTACCCGTGCGCTGGCCCGGAGGGCGGACTGAATGAGGATGAACTGGAAGCGGCCACGGCAAATGGGGATGTGATCGTCGCCATTGTCGGAGAGACGACAGCCATGTCGGGAGAGGCATCCTCCCGGGCGGATCTGACCCTTCCGGGACGGCAGAAGGAGATGCTGGAGAAGCTTCTGGCATCCGGGAAACCCGTCGTCACTGTCCTGATGAACGGACGGCCCCTTGCCCTTGGCTGGGAGGCGGAGCACCTTCCGGTTCTGGTCGAGGCATGGCATCTTGGGATTCAGATGGGAAATGCGGTTGCGGATGTCCTGACAGGGGCTGTGAATCCTTCCGCGAAGCTGGCATCCTCCTTTCCGGCGGGCAACGGGCAGTGTCCGGTCTATTACAGCCATCCCTCCACGGGACGGCCGGCAGGCAAGAGTAAATTTACATCGAAATATCTCGATGCACCGGCTGAGGCGCTGTTCCCCTTCGGATATGGCCTGAGCTATACGACGTATGAATACAGTGACCTGAAGATCGATGAGAAGGAGGACTGCCTGGAGATCAGCGTCAGGATCCGGAATACCGGAAGCCGCGCCGGGACAGAGATCGCGCAGCTGTATATGCAGGATGTCGCTGCAAGCCTTGTACGCCCGGTAAAGGAGCTGAAGGGGTATCAGCGCGTCTTCCTGGAAGCGGGGGAGGAGAAGGAGATCTCCTTTGGCCTCCCAAAGAAAGAGATGGGATTCTATGACAACGACGGGAAGTATCGCCTGGAAGACGGCCTGTTCCGGATCTATGCGGGCACAAGCTCAAGGGATGTGCTCTGCGGGGAAATCTTCGTTTCTTTCAAAGTGTGAACGTGGCACAAAATAAGGAACTGCCGGACGGCCGGCGGACAAGGAGGGATATGGAATGCAGCATGTACTGAAGAACCCGATCATTCCGGGCTTTTACCCGGATCCTTCCATCTGCAGGGTGGGGGAAGATTTTTATCTGGTATGCTCGAGCTTTGAGCTGTGCCCGGGCATCCCGCTCTTCCACAGCAAGGACCTGGCAAACTGGGAGCAGCTTTGCTATGTCATGACGCCTGAAAATGGATTCCATGTGGAGAAGAATTCCGGGGTTGGGGGAGTGATGGCTCCTACGATCCGCTACCGCAAGGGGACATTCTACATCATCAACTGTAATTTCAGCGACCGTGGGAACTTTATCGTCACGGCAACGGATCCGGCAGGGCCATGGTCCGAGCCTCACTGGCTGACAGACGTGCCGGGGATCGACGCATCCATTTTCTTCGATCAGGATGATAAGTGCTACATCATGGGAACTGGAAATGTCTGGCCGGATGGCAAAGGCGGGATGCGGCAGGGCATCTGGGCGGCGGAATATGATATCGACCATTTCCGCCTTGCAGGCGAGCCTGCGGCCCTGTGGGGAGGCGCGATGGCAGGAGTGGCTTCGCCGGAGGCGCCGCACATCTACCATATCGGAGACTGGTACTACCTTCTGATCGCGGAAGGCGGCACCGAGCAGTACCATTCCGCGACAATCGCCCGCAGCCAGAGCGTGCTGGGCCCCTATGAGGGCTTCAGAGGCAATCCGGTCCTGACCGTGCGCCATATGGGGCATAAGGCACTGATCCAGAACGCCGGCCATGCGGATCTGGTGGAGCTTCCGGACGGGAGCTGGTACGCGGTGTTCCTTGCTTCCCGCCTGATCGGCTCTGTCAGCAAGAACCTGGGGCGGGAGACCTATATCGTACCGGTCGAGTGGGAGGAGGAGTGGCCGCTCTTCAGCCCGCAGACCGGAAAGGTAGAGTGGGAATACCCTGCTCCGGCGAGCCTTCCGTGGACTGAGTATGACAGCGCAGCCGGGAGCGGGAACGCTTCAGAGAAGGGAATCGCTCCCGGGCAGGACGGCAGGCCGAAGAAGGATGCTTTTGCGGATGGGGATCTGGATCTTGCGTGGAGCTTCTGGGGTAAGCCGGTCAGGCCGTTCTGGGAATTCACCCATCCCGGGATCGCGCTGTCCTGCCTGCCGCAGGCACTGGCCGAGCCGATTCAGCCTATGTCCATGGATGCGCAGGAGCATTCTGACAAAAACTATGCTTCATTTCTTGCACGCCGCAGGCGCCAGCCCCACTGCCGCTTCGGGGCGAAGATGTGCTTCACGCCGGAGGGGAAGGAAAGCGCCGGCATTGCCATCGTGCAGGCGATGAACCACCAGTTCCATCTGGAGCTTGCAAGGGAGGATGGCAGGACCTTCGTGCAGCTGGTTCTCTTCACCTCTGACTTCGAGGTGCCGCCCTACCTGCCGGGATTTTGCAGCGTCACGAATCGCAGGATCCTCGCGTCAAAGCCATGGGAGGGCAGCGAGATCGTGCTGGAAATGGAGCTGAACCAGAATTCCTACCGTTTCTCCTGCGGGATGGATGAGGAACATATGGAACTGCTGTGTGAGGCCGACGGTGCCCTGATCAATCCCGAGAAGGTAGGCTGCATGACCGGCGAGGTCATGGGGATCTTCGCAACCGCCAACGGATCCGAAAGCGGCAACCGTGCGCATTTTGCATGGACCCAGTATCAGGATCTGTGACCGGCCCGCAGCATGGATGACATCTGAAACAGAACATGTCGCGCTGCGGGTCACACCGCCTCCAGCGGGCCGGCTTGTGGGTGGCCCGCCGGCGGGGGGTGACTTGTAACAATCAGTCCGTCATTTGAAAAAGACGGGCTGATTTTATGTTGCATATGCTGTTTTTTCTGGTAAAATGCAATAGATGCAACAAATATAGATCAATTGTTTCATCTCTGCGAAGCGCGTCTTTCCCAGTTTGCAAATAACGGAATGGATTGTGACGGCTTATTGCTATCGTTTTTTCCCCTGAAAACAGATAATGGTACAAGCAGATGAGATCCGGGTTCCGGACAGCCAAAAGGATCGGATCTCATCAAATGGATGTATGTACTGCTGTTGTGTTTTCCAGAAGGGAGGAATCTAGTAAATGGCTGCAAGTGCAAATGCTGTCGGGAAGGAGAAAGCCAGCCCGAAGCTCATGGTGGGTTACGGCCTGGGTGAGGTCGGATGCCAGATGAGCTGGTACATGATCAACAACTATCTGAATATCTTTTACACAGACGTTGTAGGCCTGACCGGAGCCGCGATCTCAACCATCGTTCTGATCGCAAGGATCTGGGATGCGATCAATGACCCGATGATGGGACAGATCGCTGACAAGACGCATACACGCTGGGGCAAGTTCCGTCCGTACCTGATGTTCGCGCCGCCGGTTCTGGCAATCTTCAATATCCTGACATTTACGGTATTCCCGGTACAGGGTGTGATGAAAGCGGTGCTCTGCGGTGTCTGTTATATCGGCGCCGGCATGGCATACACGGCCTGCTCGATTGCCTATCAGGCTCTTTTGAACGTAATCGCGGTTGACTCGAGAATCCGTCAGCTGCTTGCGACGGACCGCAGTACGGGCGCTTCCATCATCGGCATCATTCTTTCGATGGTCGCCATGCCGCTGATCCTGCGTTTCAGCTCAGCAGTGAACGCAGAAGGACAGCCGATGGCGGACGGGCATGGTTATTTTGTCGCAACCGTCATCTTCTCACTGATACTGATCCCGATATTCTGGCTCTGCGCCATGATCTGTAAGGAGACCTATACGGATCACCTTCATGGAAGCGCGCCTGCCGAGAAGACCACGTTCCTCGGGAACATAAAAGACCTGGTCAGGAATGATCAGCTTCTCATCGTTGTGATCGCAACAGTCATCGGAACGATCTGCGTGACCGGACGTTACGGAATCCTTGTTTATCACGTCATCTATGTCGTCGGCGGACCGCAGTACATTGCGACCATGTTCACGGCGATGACAGTCGGACAGCTGGTCGGAACCCTTACCGTTCCGTGGGGCACCAAGGTCTTTGGAAAGAAGAACTACATGATCATCATGAACGTGGTCATGGCAGCCGGGTTCGTCGCACTCTTCCTGAACCCGACCAACAACCCGGTCTTCCTGATCGGCGCATCCTTCATCGGATCCCTTGGATTCGGCGCTCCGGCGATCTGCTACGGCATGGTCGGCGACTCTCTGGAATATGGCGACTGGAAGCTTGGAAAGCGTCAGGAAGGCCTTGCGGCATCCATGCTCAGCTTCGGCGTCAAGCTTGCGACCGCGATCTGCGCGCCGGTCATCCTGCTTCTGGAAGCAGTTGGATATGTCCCGAATGTGGAGCAGACAGCTTCCGCGAAGATGGGCATCAACTTCATGGTCAACATGCTTCCTGCGATCCTGGCTCTTGTATCCTGCATTCCGCTGATCTGGTACAAGCTTTCTGATAAGCGCGTAGCCGAGATCCGTGAGGACCTGGAGGCCGGAAAGCATAAGTGGGATAAGTAATATGACATTATGATCCGGCGCCCTGGAAGCTGTGCCATTCATTCAAAACGGCGCCGGGGAGTGCCGGATCATTTTCCAAAGAACAGATAGAGAAGGAGAGACAGGATATGTACAAGTATGACAGAAAAGGACCCAAGCGGGGTGTGGCTCTGTACAGCTATTCGGCAGAGTTCGGGCTGACAAAGACATTGGAGGACTGCTTTGAGGATGTCCATGATATGGGTGCGCACGGGATCGAGATCCTGGCCAACACGCATATCGAGAATTATCCGTATCCGACGGATGAATGGGTAGAGAAATGGTTCCGGCTCTGCGATAAATATGAGGTCGTTCCGGTGGAATACGGCAACTGGATCGATTCCCACGTGCTGGGCGACAGGGATCTGACTACGCAGGAGTCCGTGGAGATGCTCAAGAGGGACATCCGCCTTGCCCACCGCCTTGGCTTTACCGTCATGAGAACCAAGATGCCGGTCATCAACGACCTGCTTGAGCCGGTGCTGAACTGGAGGGAGATCATCAAGGGAGCGCTCCCCCTTGCCGAAGAGCTTGGCATCAGGATGTGCCCGGAGATCCATACGCCGTCCAACCTGAAGGGCAAGCTGGTCACGGATTTCGTGGACTTCATCAAAGAGACCGGAACAAAGAACTTTGGCCTGAATATCGATTTCTCTGTCTTCCGCACCGAGTTCGCCGAAGGCGAGTGGAGAGATCCGAACTACACGCCCAACAAGCCGGAGGACATCATTCCGCTCCTGCCCTATGTCTATTGCTGCCATGCGAAGTTCATCAACATGAGCGATGACTTCCAGGAGACGACGATCCCGTATCCTCAGATCATCAAGGTCATGCAGGAGAATGGCTATGACGGTTATCTTCTGAGCGAATATGAAGGTGCCGATAAGTATGACCAGGGCTATGAAGTAGGACAGACTCTGCGCAAGCAGCACATCATGCTGAAAAATCTGCTCGGCGATTAAGGAGGTGCACGATGGAAAAACAGGTTATCCAGTCTGTAGGATTCAGAAATATCAAGGATGAGAATGGCAATGTCACCGGATTCCAGTTCAAGGTAAGGCTTCCCTACTACAGAGGGATCTTCCTTTCCCAGATCCGCCCGGGCACATTGTTCGTGGATGGGGAGAAGATCGGGAAGGACGACATCATCTGGAACATCAACGGTGAGGACTTCACCAATGAGGAGATGAAGGCGGACTTCCAGACCCATTGGGCAGTGACCAGTCCTGCGGTCCTGAAGGTAAAGAAGGCAGGCGGGCTCGCGCAGGGGTATCATGACCTGAAGTACGGCTTCTGCTTCACATCATCCTATATGCCGCCGATCATCCAGGATCATCTTGATCCGGACCAGGAGAGCATGGTATTTATGCCGGAATTCGGCCATCATGTGAATGAAAGAAGGCTTCTGATCGTCTGATTCAGAGTTACAAAGCCACACGCCCGCCAGCGGGCGTGTGA
>ODAI010910782.1_pt1 | contig 14668 bp, 10 predicted proteins | sample 1539321 | NCBI WGS metagenome assembly ODAI01 (sample SAMN02144231, study PRJEB22623) | gut metagenome | biome: sheep rumen | host: Ovis aries | place: New Zealand
GGCTGATGTTACAAAGGATAGAAGACCTGTTGACGCGTGACGAGAGTTTCTCGATCGAGACCACCCTTGCCACGCGTTCGTATGTCAAGCTGGTGCAGCGTGCCAAGAAGCAAGGCTACCGCGTGAGCCTGCTCTACTTCTGGCTGAGCAGTCCTGAACTGGCGATGCGTCGCGTTGCCGAGCGTGTGAGCAAAGGAGGTCACGACATTCCCAAGAGCACGATCACGCGTCGCTATGCCTCTGGCATCAAGAACCTGTTCAAGTTGTTTGTACCGCTAGTAGACTATTGGGCCGTCTTCGACAACAGCGAGTCACCTCGTCGTACGGTGGCTACTGGCGGCTTGAATGCCAGGACGGAAATACTGGAGAACGTATCATACGAAAAAATGTTGGCTTATGTCAAATAAGGAAATAAAGAGTTTCACTCAGAAGCTGGAGACGGGGTTGCGTCTGGCGGAGAAACGCATGCTAGAGGAGAAGGCATTGCACAATGAGACCATAGTGGTGTCGTCGGCAGAAGGCGAGTTTCAGTATATACCAGCCAAGGAGGCTCTGGCACAATTCTGAGGAAATAAGGAGGATAAGCATTTTATGAAAATAAAAATAGTGAATCGAGGCCATCAGCCTCTGCCTGCCTATGCCACTGAGCAGAGTGCAGGTATGGATCTGCGAGCTAATCTGAGCGAGCCCGTCGTGCTGCATCCGCTGGAGCGCAGGCTCATTCCAACGGGGCTGTATATCGCCCTTCCTGCAGGCTATGAGGCCCAGGTGCGCCCTCGTAGCGGGCTTGCCCTGAAGAAAGGCATCACCGTGTTGAACTCGCCAGGCACCATCGATGCCGACTATCGTGGCGAGATCGGCGTGTTGCTCATCAACCTGTCGAACGATGACTTTGTGGTCAACGATGGCGAGCGCATTGCCCAGATGGTGGTAGCACGTCATGAACAGGGAGAGTTCGTCGAGGTGGAAGTGCTCGACGAGACGGAGCGTGGTGCTGGCGGCTATGGGCATACGGGGATGAGTTGAGGTTTGAGATTTGAAGTTTGAAGTTTGAAGTTTGAGGTTTGAGATTTGAGAATTGAGATTTTTATGAGGAGATTGTTGTTCGCGATAATGATTCTGATGGGTTGCATGGAAATGGCAGCTCAGCAGGACGTGCAATCTTCCAAGACGAATAAACGCGAATATGACGTGATGCTGCATGAGGCTCTGCTTCAGCGACAGAAAGGTCATCACGATGCATCGTTCGACCTGCTGTGCCGCTGCAGGGAGCTGAGGCCCGATGCGTCGGAAGTGCATTATTTCATCGGACAATACTATGAGGCCCTCGGACAGAAGGAACAGGCTTTGGCTTCCTATCAGCGGGCTTCGCAACTGGAACCTGAGAACATCACTTACCTCGAGCGACTGGCAGGCTCCTACGTCGACAGCAATCAGTATGCTGAGGCTATCGATGTGGTAGAGCGGATGTATGAAGCCAACAAGGGACGCGACGAGCTACTCGAGTCGCTCTATGCTCTCTACTGGCAGCAGAAAGACTTTGAGAAGGCAGTAGACGTGCTCAACCGCATGGAGCTGGCCGACGGTCCCACCGAGCGCACCACGCTGATGAAGTGCCGGCTCTATATCGAGATGGAAGACTCAGATCGGGCTATCGCCGAGATGAAGTCGCTGTCAGACCACTATCCCAACGACCCCACCTATCGCACCCTTTATGCCAATACGTTGCTGGTGACTGACCATGAGGATGAGGCCTACGACGTGCTGATGCAGGTGATGAGCGAGGATGCCACCAACCTCAGAGCCCAGCAGGTGTTGCGCAACTACTATATCCGTCAGGGCGACGAGATTTCGGCCGACTCTGTCAATCATGCCATCCTGCTCAATCCCAAGGCCTCGACAGAGGACAGGGTGGAACAGATGCGGCGCATCATCATGGAGTCGGAACAGACCGATGGCGACAGCACGGTAGTGCTCAGTCTCTTTCAGGAGCTGCTCAACCTGCCCGAGCCCGACCCAGACATCGCTGAGATGAAGGCCGTATACATGCAACTGAAGGAGATGCCGCACGACAGCATTGCCCACGCCTTCGAATATGTGCTGCAGCTGGCTCCCGACCAGGCATCATCGAGGCTGCGACTGGTGCAGCAGGCATGGGAGGATCAGGATGATGATCGCATCATCAGCCTCTGTCAGGCAGCACGACAGTATAATCCTGAGGAGATGGCTTTCTATTATTATCAGGGAATGGCCTACTACCGTCAGGAGGACACCGATCATGCGCTGGAAGCCTTCAAGAACGGCATCAGCGTCATCACTGAGGACAGCAACCCTGAGATCGTCAGCGACTTCTATGCCGTCATGGGCGACCTGCTGCATCAGAAAGGGCTTCAGGCAGAAGCCTATGCTGCCTACGACTCGTGCCTGGTGTGGAAAGAGGACAACATAGGATGTCTCAACAACTATGCCTACTACCTCAGCCTGACGGGCGACCGCCTGGCAGAGGCAGAGCAGATGAGCTATAAGACGGTGAAGGCCGAGCCCAACAATGCGACCTACCTCGATACCTATGCATGGATTCTCTTTATGCAGCAGCGATATGCCGAGGCCAAGGTTTACATCGATCAGGCTCTGCAGAACGACTCGCTGCCAGGAGCTGTCATCCACGAGCATGCCGGCGATATCTATGCCCTCAGCGGCGACATCGACGGTGCTATGGCCTACTGGGAGCAAGCGCTCTCGGAAGATCCTGACAATAAATTGCTGAGGAAAAAGACTAAACGTAAGAAATACTTCAAGAAATGAGAATAAAGACCTGCATTCAGGCAGCAATGATTGCTGCAACACTGACTTTCACCGCCTGTAACTCGAGCAAGAACGTCGTCAAAGATAAACCCGTTGCCTCCAACTCGGCTGAGCTTATCAGCAAGGTCGTTGGACAGGCTCAGCAGCATACCACTTACTTCGGATCGAAGTTGAAGTTCTCCGTTGAGGTGGGTAAGCAGCAGCTGTCGGTATCTGGAAACCTGCGCATGAAGCGTGACGATGTCATACGTCTGCAGCTCAATGCACTCGGACTGGTGGAGGCTGCTCGCCTGGAGTTCACTCGTGACTCTGTGCTTATCATGGATCGCATCAACAAGCAGTATATCAAGGCTCCCTATGGCGATGTCGACTTCCTGCGCGACAGCGGCATCAACTTCCACATGCTGCAGTCACTCTTTTGGAATGAGCTCTTTCAGCCAGGACGGACTGACGTGGATGTGAGCCGTTTCGCCGTCACGGCACAGAATGGTGATGATGCTACCATCAACTTCGAAGAGACTGAGACGACAGGTGCCAGGAGCCGTATGGCCTACAGCTGGCTGGTGAGCGCCGCTACAGGCAGCATCAGGAAAGCCTTAGTGGAGTATGACGGAAGATCGCATGGCAACACCAAGCTTAACTGGGAGTACGGTGACTTCAAAGAGGTGAAGTCAAAGCCCTTCCCCTGCGATATGCAAGTGCTGCTGTCGACCCCTAAGAAGGAAATCAAGCTGGGCATGAAGCTCAGCAGCTTCAACAACGACAGCGACTGGGAGACGCGCACTCGTGTAAGCCGTAGATACACACAAGTGGATGTCGACGAGATCTTACGGCGAGTTATGGCGCTTTGATTTGAGATTTGAGAATTAAGAATGAGGAAGGCGATTATACTGATCATCCTGTTGAGCCTGAGCCTGACCACATCGGCTCAGCGTCGCAACACACGGCAGCGGCAACCTACACAAAGGGAGCAGTTGCAGCAGCGTCAGCGTCAGTTGCAACAGCAGCAACAGGCCAACAGAAAGCGTCAGCAGGAGTTGGAGCAGCAGGTGAAGGTGCGCATGAAGGATGTGGAGGTCCTGGGCAGCGAAATTGCCGACAAACAGCTGGTCATAGACAGTCTTCATCTAGCCATCGACACGCTGCAGGGAAACATTGCCGTGCTCGACTCACAGTTGGTGGTGCTGCGCAAGGAGCTGGAGGAGCGTCGACAGCACTTTATCAAGTCTGTGCGCTACATGTATCGCAACAGAAACATGCAGAATCAGATGATTTTTGTGCTTAGTGCGAAGAACTTCAACCAGATGTACCGTCGCATGCGCTTCATGAACGAATATACCACTTATCAACGGGCACAGGGTGAAGCTGTGAAGCAGAAGGGTGAGCAGGTGGAGCAGAAGCGTGCTGAGCTCAACGACGCCCGCAACAAGTTGAATACGCTGTTGGCTCGCGGCGAGGAGGAGCAGAAACGTTTGGAGCAGAAGAAGGAGGATCAGCAGAAACTCGTGGCAAGCCTGCAGCGTGAAGAGCAGACAGTACGTCGGCTCATCACCCAGCAGCAGCAAGAGGAGGCCGCCCTCAACAAGCAGATAGACCGTCTCATCGCAGAGGAGTTGGAGCGAGCCCGCAAGGCCGAGGAAGAACGTCAGCGCAAGCTTGCTGAGCAACGTCGTCGTGAGCAGGAGCTGCAACGACAGCAGCAGGCCGCTGCCAACAACAATAACAACAACCGCAGGAGCACCAGCCGCTCTTCCAGAAATACGAGTACTACTAGTACTTCTAGGGCAACTAGTAATTCTAGGACGACTAGTACTACTAGAACGACTACCACTTCCAGAGCATCAACGAGCTATCGCGATGCCGATCCAGACCGTCAGCTCACGGGCAGCTTCGCCAGCAACAAGGGTCGTCTGCCTGTTCCTATCACAGGCAGCTATCGCGTGGTGAGAGGCTTCGGAGCCTATACGATGGCTGGCGTTACCCTGCAGAGCAGCGGCATCCACCTTGAGGGTCAGCCGGGTGCTCAGGCACGATGTGTCTTTGATGGCGAGGTCAGCAGAGTCTTCGACCCAGGCAACGGCATTGTGGTGATGGTGCGTCACGGGCGCTACATCTCTGTATATAGCGGTCTTTCGTCAGTCAGCGTCAGCATGGGGCAGAAGGTGAAGACAAACCAGACACTTGGCACCGTCGGTCCCAGCCATACGCTGCTCTTCCGCCTTCAGGATTGGGACAAAGTGCTCAATCCAAAGACTTGGCTCAAACGCCTGTAACTCCTGTTAGTTGCCGGTGATGTTCCAGTCGATGCCTAGTGGATTCCCCTGCATCCTGGTGACCAGCCACAGACCTTCTTTCTGTTGCAGCCACATCTCCGTGCGGTCGATGTCGGCCTTCAGATGGAGAAGGGCAGGCGTGGAATCATCTTGTCTGCGCCAGGTGATGCCATCGTAGATCATCATACCCTGACTTTGAATCATTCGTACAGCATCGGCTGAGACGAAGGCAAATGTTCCTCGCACATTATGATATACTGTGCCGTCATTCTGTGGGCTTAGCCAGCAGAAAGTCTCAGCATGTTCCACCTGGCTAAAGGGAATGCGATAAGTGGTCTGCTTGCACACGATGCTGAGCGTGTCGCCGTCGTTGATAAAGGCGAGAGGCCAAGAGCGGAACTGGCGGTTAAGGGTGAAGTGAATGAGGAAAGAAGGTTGAGTGATGGAAGATGAAGGATGAGAGCCGGATGATGAGGGATGAGCGCTGAGAGATGAAGGATGAGCCGCCGTTGTCTTTGTCTCGAAGAGGAGCTGTCCTCCCTGCATGAGTTGCTGATGGGTGATGCGTGCATCGGACAGGTCCTGACCATTGAGGCTCACACGCAGGAAGCCGTCGCCACGTCCCTGTCGCTCGACATGCAGCGTTTTTCCATTCGAGAGTGACAAAGTGTATTCAGGAAGCAGGGGCACATTGAGCAGATAATAGTCTTGTCCTGCATTAGGATAGATGCCCATCATGTGGAAGGCGAGCCACGACGACATGGCTCCTGAATCGTCATTGCCAGGCAGTCCGTCGGGTTGGTCATTGTAGTGTTGGCGTATGATGCTGTGTATGCGCTGGCTGCTGAGGTCGGGCCTCCCTATCCAGTGGTAAAGGCAGGGCGTGAGGAACGAGGGTTCATTCTGAACGTTATAATAGCCTTGCTCGAAGAATCGGTCCAATCGCTGACGAAAGGCATTGGTTCCGCCACAGACCTGAATAAGCCCTTCTACGTCGTGGGGCACGGAGAGTGAATACTCCTGGCTGGTGGCTTCGTAGAAGAAGGTGTCCCACCAAGGCAAATACCAAGGCGCAACTTTGGTGACGGGGGTATAAGGAATGAGCGGATGAAACACTTGCGAGCGTCCCCAAGGCACAGAGTCGAGCCAATGCCCTTGTTCGTCGCGAGGAAGGATGAACCCCTTCATGCCATCATATTCAAAGTCACTACGCCACAGATTACGCCAGTTGTGTGAGCGCTGAAGGTAGCGCTCATAGATGTCGTTTCGTCCTAGTCGTTGTGCCACAAGGGCGATGCAGTAGTCATCATAAGCATACTCCAGGGTGCGTGTGCCGGCGCGAGGGATACCATAGGGGATGTACCCTAGCTGGATGTACTCTCGCAGTCCTCCCCGTCCGTGCTTTTCGTGGTCGGCACCAGGGTCAGCTTCACCATCCTTGAGCATAGCTTCTAAGGCTAGTTCATAATCGATAGGCTCAACATCCTTTGCGAGGGCGTCGGCAATGACCACTTCGGCGTTCGAACCTCCCTGTGTACGTCCGTTGCAGTCGCCGCTGCGTGCATCTGGCAGATAGCCTTCACGACGGTAGATGTTAAGCATCGAGCGAACGATGGCTGCCTGGCGCTGTGGGTCAAGCAGGGTGATAAGCGGTGTGGAGGTGCGATAAGTATCCCAGATAGCGTAGTAGTCGTCATAGTAAGGCTTATCCGTCCACTTGGGATTCTCGCCCGTTTTGTCGACGGGCATGAGCATGGTGTGATAGAGCGCAGTATAGAACATGCGCTGTTGCTGCGGAGTTCCTTCCACCCTTATCTTGCAAAGTTGCTCCTCCCATGCATAGCGCAGACGTTCGAGCTGCTGGTCGAAGCCGATGGAGTCGATGTTGCGTTTAGCTTGTTGGGTGCTGACGTAGGAGATTCCTATCTTCACATTGACCAGCGTGTCAGTAAAGTGAAGATGGGATGGCTGTTGATGGATGGTGAAGGGACGGTCTGTGGTGAGACAGAAATAGACAGTGTAGGCATCGCCGTTGTTCCACCCGCCACGTATGCGGCTGAAGCCACGCAGCTCATGACTGCTGATGGCCTCAACCTCTGCTCCCACAAACTGCTGTCGCTCGCGGAGGTCGGGCACAGTGTCTTTGCCCAGAAAGTGGGTGGCATCGACAAGCAGCGAGGGCTGTGTGCCCTGTGGGTAGTGGATGCGATAATGGGCACAGCGCTCGCTAGTGGTAATCTCTGTGCAGATGCCGTCGGCATAGTCAGTAGCATAATAGCCTAACTCTATCTTTTCAGAAACGCGCTGCTGGGCATAGTCAGTTCGATCGCTGCCAAGGTATGGCTGAATGAGTATGTTGCCATATTTCTGCCCCCCTCCTGTTCCACTGACATGTGTCTGTGAGAAACCAAGGACTGGCTCAGGCATGGGTGCCCATCCAGCATTAGGAAGGACACCACAGTCTGGGCCAGGCTTCACCATACCGAAAGGCATTGAAGGACCAGGGAACGTGCGTCCCACCCCCACACTGCCTATACGTGGGTCTACATTGAGCCAGCGCTGGGCGGATATCTCCGCCGTGGCTACCAACATCAGCAGGATGACTACGGTCGCCTTTTTCACGCTTATTTCAGTTCAAAGACGCGACTGGCATAATCCTCACGCAGGGGAATCTCGAGGCCCACCTCCATCAGGAAGCGTCCTGTGAATTGCTTGCCATTGAGGGAACAGGGTCGCTGACCTATCTTCACATTGCGCTCAGTCAAGGTATAACTCTTGTCTGGATTGAGGCCGGCTAGGCGTAGGCGCGGCAAGGGCTGGTCGTAGTAGTTGTCGGTCTTATAGACGAACAATACACCCTGCGATTGAGCATCGTCGACATACATGAGGCTAGCAACTCCCTTACGGTCGTAGGGTGAAAGCAGGCGGTAGAGGTTGCCAGTCTGAATAACTGGGCGTAGTGCCTTGTAATCAGCGAAGCATGTAGTACACTGCTTTCGCTCCTCGTCTGTCATGTCCTTTGGCTGCAGCTCGATGCCAAGTCTTCCACTCATGGCTACATCGCAGCGAAACTTGATGGGAATAACACGTCCGCCAGTGTTCCAGTAGGGACAATGATTGATGTGCTGCGCCATAGCATTGGCAGGGAAGAAGAGGCTGGTGCCATATTGGATGTAGACACGCTGCAGAGCATCGGTATTGTCGCTGACCCAAAACTCGTCGAAGTAGGGAAGCAGGCCATAGTTGGCACGTCCGCCTCCGCTGGCACAGTCTTGGATGACGAGGTCAGGATACTTAGCTCGGATGCGTTGTAGCGTGGAGATAAGTCCGCGATGATAGTCGATAGAGATATTGTTCTGCTTCGACTTGGGCAGATAGAGTGATCCATAGTTCTGGACAGGAGCATTGGCATCCCATTTGATATAACTGATTTCAGGGTATTCGGTCATCAAGTGGTCAACGATGCCGAAGACAAAGTCCTGGACCTGGGGATTAGTGAGATCGAGCACCACCTGTGTGCCGCCACGTCCTTGCTTCAGCTCACGTCCCTTGGTTTGCAGCACCCAGTCGGGATGCTGCTCGTAGAGCTCGCTGGTGGTGTTGGTCATCTCTGGCTCTATCCAGATGCCGAACTTTATTTTACGTTGTTTGGCAGCATCGGTGAGCGCCTTGATGCCGTTGGGCAACTTGTTCTTGTCGACCACCCAGTCGCCCAGTGAGGAGTTGTCCTGCTTACGTGGATACTTGTCGCCAAACCAACCGTCGTCCATGACGAAGAGCTCACCGCCGAAAGCAGCAATGTCATCCATCATCTTGATAATCTTTTCCTCAGTGATGTCGAGATAGATGCCTTCCCAGGAGTTCAGCAGGATGTCACCCGTCTGCATGCCACGATGGAACATACCTTCCTTGCGTGCCCAATTGTGAAAGATACGACTGACGCCTCCCAGGCCCTCAGGGCTATAGGCCAAGGCCAAGTGAGGTGTCTGGAACACTTCCTTGGGTTCAAGAACATATTCACTGGAGAGAGGAGCGATGCCAGCATACACATGATGTTCCTTGTGGCTGATGGTGTTCATGCGCAGTTCGAAGTTTCCGCTCCAGCAGAGAGCGAGGCCGATAGTGCGTCCTATTTGTTCCTGAGGCTTGCCGTCGAGAGAAATCATCAGTTCAGGCGCATCGAGATGTGAATTGCGTGTGCCATCGGTATTGCAGATGGTCTTCATGCCTTGGGTGAGAGGTTCCATCGTCGGTTCGGTCTCTGCCGCCCAGTTACCATGCAGATGGGTGATCCAGACATCACCTTGGCGTAGTGTGAGGTGTCCAGAATCGAAGCGCTTCAGGATGATAGCTTTTTTCTCCTGATGGGAGATCTCTGTCCAGGTTTCGATGACATCAACGTGTTTATAGGCTTTGTAGAAGACTTTCACCGTGACAGGCATCAGCTTGTCCTGCATAGTGAAGACATGAATCTTGGCACGGGGTTCGTCTTTCGCTTCATAGTTGGTCACATAGAGTTCCAGATTCAGGTCGCCATCCATGTGCTGCACCTGAAGAGCAGGAGCCTGTACGGCATCAACAGTACCAAAGGCAGGAAGCGCATGAAAGTTAAGATCTGCTCCTGCGTCGCGCAACTGCTTTAGTGTAGCACTCTTGTCGCCATAGTAAGACTGTCGCAGGTCGCCACCTTCCCATGCTGAGAGGAGCAACTGTGTGTTGGGTGTCTCAATGGTGACTTCTCCCTGCCATGCGAGAGAGGTGGTCGTAGTGAGGAGCATCAGCGCTCCTAAAAGGGCTTTCTTCATAATATGCTTAATGAAATGATTTCTGTTTTTTATCATATAATGGTCATTATTCAAAAGCGTTCGATGATTTCCAGGCACATGCGACTGTTATGATACGGACACTTCCAGAAGCCTGCGTGGTCGTCGTCGAGGTTCAATGTACCATCAGCATGACGGCTCCAATACCACTCTCCATGCTCATAGTCGATCAGTTTATCCTTGATGAAGTCCCATCCGCGGATGGCATTCTGCAAGGCGTCTTCATCACCAAAATACTGGTAAATGTTTATCCAGCCAACAACATTCTCTGCCTGTACCCACCAGTGCAAGTCATCATCCACATGGCCAGTGTTGAGGTTTGCCTCATGAATCAAAGAGCCGTCAGGGCGCAGGCCTTTCGCTGAGGCTTGAGCGACTTCACGCACGACCTTCTCCACCTTCTTCAGCACCTTCGAGTCGCCCAGCACGAGTGCGGCTTCATGCATCAGCCACGAGCACTCAATGTCGTGTCCGTAGCTCTCCAGATGGCCGGCACCACGCGTCCAGTCCATCTCAAAGAAGAGGTCGAGATGATGTGTCTCAGGGTTCAGTATGCGGTCAGTAAAGATGTCGATGAGATTACGTAGAGAGCCTTCGAGGCGGTCCAAGAGTTCTACAGGCACAGCAATGTCCACAGGCAGCACAGAGCCTATAGCTGGCACATAGTTGCACGATGATGAAGTCTGCATCTCCTTCAGACACCTCAGCAAATTGGTGTAAGGCTCGATGATGTGCAGATGCGTGTTCTGCGATTTGGGGTAGTTGGCATCAAGCTCCGACAAGCGCATATCAGCGATCTCGCCCCAAGTTCGGGTGCAGGCTTCGATGTAGCCGTTATACTGAGTATCAAAAGCGTGTTCCTCTATGCTCTCATAGAGTGCGATAGCAAAGTCTAATGCCTCTCGGTCGCCTGTAGCACGTACATATTCCGAGAGTCCATAGATGGCAAAACCAATAGCGTAGAACTGCTTCTTCGTATCGAGCGGATTGCCTAAATAGTCAAGGCTCCAGTACACCCCTCCATACTCTTTGTCAATGAAACGCTCTATCAAATAGTCTTTGGCACGAGTGGCGGCCACCAGATAGTCTGGCTTGCGTAGTACGCGATAGGCAGCAGAAAAGCTCCAGAGAATCCGGGCATTAAGGATGGCTCCTTTCTCAGCCTCAGGATGCAGCTGCATATGACCGTCGATGCGTCCATAGAAACCACCGTTCTCATAATCTACCATCTTGCCAATCCAGAAAGGCATGATGTTGTTTTCCAGCACATCCAGCATCTCACTCCGCATGACGGCGATGGCATCACTATGAATAGGGGAGTTACTCATTTCTTAATAGGATATAGCTTGGTGAGCAGGATGATGATAAAAGCAATGGCAGCAGGAAAGAGAGAGAACAGATTCCATACCATGCTTAGCACGGAATCGGTAATGGAGGCGGGGTCGACGCTGGCGTTACCCATGGAGTCGGTGACCATGCTGGCACCTGCCAGTCCTAAGAACAATGCAACCAGAGAGCCACTGATAGCTGTGCCGAATTTCTGAGCCATGGTGCCTGATGAGAAGATGAGTCCTGTTGACGAGGTGCCGTTCTTCTCGGTAGCATAGTCGGCCACATCAGCGTACATCGACCACAGCAGTGGCGAGTAGAGTCCAATGCCTACAGAGGTAAGCACAACAAGGGCTACCATCACCCAGATATATGCAGGATCCATAGGAATAAAGAAGAAACCGATGGAAAAGACCATACAGATGAGTGCTGCCACCTGGAACGCTTTCCGCTTGCTGCCCATCCACTGGGTGAACTTAGGTGATACGCCACCAAAAATCATACAGGTAAGCTCACCAAAGGTCATAAACACGGTATAGTTGATGATGAGTCCGCTCACCGTCACGTCGCCATGCAGGCAATATTCGAACATGTATCCTGCCACGGCATAACGGAAACCGTTGAAGAAATTGGTGCAGATGCCGATGAGTGTCAGGATGATCCATGGCTTGTTACGGAAGAGATCAGCAAAAGGCTTGAACGAGAACTTCTCTGCGCGTACGGGCTTCAGACGTTCCTTAGTGAGCAGTCCGCAAGCCAGGGTTCCTGCTGCTGCCAGCACGCCGAAGAATGCACCCAGCACGGCATACTGATGCTGTGGTGTGCCTCCGACGAACTTCTGCAGATAGGGGAAAGAGAGCAGGGTGATGAATCCCATGGCATAGGCACCCACCATGCGGAATGATGAGAACTGGTTTTTCTCGTTATCGTCATCAGTCATCACGCCCAGCAGTGAGCCATAGGGCACATTAACAGCTGTGTAGCATGCCATCATCAGCAGATAGAGCGAGTATGCCCAGATGCGCTTGCCCATGGGTCCGAAGTCGGGTGTGTAGAGCAGGAGGGCAAAGATGAGGCCAAAGGGGATGGCACCATAGATGAGCCATGGGCGGTAGGTTCCCCATTTTGACTGTGTGCGGTCGGCCAGCGCGCCCATCAGCGGGTCGGTGACGACATCGAACATTCGAGCGATGAGCATCAGCATGGCTGCATCGGCAAAGGTAAGTCCGAACACATTGGTGAAAAACAGGGGAAAGGCTATCGACATGATCTTCCATGTGATACCTCCTGCTGCGGCATCACCCAGGGCATAGCCGATTTTCTCTTTTAAACTAGCCATATTTGTTTACTATTTACAATTTGACATTCTTATTCTTCGCCACCAGTTTCTTGATGGTCTCAACACTTGCTGCAGTACACAGACCATCCTCTGGAGTGTTCATACAGTAATCAATGAGGCGATCGATGGATGACGTTGCCACATGCATGCGGGTGTCGGCTGTAGCATAGTAGATGAACACCCTGCCATCATTGTCGGCAATCCATCCGTTGGCGAAAGCCACGTTCATCACATCACCAACATATTCGTCACCCTCAGGTACAAGGAAATAGCCACCAGGTCTGGCGATAACACGTGTGGGGTCGTCGAGGGCAGTCATATATAAGTATAACACATAGCGAAGCCCGTCAGCAGTAGCTCTGACACCATGGGCCAGGTGGAGCCATCCCCTGGGAGTCTTTATAGGATGTGGCCCCTCGCCATTCTTTACTTCAGTGATGGTGTGGTAGTGGCGAGCATAGATGATCTTCTCCTCGCGTACCTCGGCATGAGTGATGTCATCAACCAGCGACCATCCGATTCCGCCACCACTTCCTGTGTCGATGAATCCATCCTGCGGGCGGGTGTAGAAGGCATATTTTCCATTGACGAACTCAGGATGTAACACCACATTGCGCTGCTGACTCTTTGACTTCAGGTCGGGCAGCCGTTCCCAGTTGATGAGATCCTTCGTACGGGCAATGCCTGCCGTAGCCGTTGCAGCAGAGAGATTACCTGGCTGTGAGTCATCATGACGCTCAGCACAGAACACACCATAGATCCAGCCGTCTTCGTGCTGCGTAATACGCATGTCATAGATATTGGTGGCGGGGTTCACCCCTCCTTCAGAAGAGTCGGAAGGAGCTTCTGGCATGGTGATGGGCTCAGGCCAGAAGCGGAAGTTGTCCACTCCGTTAGGACTCTCAGCTACGGCAAAGAACGACTTTCGGTCGGCTCCCTCCACACGGACAATGAGCACATACTTACCATTCCATTTCATGGCACCAGCGTTGAGCGTGGCATTCATCATGATACGCTGCATGAGGAAGGGATTATCCTGCTCGCAGAAGTCATAGCGCCATTCCAGTGGGGTATGGTCGGCAGTGAGAATGGGATAGATATATTTCTCATAGATGCCGTTGCCCCATTCTCTGGGTTGGTTTATGCGGCATAGTAACTTTTCATGGCGGCTGCGCAGGGCTGCCACCTTGGCCTGGAATTCATTCATAGTCTTATTGGATATCTTTAAGGAACAAAGTCTTGTCGGCAGCATGGAACTCTTTGAAGTAGGGAGCATCGGGCTTAACGGGCGACGGTCCGAACCATTCTTTCTCATAATTGCGCCAGACGAGGAGATAGCTGATGGGATACTTGTCGACCACGGGCTGCAAGGTAGAGGTCCACCAGGTGGGGTCGGCCAGGTTCTTCAGTCCGCACTCCGTCAAGGCTGCAATCTTCCCATGGTCTTTGGCAAACTGGCAGAGCATCTGGAGGTTTTGGTCAAGTTGACTGACGAAATCCTCTTTCTTCCCCCATTGATAGCCGTCGATGCCAACGATACCGATACGGTCGTCGCCAGGATAACGCTCCAAGTACTTTTCTGCCGTGAGGTCACCTGCCATTCCTGGCGAGTATGCCCAGAGCAGATTGTCGAAGCCGTCGGCTGTGAGTTTGTCCTGCAGCATGTTCCACAGTGCCTTATATTCCTCAACGCTGCAGAGTTTCTCGCCCCACCAGAACCATGAGCCAGTATTCTCATGCCAGGGGCGGAAGATGATGGGCACCAGCTGGCCGTCATCGGTCTTAAGTGTAGCCAGGAAATCACTGAGACGCTGCATCCACACCTGGAACTTATCATATTGCGATCCTCCTGGCAAAATGCTACGTACGACAGTTGAGTCGGATACGTCCCATGCAGTCCCCTGTGGCCATTCTCCACCTTTCTCCGACGTGGTGAGCGGATTACGGGGATGCCAGCTTAAAGTGACGATACCTCCACGCTGATGATGCTTGACCACCTCTTCGGTAATGCGGCTGAAGGGCACGCTGTCGAGGCTCTTTGCATCGCCCATCTCAATGCCTCCCAGTTCAAAGCCCATCACGGCAGGATAGTCACCGCA
>ODAI014082518.1_pt1 | contig 14668 bp, 11 predicted proteins | sample 1539321 | NCBI WGS metagenome assembly ODAI01 (sample SAMN02144231, study PRJEB22623) | gut metagenome | biome: sheep rumen | host: Ovis aries | place: New Zealand
CAAGGGATATGCGCAGTATTATAAAAAAAGCCTGCCTTAGCCGCCTTATACTGATCCTTCCTTGATGTATAGACGATCTTCAAACCTCAGATCCCTTATATTCAAGCATTTGCGGCTTGTTTCTTGTCTATACATCGGTCAGAGATCGGTATAAAGATATACCGAGGGCGGTCTGCCTTTGACATAGCTTGTTTTATCCAATGTGAGGAATGGTCTCTATGAATAAAAAGCGTAAATGGTACAATACCTTTATCGGAATACTTGAGATCTGCTTTGTGGCAGGCTCTGCGGTGGCAGTCGCCGCAGCAGTCACCCTTGCCACCAAGAGTCCCAACGCCTATGTGACAGTCGGGATATGTGCCCTTATCATAATCATCTATGCCGTGGTAGCCCGCATCGCAGGAAAGATACTCAGCAGGAGCATAAGCTCCATGGTAGAGAACCTGCGTGCCATAAACGACGGCACCCTGAGATCTCATCCTCCTGCGAGAAGCTTCAACGAGCTTGATGAGCTGACAGAGGATCTCGGAAAGACCATAGACAACCTTTCCGTGATCATCAAGGATACCGCAACAGGTCTTGACAAGCTGGCTGCGGGGGATCTCAGCTACACCCTCCCCACCGACTGGAAGGGTGAATATTCAGAGATAAGCCGCAAATACAACGAGATCACAGCCTCTCTGAGAGAGACCTTCCGTGACATTTACAGCGCATCCGGTCAGGTGATGACAGGTTCGGAACAGGTGGCAAACGGAGCGCAGGCGCTCTCCCAGGGCTCCGCCCAGCAGACGGATGCCATTCTGGGGCTCACTTCCCAGATAGAGGATATCTCCGAGCGTGTGAACAACACCGCTGCAGCCGCAAGGAACACCTCCTACATCGTCAAGGAGACAGGCAAGCGCATAGAGGAATGCAGTGCGGAAATGAAAAATATGCTCTCATCCATGCAGGACATAAACGAAAGCTCTGCCGAGATCTCCAAGATAATCAAGGTCATAGATGACATAGCCTTCCAGACAAACATACTGGCTCTCAATGCCGCCGTGGAAGCGGCAAGAGCAGGCTCTGCGGGAAAGGGCTTTGCGGTGGTCGCCGACGAGGTGCGAAACCTGGCAGCCAAGAGCGCCGAAGCCGCAAACCGCACCACTTCTCTTATAGAGCGCTCCGTTGCCAATGTGGAAAAGGGTTCTCTCATAGCACAGGACACCGCAAGGGTGCTGCAGCTCGTAGTTGACAGCCAGGCAAGCATAGATACGGAGGTCACAAGGATATCCAGCGAGAGCGACTTCCAGGCAGAGGAGATACGCCGTGTGACAATGGGCGTAGAGCAGATCTCCTCCGTGGTACAGTCCAACACCGCCACCGCCGAGGAATCGGCTGCGGCATCCGAACAGCTTTCCGGTCAGTCCAACACTCTGCGCATACTGCTCTCACACTTCAGATTCGACCATTCCGATGATGCGGCATCCCATGAGCTCAACAGTCCGAAGGAGCCTTCCTTTGACTTCTCCTCATACAGCAGCCCCGAGACCGACACCACGGGATTTTCCCCCTACACCGCTGCCGGCGGCACCGACAGCAGCGAAGCAGTCTATTCCCCGGAGATACCGGCATCCCCTGAGGATGAGGACGGAAACTACAGCTTTTTCAGTGTCCTTGCCCATGAGGATGATAAGTATACCGCTCCGGAGAAGGATGAAGCGGCTGCTGCGGCACCTGCCGCTCCCGCAGCCGGCGATGATGATTTCACCCCCATCAGCTTTGATGTCCCGGATGAAGACGATTTTGAGAACGTGAAGAGCAAATACTGATCTGCCGAAGGTATATGCCATCGTCCATCACGCTGTCCCGTACCTTGCAAAAGCCGAGGCTGATGCTCGTATTGAGCCGGCTGATGATACCGTTATCTGGCAGAGGACACTTACCAAGTCGGAAGGGATATTATGATCAAAAGGAAAAACGGTTTGACCTTCGGTGGTCTTGAACAAAAGATGTTCAATTTCAGCCTGGCGCTTATACTGGTAGTCGCTCTCTGCTTTACGGGGGTATCCGTATGGCAGCTGAGAGCCATAACCGGAGTGCTCAGCAGAACAGTAGACAAGCAGAAGGAAAGCATCACTGCCACTTCTACCCGGACCATGGATGTTGTCGTGAAGCAGTCCATCTCCAACACCGTCCAGCTCGAAGCCTTTGCGGTGAACAAGGTGGTGGAGGCTGCCCACAGGGACGGCAGCGAGCCTTCTTTTGAGGATATGCCGGACATTGGTGCCATAGCATCATCGGGCTATGTTTTCGCCATAGACTCTTCCGGAAAGATAGTCTACTCAAATGCCGCCTTCGGTCCATTTGCGGTATCGGACAACGACATCAGGAACATGGGCGGCTCCGATCTTGCCGGCTTTGCCGAGAAGGCGATATCGGGAGAGACCATCACAGGCTCGGTCACGGAGGGCGATAAGACTTATTACATAGCCTGTTCCCCCATCCCCGCCCTTGAATGTTCTCTTGTGGTCGCCATAGATCACGATGTGGCGCACAGCCCCACCAGACAGCTCATAGCAGACTATGATACGCAGTCGGCGGAAGCACAGGCGGAGCTGACAAAAAGCATCGGTGAATCCCGCAGGCTCATCCTTGTGCTCATGACCATTATAGTCCTTTTCACCATACAGCTTTCCATAAGCGGCGGCAGAAGGATAGTAAAGCCTCTGAACAAAATGGTGGACAGGATCACCAATTTCAAGACCGGGGATATCCAGTTCAGGATGGAGGACACCTACCGCACGGGAGACGAGATAGAGGAGCTGGCACAGGCTTTTGCCGACATCTCCGAAAAGACCATGAACTATGTAAAGAAGATCACCACCATTACGGCGGAAAAGGAAAGGATAGGTGCGGAGCTGGGAGTTGCCACACAGATACAGGAGGATATGCTCCCCAACATCTTCCCTCCCTATCCCGAACGCTCCGAATTTGATATCTACGCCACCATGAACCCCGCCAAGGAGGTAGGCGGCGACTTCTACGACTTCTACATGATAGACCACGACCATGTGGCACTGACCATAGCCGATGTTTCCGGAAAGGGTGTGCCTGCGGCGCTTTTCATGGTGATATCCAAGACCCTTATGCAGAACCACGCTCTTATGGGCGGTTCCCCCAAGGAGATCCTTGAATATGTGAACCACCAGCTTTGCCAGCACAACAAGGCAGATATGTTCGTTACTGTATGGCTTGCCATCGTGGAGCTTTCAACCGGCAAGGTGACAGCCGCCAATGCAGGCCACGAATTCCCCGCTATCCGCAGGAGCGGCAGCAAGTTCGAACTTATGAAGGACAAGCACGGCTTTGTGGTAGGCGGCATGGACGGTATGCAGTACAAGGAGTATACATTTGAGCTGAAAAAAGGAGATTCCCTGTACGTTTACACCGACGGCGTACCGGAGGCTACGGATGCCAACTGCCAGCTTTTCGGCACCGACAGGATGATACACTCTCTGAACAAACACATGAAGGATCCTCCGCAGGATCTTCTGAAAAACATCCGCAGCGACATAGATGAATTTGTGGGTGATGCGCCCCAGTTTGACGACATCACCATGCTGGTGTTCAACTACTACGGCACCGACAACGAAAAGAAGAACATGGTCATGGAAAAGACCGTGGATGCCGTCGTGGAGAGCATCAACGCCGTGACCGAATTCGTGGATGAGATACTCAGCGAAAAGGCAGTCCCTCTGAAGATCATAACCAAGATAAACATCGTCATAGACGAGATACTGGGGAATATCGCCCATTATGCCTATGAGGACGGCACTGTGGGCAAGGCAAAGGTGACCGTGGAGATGCCCGGCGACTACTCAGCCGTGACCCTGCGCTTCGAGGACAGCGGAAAGCCATACGATCCTCTGTCCGCTGCGGATCCCGAGCTGGGGCTTTCGGCGGATGATATGGAGATAGGCGGACTGGGGATATTCATCACCAAGAAGTTCATGGATGACCTGAAATACGAATACAAGGACGGCAGGAACATCCTGAGCCTCACGAAGAAACTGGTCTGACCTGTCAAAGTTAATAGAATGTACACAAACAATGGTTGATAAATTCAACTAATTTAAGATATAATTGATATTTGCACGGCAGAAACCACCATTCATACATACAACGGAGCAGATAATGACTGTTTATTTATGCGGATTTATGGGCTGCGGGAAATCCACCGTAGGAAAGCTTCTTGCAAAGAACCTGGGGCAGCGTTTTACAGATATGGATGCTTATATCGTCCAGTGTGAGCGTATGTCCATACCCGATATATTCTCCTTCAGGGGAGAAGAGTATTTCAGGGACAGGGAGACCGCCGCCATTGAGCAGCTGGGTCTTCAGGGCGGTGTCATCGCCTGCGGAGGCGGAGCCATGCTCAGAGAGGAAAATGCTGCCCTTGCGGCACGCCACGGCAGGACTGTCTTTATAGATGTCCCCTTTGAGACCTGCTATGAGCGCATAAAGAACGACAGCAACAGACCGCTTGTTGTGAACAATACCAGAGCTTCTCTGGAGGAGCTTTTCAACAAGCGCCGTGTCATCTACCTGAAAAACACCGCCGTACACATTGCGGGGACAGGTTCCCCTATGGAGATCGCCAAACGTATAGCGGCAGATATCTGATACTGACTTCTGACCGATGTATAGACAAGAAACAAGCCGCAAATGCTTGGATATAAGGGATCTGAGGATTGGAGATCGTCTGTACATCGAGGAAGGATCAGTATGAGTACCACAAAAAAGGAGTTATATGAGCAATATTTATCAGCTTGGCATAGATGTAGGGTCCACCACCGTAAAGACGGTCATCCTTGAAGACGGAAAGATCATTTATTCCAAGTACCAGAGGCACTTTTCAAAGGTCAGAGAGACCACCGCAGAACAGGTGGCGGAGGTAGGAAGGCTGTACCCTGAAGCCAAATTCAGACCTGCGGTCACCGGCTCGGCGGGTCTGGGTCTTGCTAACGCTGCGGGTCTCCCCTTCGTGCAGGAGGTACACTCCGCTTTCATTTCCGTCAAAAGAGATTTCCCCGATGCAGACTGCGTTATAGAGCTGGGTGGAGAGGATGCAAAGCTGATCTTCCTCACGGGCGGCGTAGAGCAGAGGATGAACGGCTCCTGTGCAGGCGGCACGGGCGCATTCATCGACCAGATGGCAACCCTCCTGGGAATAACCGTTGATGAGATGGACGAGCTTTCCTCCCATGCGGAGAAGAAATATCCCATCGCTTCAAGGTGCGGAGTTTTTGCAAAATCGGATATACAGCCCCTTATCAATCAGGGTGCCAGAAGAGAGGATATAGCTGCCTCCATTTTCCAGGCAGTAGTGGATCAGACGGTGGCAGGTCTTGCACAGGGTCGTGAGATCAAGGGCAAGGTGCTTTTCCTCGGCGGCCCCCTCACATTCATAAAGGGTCTTCGCAAGGCTTTCATCGACACTCTCGGTCTTGACAGCGAGCACGCAGTCTTCCCGGAAAACGCCCAGTGCTTCATGGCATACGGCAGCGCCCTCTATGCCCAGCAGACGGAGGATGAGGTCCTTACCGCCGCAGAGATAGTGGACAAGATAAGAGCCGCAAAGGTCTCCGACTCCATCATCACGGGAAAAAGGCTCTTTGAGAACGAAAGCCAGTACAATGAATTCGTAAAGAGCCATGCAAAGTACGATCTCCCCAAAACAGATGCGGACTCCTACACGGGAGACGCTTATCTCGGCATAGATGCGGGCTCCACCACCACAAAGCTGATACTTATCACCCCAAAGGGCGAGATGCTTTACAGCCACTATCAGCCGAACAAGGGACAGCCCCTCAGCGTGGTGTGCGACCAGCTCACAAAGATATACGAAAAATTCGGAGATCGTATAAATATCCGTTCCTCCGCAGTCACGGGCTACGGTGAGGAGCTTATAAAAGCAGGTCTGGGAGTGGATTACGGTCTTGTGGAGACTGTTGCTCACTACAAGGCTGCCTCCTATTTCTGTCCGGATGTGGATTTCATCATCGACATCGGCGGGCAGGACATGAAATGCTTCAAGATAAGAAACAAGGCTATCGACGGCATTATGCTGAATGAAGCCTGTTCTTCGGGCTGCGGCTCTTTCATACAGACTTTTGCCGAAGCCCTGGGCTACAATATAGCCGACTTTGCAAAGCTGGGTCTTTATGCTGAAAGACCTGTGGATCTGGGCTCACGCTGCACGGTGTTCATGAACTCCTCCGTAAAGCAGGCTCAGAAGGATGGTGCCACAGTGGAAGATATCTCTGCGGGTCTTTCATCTTCCATCATCAAGAATGCCATTTACAAGGTAATAAGAGCAAACTCCGCAGAGGAGCTGGGAAAGAACATCGTCGTACAGGGCGGCACCTTCCTCAATGATGCGGTGCTCAGAGCCTTTGAGCTTGAGATAGGCCATGAAGTGCTCCGTCCCGCAGTGGCAGGTCTTATGGGTGCTCTGGGTGCAGCCCTCTATTCGATGGACGCATCCGCAAATGACAACACCGAAAAGTCCACGCTCATCAGCCCAGACGACCTTAAAGGCTTCTCCTACAAGACCAAGCAGATAAAATGCGGCAGATGCACTGCCAACTGCTCTCTGAACCTTGTGACCTTCTCCGGCGGCAGAAAGTATATCAGCGGGAACAAATGCGAAAAGGGTGCGGGCATAAAGAATGCGGTAAAGGCGCCCTCCCTCTATGAATACAAGTACGAAAAGCTCCTGGAGATAGCAAATTCCCCCAACCCCGAAAAGCCGAAGGCTGTGGTGGGCATCCCCTTCGTGCTCAACTTCTATGAGCAGCTTCCTTTCTGGAAGGCAGTGTTCAACAAGCTGGGCTTTGCGGTGATGGTATCATCCGAGAGCACGAGAAAGACCTATTTCAAGGGACAGCACACCATTCCCTCAGATACGGTCTGCTACCCTGCAAAGCTCGCCCACGGTCACATCATAGATCTGCTTGAACGGGGCGCAGATATGATATTCTACCCCTGTGAGACCTACAATGTGGACGAAAAGAAGGGCGACAACTGCTACAACTGCCCTGTTGTAGCCTATTATCCGGAGCTGCTCAAGGCAAATATACCGGAGCTCAACTCCGAAAACTTCATCTACCCCTACATGAACATCAACCTGAAAAAGCACATCATACAGTCCATGTGCAAGTCCTTTGCAAAGTACGGTCTGAAAAAGAAGGATGTGGGCGAGGCATGGGAAGAGGGCATGAAGGTGCTTGAGAGCTTCAGGAACGATGTCACCGAAATGGGCAGACAGATAATCCGTGAGGCAAGAGAGATGAAGGTGCCCATTATCGTCATAAGCGGACGTCCCTACCACCTTGATCCCGAGATAAACCACGGCATACACAAGCTGATAACCTCCCTCGGCATGGCAGTCATCACCGAGGACAGCATATGCGATATGTCCGAGACTCCCCTGCTCCATGTTTTCAACCAGTGGACCTACCATTCAAGGCTTTACCGTGCGGCAGGCTATGTGGCAACACAGCCCGATATGCAGCTGGTGCAGCTTGTATCCTTCGGCTGCGGCATAGATGCCATCACCACCGACGAGGTGCGCTCCATCCTTGAATCCAAGGGTAAGCTCTACACCCAGATAAAGATCGACGAGATCAGCAATCTAGGAGCCGCAAAGATAAGGCTCAGAAGTCTTGAAGCCGCTATCAGGGGCACAGGGCAGAAAAGCTCAAAAATTGGATAAAGATTAGAATTTATTAACAGATTTTTGTACAATTTGCCGTGCAAGTAATTTGAAAAAAGCCTTGAAATTTATTCTCATTTGATGTATAATGATTTGAGGGTATGTGTACTTTTCGGGCATACCCGGAGCTGTGGATCATTCCCGCTTCCCATAAAGGAGTGTGATAGCTTAATATGACCACAAAGCAGTACAGAAAAGCAAGTGCCGAGATCAAACGGCAGTACAGGCGCAAAATGCGCAAGCAGCGTCCTCTCCTTACAAGAGTTGGGCTCCCCGTGGTACTCACCATACTGGTGGCAGCCTGCGGCGTTTCCATTATCAAGAACAAGGTAGAGCTTGAGCATAAAAAGCAGGAGCTTGCTGCCATTGAGGAACAGGCTGCTCTTCTCGAAGCTGAGAACGCTTCATATCAGAGCATCCTCGACGAAGAGGACGAAAGAAGATATATGGAAAGGATCGCTACGGAGCGTCTCGGATATGCCTACCCCGACGAAAGGCGTTTCTACGACACCGTACAGATCAGTTGAGCAAAGACACAAGAAAGGAATCACCGGATCAATTTATGCAGCCTGAAATCGGAAAAATTTATGACGGCAAGGTGACAGGGATCACCAAATTCGGAGCATTTGTGGACATTGGCGAGGGCACATCGGGAATGGTCCACATTTCGGAAGTATCAAACACCTTTGTAAACGACATCAACGACCACCTGAACATAGGTCAGGAGGTCAAGGTCAAGGTGATCGGCATCAATGAGGGAAAGGTCTCTCTTTCCATAAAGAAAGCACTCGGCGATGACCGCAGACCTCCCCGCAGAGAACCCCGTCAGGGGAGACAGGACGGCGCACAGGGCGACGGTTCCCCGAGAGGCGGGCAAAACGGACAGGGAGGACAAGGCGGACAGGGCAGCTCCGGCAGACAGTGGCAGAAGGACAGTGACAAGCAGGGTGACCGTCCCGGCGGACGTCCCGCCGGCAGATCCTCCTATCCCCGTACTCTTGCAGCCGACTTTTCCGGAAAGCCCGCAGCACCTGCATCCTTTGAGGATATGCTCAGCAAGTTCAAGGCAAGTTCCGATGAAAAGATGGGCGACATAAAGAGAAACATGGACAGCAAAAGAAGAAATACATCCAGAAAAAGGTAGCGTCAAGAGATCAAAAATGGCGTCCGGAAGCCACCGGACGCCTTTTAAAGCCCTATATCATCATTTTACGGCTGCCTCTTCGGGGACTGTTTCCACCGCAGCAGGAACTGCCGCATCCTCGGTCTCCTCACCAAGGATCTCTCTTTCAAAGCGGACATCATCCGCATGATCCATAAGGTATTTCTTGTTTCTCTTGCCGATGAGCTCCAAAAACTTCTTGCTGAACCGTGGTATCCTCAGCCTCTTTCTGATGGCTCTTATCGCTCTTGCATACCTGCGTGTGATGGTACGGGGGAAGGAACGCAGCAGTCTGTTGGAGAATGAATCACCGACCAGCAGCTTTTCATATTCTGCCTTCAGCTTCTCCAGGTTCTCGGCATTCATCTCTGCCACCTTTGCACGGACATCATCTGCCTGTTCCTTCACGGCATCGTAGGCATTTCCCGCCTTGTCCTTCGCAAGGTCGTAGATGTTGCCCGCAGAATCCTTTGCCTTGTACAGTCCGCTCTTTACAGCCAGTGTACCGTCTGCCAGCTTCATCCCCGTCTTTTCGGAAACAGCCAGCATTATGCGGGATATCTCATCGAGCCTTTTTATCCTGTTTTTCAGCTTTGCAGCAGCCAAGACGGATGCCACCGTATCTATGACAATGAGCACGGACATGAGTATGATAAATCCCCAGCCCACCCTGACAGGTATCATCGCCACGGCACCCTCGAGCCATGGTTCGAAGAAATGGTACATCAGTACACATCCGGTGCCGAAGAAAAGAGAGTTTCTCAGGCATATGTAACCCTTTATGTTGAATTTCATGTGAGAATAGTCCCACCAGCGGGTGTGGAAAAGTGTCTCCATGAGCCACCCCATGAAAAACTCAAATGCGGTGCAGAGAGTGGTGGACAGTACCCCCAGCAGCAGGTATGTATCCTTGAACGGTCTGAATATCACAAGTATCAGCAGGACTCCCACACCGTAGATAGGGCATATGGGCATATTGAGAAAGCCCCTGTTCTGGAAAGCGCCTGTCTCATAGGACATATCCACTATCTCTATCATCCACCCTATGAAGCTCCAGAAAATAAATATAAAAAACATCTGGTAAAAGCTGTACTCTATTATGGGTATAACAGTCATACCTGATTGCTCCTTTTGAACGACACGAATTGATACAACAAACATTTTAAGTATACATCATTTAAAGCTGTTTGTCAATGTCAATTTTCTACAATATAGAGGAACACACATAAAAATGGACTACAAGACCGTATACGAAACGGCATCCGATGCCTTTACGGAAAAGAAGAGCGACTTCATCGGCACCATTGCCCCCGTAAAGTCCGAAGAGGAAGCTGTCGCCTTTATAGAGCGCATAAAGAGCGGGAACCGCAAGGCAAGGCACAATGTGTATGCCTATGTGCTCAGAGATGGGAACATTTCCCGGTACAGCGACGACGGAGAGCCCCAGGGAACGGGGGGAGTACCCGTTCTGGAAGTGATAAAGGGCAGGGGGCTCAGTGATGTATGTATCGTGGTCACCCGCTATTTCGGAGGCATCCTCCTCGGAACGGGAGGGCTTTCACGGGCGTACTCCAGAGCCGCCTGTATAGCCTGCGATGCCGCAAGGGTAATGGAGATGTGCGAGTGTACCCTTATTTCCTTTGAATGTGATTATTCCATGTACGGTCTTCTTACAGGGCTTTTGTCCCAAAGCTGCCTGAAAGTGAAAAACTGCGATTTTGAAGACAGGGTGCGCATAAGGCTGATGTGCAAAAACGCTTTTGCAGACAGCCTTGCAGATGATATCACCGAGATATCCAATGGCACGGTGAAAGTCATAAAAGGCGGCTGCAGCTGGGAGGATCTTTCATCTTGAAGCTGATAAAAACGAGCGTGGAGGTAATGTATGACCATAAGAGAACAGATCGAAATAGTTGAGCTGGGTACTCTCTGTGAGGATGCCTGCACATCAAAGCACACAGGCAAAAGGCGGATGCCGGAGCAGAAATGCCCCATAAGGACGGATTTCCAGCGTGACAGGGACAGGATACTCCACAGCAATTCCTTCAGAAGGCTGAAGCACAAGACGCAGGTCTTTCTCGATCCCATAGGAGATCATTACCGCACAAGGCTCACCCATTCACTTGAAGTCTCCCAGATAGCACGCACCATTTCCAGAGCGCTGCGGCTCAACGAAGATCTGACAGAAGCCATTGCCCTGGGGCACGATCTTGGCCATACTCCCTTCGGTCATGCGGGAGAGGCTGCCCTCAACGAGGTCAGCAACTGCGGCTTCAAGCACTATCTCCAGAGCCTGCGTGTAGTGGACTATATCGAGCGCAACGGTCAGGGTCTGAACCTTACCTACGAGGTCAAAAACGGCATAGTCTGCCACACGGACAAAATGGCTGTCACCAAAGAGGGCTACATAGTGCGTGTTGCCGACAGGATAGCATATATCAACCATGATATAGACGATGCCATAAGAGCGGGAGTGCTGAAGGAGAGCGACCTCCCCAAGGGGCCTGTGAGCGTGCTGGGACACACAAAGAGCGAGAGGATAACCTCCGCCATAATGTCCATAGTGGAAAACGGTGTCAAGGAGATCAAAATGTCCCCTGATATCCTGAACGCACAGGATGAGCTCCACGCCTTTATGTTTGAATATGTGTACCATTCAAAGGTGGCAAAGGCAGAGGAACAGAAGGCAAAGCAGTTGGTACAGCGCCTTTACCAGTATTATCTGAAATACCCCGAAAAGATGCCCGAGCTTTACAGGAACATAGCGGAGAAGTTCTCCAGGGAGAGAGCGGTCTGCGACTATATTTCCGGAATGTCGGACAGCTATGCGGTGGGACTTTACAAGGATCTTTACATACCCAAAAGCTGGGCGGTAAAAGGATAATGGCATTCTTTAACGATGATTTTATTTATCAGCTCAAGGACAATAACCGCATTGAGGATGTGATGTCCTCCTATGCGGTGCTGAAAAAGAGCGGCCGTTCAAACTTCGTTTGCCTGTGTCCCTTCCATTCCGAAAAGACCCCCTCCTGCAATATAAACGTGGCAAACCAGTATTTCCACTGCTTCGGCTGCGATACGGGCGGAGACGTGATAACCTTCATCATGAAGGCGGAGAACCTTGACTACGTTGAAGCTGTCAGATTTCTGGCACAGCGGGCGGGGATGACTGTCCCGGAGGACGGCGGCGATTCGGAAAAAGCAAAGCTCAGGATGCGCATTTATGAGGCAAACAGAGAGGCAGCCCGTTTCTACAACCGCATACTGACCAAAGAGAGAGCCGGCGAAAAGGGACGCTACTACCTGAATGACAGGCAGCTTGAACCCAGGACTGTTATCAAATACGGTCTGGGCTACGCCCCGGACGAATGGACGATGCTGACGGATCATCTGCTCTCCAAGGGCTTTTCCGAGTTTGAGATAACCTCCGCAGACCTTGCACGGCGTGGAAGGAATGACAGCCTGTACGACTTTTTCAGGGACAGGCTCATCTTCCCCATCATCGACCTTCGGGGAAATGTCATAGCATTCGGAGGCAGGACCATTGACGGAAACGGTCCGAAATACCTGAATTCCGCCGACACCCCCGTTTTCAAAAAAAGCCGTCACCTTTTTTCCCTCAATTTTGCAAAAAACTCCTCCGACAGGCGCATAATACTTGCGGAGGGTTATATGGATGTCATATCTCTCAATCAGGCGGGCTTTGACAACGCAGTGGCTTCACTGGGCACCGCACTCACTCCCGAACAGGTAAGAGAGATCAACAAATACGCCTCGGAGGTCATATTGTCCTACGACAGTGACGAAGCGGGGCAGAAAGCCACCATGCGTGCCCTGAACCTTTTCGGGGAAACGGGCATCACCACCAAGATACTTCGCATAGACGGAGCCAAGGACCCGGACGAGTACATCAAGAAATACGGCGCTCAGCGTTTCAGGATGCTGCTTGACAGATCCGACGGAGCGGTAAACTTTGAACTGGAACGTCTCGCACAGGGTCTCGACATGACTTCCGACGAAGGAAAGGTGGAATACCTGAAACGCTGCGCAAAGCTGCTTTCGAGTCTCACATCCCCCATAGAGAGGGATTATTACATTTCCCGTCTTGCCGAAAGGCAGGAGGTCTCCGCTGAGGCAATAAAGGCTCAGATAGAGGGCATCAGGAAAAGGGCGGAGCGCATGGAGAAGAATGAGGAGTGGAACAGAGCCAGGGAAATGTCCCTGAGAGCAAAAGACCCTGCCCAGAGAAAGGATCCCGGAAAATTCAGGGCGGAGCAGCAGCTGATCGTCAGCCTCTACAAGGATCCGGGAGAGCTGAAAACAGTTGCCGGGCGTATCTCCCCGGAGGATATCTCCTCGGAAAAGTACAGGCAGATCTACGAAGGGATGAAGCGCCTTTACGACGAAGGCGGAGACCTTAACAACCTGCAGGCGGTGCTTTCCGTTGAGCTTATGTCGGAGCTTACGTCCGCACTGTACAAAAACGAACAGATAGAGCTTACACCAAGGGTGCGTGAAGAGCTGATAGAAAGGATCAAGAGCAAGCGCACGGGAACCGGTGAAATACCCGATCTTGCAGCTATAGCCGCAAGGAAGAAGAAAGGAAGATAGTATTGGCAAATCCATTGGAACAGCTTCTTGAACGAGGCCGTCAGGCGGGAAAGCTTACCACCACCGAGATAAATGAATTTCTCGAAAAGCATGATATGGATCCCGAGCAGCTTGATACCCTCTACGAGAACTTTCATGCAAACAACATCGAGATAATCGACGATTACGATCCCAATGCGGATATTGACCTGTCGGAGACCGCCATTGTGGAGGAAGCCGAGGGCTCTGCGGGAGAGATAGCCATTGACGACCCGGTAAAGATATACCTCAAGGATATAGGCCGTGTGGCTCTCCTCAGTCCGGATGAGGAAAAGGATCTGGCAAACCTCATCAAATCCGGGGATCCCAAGGAAGCAAAAAGGGCAAAGAAGCGCCTTTCCGAGGCGAACCTGAGACTCGTGGTGTCCATTGCAAAAAGGTATGTGGGCAGGGGGATGCAGTTTCTCGACCTCATACAGGAGGGCAACCTGGGTCTTATAAAGGCAGTTGAGAAATTCGATCCCGAAAAGGGATTCAAGTTCTCAACCTACGCCACCTGGTGGATAAGGCAGGCAATAACAAGAGCCATAGCCGATCAGGCAAGGACCATCCGTATCCCCGTTCATATGGTCGAGACCATCACCAAGGTGAAAAAGGCTTCCTCACAGCTCCTGCACCAGAACGGACACGATCCCACACCCGAAGAGATAGCCAAGGAACTGGAGATCCCCGTTGAGCGTGTACGGGAGATCATGAGGATAGCACAGGATCCCGTTTCTCTGGAAACTCCCATAGGCGAGGAGGAGGACAGCCACTTAGGTGACTTTATCCCGGACGAGGATGCTCCCGCACCTGCGGATGCGGCTTCCCTGCTGCTTCTGAAGGAAAAGCTGGGAGAGGTGCTGGGAACGCTTACGGAGCGTGAGGAAAAGGTGCTTCGCCTGCGCTTCGGTCTGGAGGACGGCAGGGCACGGACTCTTGAAGAAGTGGGCAAGGAATTTGATGTTACAAGAGAGCGTATACGCCAGATAGAGGCAAAGGCTCTCAGAAAGCTCAGACACCCCTCACGCAGCAAAAAGGTAAAGGATTTTCTCGACTAAGGTAAAGGAGCAATTAAAATGGAAGATTGTCTTTTCTGTAAGATAATAAAGGGTGAG
>ODAI014237688.1_pt1 | contig 14667 bp, 26 predicted proteins | sample 1539321 | NCBI WGS metagenome assembly ODAI01 (sample SAMN02144231, study PRJEB22623) | gut metagenome | biome: sheep rumen | host: Ovis aries | place: New Zealand
CGTGGGCAAGTACGGCCCCCAGGTGCAGAACGTCCTGAAAAAGGCCGCGGCCCTGGATATCCGCATGCTCTGCCCGCTGCACGGCTTTGTGTGGCGCAGCGACATCGCGAAGATCCTGGAGAAATATTCCCTCTGGAGCAGCTATACCCCGGAGGAAAAGGGCGTCGTGATCGCCACCGGTTCTGTCTACGGCCACACGGACAACGCGGCCGAGATCCTCTCCTGCATGCTGCGGGAGGCGGGCGTGCGCACGGTCATGTATGACCTGGCCTCGGTGCCCGCGGCTGACGTGGTGGCGGCTGTGTTCCGTTACAGTCACCTGGTCGTCGCCTCCGCGACGACGAACAACGGGCTCTTCGTGAAGACGGAGGATTTCCTGCACGACCTTACGGCCCACAACATCCAGAACCGGACGGTGGGCATCATCGAGAACGGAAGCTGGGCGCCCGTCGCGGGCAAGCTCATCCGCGAGCGGCTGGCGGGATGCAAGAACATGCAGGTCCTGGAGAGCGGCGTGACGATCAAGTCCGCCCTGGGCGATGCGCAGCGCGCGGAGCTTGAGGCGCTGGCGGCCGCGCTGAAGGAAAGCATGGAATAAGGAAGAAAAAGAACAATCAACAAACCATAAAGGAGGAAACAGGATGAAGTACGTATGTGAAGTCTGCGGCTGGGAATACGATGAGGAAGCCGGATATCCGGAAGGCGGCATCGCACCGGGAACCAAGTGGGAAGATGTCCCCGAGGATTTTGAGTGCCCGATGTGCAGCGTAGGCAAAGACCAGTTCGCTGAGGGCTGATCGAACAACGCGCCCCGGCCTTCGGGGGGAGACCGAAAGGTCATCCGCCCGGGACCGGGGCTATTTTCGCGTAAACTACGAGCCACGCCCCGGACAGGAGCGAAGCCGGCGCAGGGGGAGCCTGCGGGCGGCTGCGGTCATGGACGGGGATGCGGCGACAGCCGCGACTGAGAGACCGCAGGTCTCGAAGTGGGCGTGGCTATTCAAAAACAGGAAGGATGTTCAGGTGTCGGAACAGAAGAGAGGAATCGTATTTGATGTAGACGGTACGCTCTGGGATTCGTGTGCGGTCGTTGCCGAGTCCTGGAACGAGTGGCTTCGCGCAAACGCGCCGGAGGTCGATCCGGTGCTTACCGGGGCGGACATGCGCCGGGTGATGGGGCTTACCATGACGAAGATCGGGGACGCCCTGTTTGCCGGTCTGCCGGACGAGCGGCGCTGCGCCGTGACGGAGGGGTGCTGCGAATTTGAGGTCGAGTACCTGCAGGACCACAGCGGCTCTGTCTACGAGGGCGTGCGGGAGACGCTCCTTGCCCTGAAGGAGATCGCTCCGCTGTATATCGTGAGCAACTGCCAGAAGGGCTATATCGAAGTCGTGATTAAATGGTGCGGCATTGAGGACCTGATCAGCGACTACGAGAGCTTCGGCGGCACGGGCCTGCTCAAGGCCGACAACCTGAAGCTTCTCGCAGAGCGGAACGGCCTGGACGAGGCGGTCTATATCGGCGATACCATGGGCGACCACGACAGCGCGAAGGAGGCGGGCATGCCCTTTATCCACGCGGCCTACGGCTTCGGGAAAATGGAAGATCCGGCCGTCCCCGCTGTCCAGGACATCAGGGAGCTGCCGGATCTGATTACACGTATGTTTGACTGAATTGTCCTCAGCGCTCCCAGCGGCCTGAAGCGCCGCAGGGGAGGATGAGCCCGGTGGAGGTCACGGGAAGCCCGATCTCCTGCGCGTCTACATGACCGCCCCTGCCCTTCATGACCAGGGAGAGCATATAGGAGAGCACAGCGGGGGCAAGCCCGGTGGTGTAGGAATTAATAAGGAAGAAAAGGGGATCGTCGCTGAGGAGCCGGGCAGTCAGCTGCACGAAGGGCCACAGGGACTCCTCGATCTTCCAGATCTCCCCCTTGGGGCCGCGCCCGTAGGAGGGCGGGTCCATGATGATCGCGTCGTAGCGGTTGCCCCGCCGCAGTTCGCGCTGGACGAACTTGGTGCAGTCGTCCACGAGCCAGCGGACGGGCGCGCTTTCCAGTCCTGAGGAGACGGCGTTCTCCTTCGCCCAGCCCACCATGCCCTTCGAGGCGTCCACGTGGGTCACCGCGGCTCCGGCTTTTGCCGCCGCGAGGGTGGCGCCGCCGGTGTAGGCAAAGAGATTGAGTACCTTGACGGGCCGCCCTGCGGTCCGTATTTTTTCGGAGAACCAGTCCCAGTTCACGGCCTGCTCGGGGAAGAGGCCGGTGTGCTTGAAGCTGAAGGGCTTAAGCTGGAAGGTGAGGCCGCGGTAGCGCACGCTCCACTGCTGGGGCAGGCCGAAGAATTCCCATTCGCCCCCGCCGCGGCTTGAGCGGTGATAGTGCCCGTGGGGCGACTGCCAGCGCGGATCGGAGCGGGGCGTATCCCAGATGACCTGGGGGTCGGGCCGCACGAGCAGCCAGGAGCCCCAGCGCTCCAGCTTTTCTCCGCTGCCGGTATCGAGTACTTCATAATCTTTCCAGTGATCTGCTGTCCACATGAATAATCGTTATCCTTTCTGCTGCGTATCCCTGCTGCGGAACCAGTAGGTGTAAAAATCCTCAAAGCCGAGGGACAGGTACAGGGAGCGCGCGGCGATGTTGCCCTTGACGACCTGCAGGTATGCCCGCTTCGCGCCGCGGCGGGAGGCCTCCCGCAGAAGGCTGGCGCACACGTTCCTGGCGTAATGCCTGCGCCGGCAGCCCGGCGAGACATAGATGGCATAGATGCCGATGTAGTCGCGGTCCCGGATGCCCAGTCCCGAGGCGACCATCCTGCCCTCGCATTCGACCCTGGCCGCGATGATCTCCTTCGGAATGGCATAATACATGGAAGGAACGATGCGCCGCAGGGTGGGACTGGTGGTCCCGTTCAGGTGGAAGAGCCCGGCGATCCATTCGTCGGTGATGTCGCTCTGCAGAAGTACGCTGCAGTTTTTGTCCCAGGTGAGGGCGGAGGGGAGACCGGTGCGGTTCTCGAACTCGTACTCCACGGAGAGGGGCTCGGGCAGGCGCATCTTCTTCAGGTCCGCGGTCATGACCTGGGTCACGTGGCGGATCGCATAGCCGCGCTCCTCCAGGCAGGCGTCGAAGGACGGGTCCAGCAGCGGGTTGATCTTGAAATTGCACGGGGAGCCGAAGCCCGAATAGACCGCCTCGCAGTAGCTGATCTTCTCGTCCCGCGGGATGGTCGAGGGGCCGACCTGCTCCACGCTGTTGGTGCGGTAGGTGTAATTATGGGAAAAACGGATGAGCCAGCCGTCGTAGAGCTCGATCATGTGGGACGGCCAGGCGTTCAGGGAGATCTCTTCCATATACCGGATGGCGTTCTCCCTGTCTGTGCCGGACTGTGGCATAAGAACCTCCTGTCGGGATATCCTCTGTTGCTGCATGCTATATAATATATAATAGAAAGAAGCCGGAAAATCTTTGTACTGAAAAAAATACAAAAAAATCTTCAAAAAGCGGGGAATGCGGAAAAAAGGACTTGCATTGCCCCTTTTTTTTCGCTATACTTCACATGTTGTGATATTGATAGCGTTGATGCGTAAGGTTGCTGCGGGCCGCCGCAGGTTTTTACGCGGAGCGAATGTCATGTTCTAAAACTGGCGACAAGTCACTGTACAGGTTGAGATGTCCGCTTTCGGGCGGAAACACCGCGCGTGAAAAAAAGAAACGCACGGGAGAGTGTACAGTCACCGCTTGTCGTACTGCAAAAAGTGCGAATAGGAGGCGACTTTTTTATGGCAACACAGGTTATGAGAATCACACTGAAGGCATACGACCACCGTCTGATCGACGCTTCTGCGAAGAAGATCGTCGAGACAGTCAGAAGAACCGGATCCCAGGTCAGCGGGCCGGTTCCGCTTCCCACTAAGAAGGAGGTCGTTACCATTCTGCGCGCTGTTCACAAGTACAAAGACTCCAGAGAACAGTTCGAGCAGAGGACGCATAAGAGACTGGTCGACATCATCGGCCCGACCCAGAAGACGGTGGACGCACTGTCCAGACTGGAACTGCCGGCCGGCGTGAACATCGACATCAAGATGAAGAACAAGTAATCAAACAGACAGTCCTATCAGGTCGATATTGACATATCAGCCCTGTGACTAGGATGACCGCTCCGGCGGTCCGCTGTAGAAAAACAGGAGGGAAAAAGATGAAGAAAGCAATTCTTGCAACAAAGGTCGGCATGACCCAGATCTTCAACGACGAGGGTGCGCTGGTTCCGGTAACTGTTCTGCAGGCCGGTCCCTGTGTCGTCACGCAGGTCAAGACTGAGGAGAACGACGGCTACGCCGCAGTTCAGGTCGGTTTCGGCGAGAAGCGTGAAAAGCTCGTTGCGAAGCCCCAGAAGGGTGCTTTTGAGAAGGCCGGTGTCCCCTGCCGGAGATTCGTGAGAGAGTTCCGTTTCGAGAACGCTGCCGAGTACGAAGTGAAGCAGGAGATCAAGGCGGACATCTTCGCCGTCGGCGACAGAGTGGACGCGACCGCCATCTCCAAAGGTAAAGGCTACCAGGGCGCCATCAAGAGACATGGCCAGTCCAGAGGACCCATGGCGCACGGTTCCAAGTACCATCGTCACGCCGGTTCCAACGGCGCTGCTTCCGATCCGAGCCGCGTCTTCAAGGGAAAGAAGATGCCCGGTCAGATGGGCGCTGAGCAGGTCACTGTGCAGAACCTTGAGGTTGTCCGCGTGGATGCCGAGAACGGTCTGATCCTGGTCAAGGGCGCAGTTCCCGGACCGAAGAAGAGTCTCGTCACGCTGAAAGAAACCGTCAAGGCGGAGAAATAAGACCTGCGTTCAGGAAAGGAGGAAGTGACAGATGGCTAACGTATCTGTTTTTAATATGGAAGGCAACGAAGTCGGCACCATCGAGCTCAGCGATGCCGTATTCGGAATTGAGAATGTAAATGAGCATCTGATGCATCTCGCCGTTGTCCAGCAGCTTGCGAACAGACGGCAGGGCACCCAGAAGGCCAAGACCCGCTCCGAGGTCTCCGGCGGCGGCCGCAAGCCGTGGCGCCAGAAGGGCACCGGCCATGCGAGACAGGGTTCAACGAGAGCTCCGCAGTGGACCGGCGGCGGCGTGGTGTTCGCACCCGTTCCCAGGGACTCCGCGGTAAAGATGAACAAGAAGGAAAAGAGGCTGGCTCTGAAGTCCGCCCTTACCAGCAGAGTACAGGAGAGCAGACTCATCGTCCTCGACGAGCTCAAGCTTGACGAGATCAAGACGGCGAAGATGCAGAAGGTCCTGAACAACCTGAAGGTCAGCAAGGCTCTGGTCATCCTGGAAGACAACGACCGCAACGTCGTTCTTTCCGCCAGGAACATCGCTGACGTGAAGACCGCGCAGGCGGGTACGCTGAACGTATTTGACATCCTCAAGTACGGCACCGTGGTCGTAACCAAAGCTGCTGTGGCAGCGATCGAGGAGGTGTACGCGTAATGGCAGACCTTAAATATTATGATGTTATCCTGAAGCCGGTCGTGACCGAGAAGAGCATGAACATCATGGCCGAGAAGAAATACACGTTCCTGGTTCATCCGGATGCAACCAAGACCCAGGTCCGTGACGCTGTCGAGAGAATGTTCGAGGGGACCAAGGTCAAGCAGGTCAACACGATGAACATCGACGGCAAGAAGAAGAGACGCGGCATGTCCGTCGGCAGGACCGCCAAGACCAAAAAGGCGATCGTCACCCTGACGGCAGAGAGCAGAGAGATCGAGATCTTCCAGGGTCTGTGATCGGATGCCGCGGCGGCATGATGCCGCTACTGCCAGAAAAACCCGCACCTGACCGGCGTGACCGGGCTTAAGGCGGGACACGATATTGGCAGCCTGCCCGCGGGGCAGGAGAGAAAGGAGCAAAACATACCATGGGTATTAAGACTTACAAACCGTATACACCTTCAAGAAGACAGATGACCGGTTATGACTTCGCGACCATCACGAAGAAGACCCCGGAAAAATCTCTTCTTGTTTCCCTTAAGAAGAACGCCGGCCGCAACAACCAGGGCAAGATCACGGTCCGTCATCAGGGCGGCGGCAGCAGAAGAAAATACAGACTGGTGGATTTCAAGAGATATAAGGACGGCATCCCGGCAACGGTCATCGGCGTCGAGTACGACCCGAACCGCAGCGCCAACATCGCCCTGATCTGCTACGCAGACGGCGAGAAGTCCTACATCCTCTGCCCGGACGGCCTGACCGACGGCATGAAGGTCATGAACGGCCCGGACGCTGAGGTCCGCGTGGGCAACTGCCTCCCGCTGGAGAAGATCCCGGTTGGTACTCTGGTCCACAACATTGAGCTGTATCCGAAGCACGGCGGCCAGCTGGTCCGTTCCGCCGGCAACTCCGCACAGCTGATGGCTAAGGAAGGCAAGTACGCGACCCTTCGTCTCCCGTCCGGTGAGATGAGAATGGTCCCGCTCGTATGCCGCGCCACCATCGGCGTCGTGGGCAACGGCGAGCACAACCTGATCAACTATGGTAAAGCCGGTAGAAAACGTCACATGGGTATCAGACCTACGGTCCGCGGTTCTGTCATGAACCCGAATGATCATCCGCATGGCGGCGGCGAGGGCAAGGCCGGTATCGGTCGTCCGGGCCCGAGCACTCCGTGGGGCAAGCCTGCACTCGGTCTGAAGACGCGCAAGAAGAAGAAAGCGTCCAGCAAGCTGATTGTGAGAAGAAGAGACGGCAGGGCGATCAACTAAGGATCATTTGGGAGAATTAAGGAGGACATACAATGGCTCGTTCATTGAAAAAAGGACCGTTTGCGGATGCAAGCTTACTGAAGAAGGTTGAAGCGATGAACGCTTCGGGCGACAAGCAGGTCATCAAGCCCTGGTCCCGCCGTTCCACGATCTTCCCGTCCATGGTCGGCCACACGATCGCCATCCATGACGGCAGAAGACATGTTCCGGTCTATATCACCGAAGATATGGTCGGCCACAAGCTCGGCGAGTTCGTCGTGACCAGGACCTACAGAGGCCATGGCAAGGACGACAAGAAGAGCGGCGTAAGATAAGCGTTTCCGCAGACAACATCATCAGATTTTTGACGGACCCGCGGCTGCGGGCCGCGGTCCGTATATCCAGTCCGCCCGGGGAGGGCGTTGCGGAACCTGAGAGGGTTCCGAGAATGAAAGGAGGCAACATCTATGGCCAAGGGGCATAGATCGCAGATCAAGCGCGAAAGAAACGCGCAGAAAGACACCAGACCGTCGGCAAAACTTTCCTACGCGCGCGTTTCCGTACAGAAGGCGTGCTTCGTCCTTGACGCAATCAGAGGAAAGGACGTCGATACGGCGCTTGCTATCGTTACTTACAATCCCAGATATGCATCCGAGCTCATCGCTAAGCTGCTGAAATCAGCCATCGCGAACGCGGAGAACAACAACGGTCTGCACAGGGAGAACCTGGTCGTTGAGGAGTGCTACGCGAACAAGGGACCGACGATGAAGCGGATCAGACCGAGGGCACAGGGCAGGGCTTACAGGATCGAAAAGAGAATGAGCCATATCACCATCGTGCTGAATGAGAAATAAGGAGGGCAATCATGGGACAGAAAGTTAATCCGCACGGCCTGCGGGTCGGCGTTATCAAAGATTGGGAGTCCAGATGGTATGCGGACGGTGAGTTCGCCGACTATCTTATCGAGGACCACAAGATCAGAAAGTTCCTGAAGAAGAGGCTGTACAATGCCGGCGTCTCCAGGATCGAGATCGACCGCGCTTCCGACCGCGTCAGGATCACCCTTCACACCGCCAAGCCCGGCGTCGTGATCGGCAAGAACCACGCGGAGATCGACAAGGTCATCGCCGAGCTCGGCAAGCTGACCGACAAGAAGGTCCTCCTTGACGTCAGAGAGGTCAAGAGACCCGACAGAGACGCGCAGCTGGTTGCTGAGAACATCGCGCAGCAGCTCGAGAGCCGTATCTCCTTCCGCCGTGCCATGAAGTCCACCATGGGCAGAACCATGAAGGCCGGTGCCAAGGGCATCAAGACCGCAGTTGCAGGACGTCTTGGCGGCGCTGATATCGCCCGCAAGGAGTTCTACAGCGAAGGTACCATCCCGCTTCAGACCCTCAGAGCCGACATCGATTACGGCTTCGCAGAGGCGGACACCACATACGGAAAGCTCGGAGTCAAGGTTTGGATCTACAAAGGCGAAGTACTTCCGTCTAAAAAAGAAGGGAGCGATAAATAATGTTAATGCCGAAGAGAGTTAAGCGTCGTAAACAGTTCCGCGGCAGCATGGCGGGCAAGCCCGGCCGCGGCACGAAGGTCACCTACGGCGATTATGGTCTTGTCGCTACGGAACCCTGCTGGATCAAGTCCAACCAGATCGAGGCGGCCCGTGCCGCCATGACCCGTTACATCAACCGTGGCGGCAAGGTCTGGATCAAGATCTTCCCGGATAAGCCCGTTACCGCAAAGCCGGCTGAGACCCGTATGGGTTCCGGTAAAGGTACGGTGGAGTACTGGGTAGCGGTCGTGAAGCCCGGACGCGTTATGTTCGAGCTGGCCGGCGTTCCGGCGGAAGTTGCCCACGAAGCATTGCGTCTTGCGAGCCACAAACTGCCCTGCAAATGCAAGGTCGTTTCTCGCGCAGACTTAGAAGGCGGTGATAACAGTGAAAACGAATAAGTATGTTGAAGATCTGAAAGCGAAGACGGCTGCCGAGCTTGCAGAAGAGCTTACGGCTGCGAAGAAGGAACTTTTCAATCTGCGATTCCAGAATGCGACCAACCAGCTGGACAACACGAGCCGGATCAGGGAAGTGCGCAGAAACATCGCCAGAATCCAGACTGTTATCACGGAGAAGGCCGGTAAGTGATCAGTCACGGCCGACAGTGAATGAAAGGAGAAAGTTCCGTGGAGAGAAACTTAAGAAAGACGCGTACCGGTAAGGTCGTCAGTGATAAAATGGATAAGACCATCGTGGTAGCGGTGGAGGATCATGTCAAGCATCCCCTTTACAAGAAGATCGTGAAAAGGACCTACAAGCTGAAGGCTCACGACGAGAACAACGAGTGCAGCATCGGCGATACCGTTAAGGTCATGGAGACGAGACCGCTGTCCAAGGACAAGAGATGGAGACTTGTGGAGATCGTCGAGAAGGCGAAATAATGTTAAGGAGGTAGACCAGTATGGTACAGCAGGAAACCAGACTGAAGGTGGCCGACAATACCGGCGCGAAGGAACTCCTTTGCATCCGCGTCATGGGCGGTTCCACCAGAAGATATGCAGGTATTGGCGATATCATCGTTGCTTCTGTTAAAGATGCAACGCCAGGCGGTGTTGTGAAGAAGGGCGATGTCGTAAAGGCCGTTGTGGTTCGTACAGTGAAGAGCATCCGCCGTAAGGACGGTTCCTACATCAGATTTGATGAGAACGCCGCCGTTATCATCAAGGATGATCTCAATCCGAGAGGAACCCGTATTTTTGGGCCGGTGGCGAGAGAGCTTCGTGACAAGAAGTTCATGAAGATCGTCTCTCTGGCTCCGGAAGTATTATAGGAGGAGCACAGACATGATGAAGATCAAGACAGGCGATACCGTCAAGGTCATCGCCGGTAAGGATAAGGATAAAGAAGGTAAGGTCCTGGCAGTCAAAGGCGGCAAGGTCCTGGTCGAAGGCGTGGGCGTGGTCTCCAAGCACACGAAGCCCAATGCGGCCAACCAGCAGGGCGGCATCGTCACCAAGGAATCCTACATCGATATTTCGAACGTAATGTATCTGCACAAGGGCACGCCTACCAGAGTCGGCTTCCGCATGGATGGGGACAAGAAAGTCCGAGTTGCAAAGAGCACCGGCGAAGTCATCGACTGATCAGAGAGGAGGGTGCACGAAAGTGAGTAGATTAAAAGAGATTTATCAGAACGAGATCGTTGACGCAATGATCAAGAAGTTCGGATACAAGAATATCATGGAAGTACCGAAGCTCGACAAGGTCGTCGTGAACATGGGCGTCGGTGAAGCCAGAGAGAATGCAAAGGCCCTCGAGTCCGCCGTCAAGGATATGGAGACCATCACCGGTCAGAAGGCTGTCCTGACGAAGGCAAAGAACTCCGTCGCCAACTTCAAGATCCGTGAAGGCATGGCGATCGGCTGCAAGACCACCCTGCGCGGTGAGAAGATGTACGAGTTCGTTGATCGTCTGATCAACCTGGCTCTCCCGCGTGTCCGTGACTTCCGCGGCGTAAACCCGAACGCTTTCGACGGCAGAGGCAATTACGCGCTGGGCATCAAAGAGCAGCTGATCTTCCCGGAGATCGAGTATGACAAGGTGGACAAGGTCCGCGGCATGGACGTCATTTTCGTTACGACCGCGAAGACTGATGAAGAGGCACGTTATCTGCTGACGCTGTTCAACATGCCTTTCCAGAAATAAGAGGAGGATACTTTCATGGCTAAGACGTCAATGAAGATCAAGCAGCAGCGTGCGCCGAAGTTCTCGACCCGTGCCTACACACGGTGCCGTATCTGCGGCCGTCCGCATTCCGTGCTGAGAAAATACGGCATCTGCCGTGTCTGCTTCCGTGAGCTGGCCTACAAGGGCGAGATCCCGGGCGTAAAGAAAGCAAGCTGGTAATCCGCGGCAGCGAAAGCGCCGCACGGGCGCTCCGGCGCCCAGCATATAAAAGTACATGTCAAGTCTGAAGGAGGAAACTAACATGACGACGAATGATCCTATTGCGGATATGCTCACCAGAATCCGCAACGCTAACACCGCAAAGCACGATACGGTCGACGTACCGGCTTCCAAAATGAAGATCGCCATCGCGAACATTCTGCTCGACGAGGGCTACATCGCAAAGTATGATCTGGTCGATGACGGCGCGTTCAAGACGATCCGCATCACCTTGAAGTATGGCAGAGACAAGAACGAGAAGATCATTTCCGGACTTAAGCGCATCTCCAAACCCGGCCTGCGTGTCTACGCCGGCAAGGAAGATATGCCGCGTGTCCTCGGCGGTCTGGGCATTGCCATCGTTTCCACGAACCAGGGCGTGATCACCGACAAGCAGGCGAGAAAGCTCGGCGTCGGCGGCGAAGTTCTGGCGTTCGTCTGGTAAGAAAGAGGCTGGCCGGCCGGGCATTTCCCGGCCATGTACTGAAAACAGAGAGGAGAAGCTCCTCTCCGAAAATCTAAGTGAGGAGGATATAGGCATGTCACGAATCGGTAGAATGCCGGTTGTTATTCCTGCAGGAGTTACTGTAGAGATCGCCGAAGGCAATAAGGTCACGGTCAAAGGACCGAAAGGACAGCTCAGCATGGACCTTCCTGTTGAGATGGAGATCAAGATCGAGGATGGTCAGGTCGTTGTCACCAGACCCAACGATCTGAAGAAGATGAAATCTCTTCACGGCCTGACCAGAACGCTCATCCACAACATGGTGGTCGGCGTCAGCGAGGGCTACACCAAGACGCTTGAGGTGAACGGCGTAGGCTACAGGGCTGCAAAGGCCGGCAAGAAGCTTACACTCACGCTCGGATACTCTCACCCGGTTGAGATGGAAGATCCGGAAGGCATCAGCACCGCCGTCGACGGAAACAAGATCATCGTTTCCGGTATCGACAAACAGAAGGTCGGTCAGTACGCCGCCGAGATCAGAGAAAAGAGAAAACCGGAACCCTATAAGGGCAAAGGCATCAAGTATGATTACGAAGTGATCAGACGCAAAGTCGGTAAGACCGGTAAGAAATAAATAAGGAGAGTGTGAAGATGGTCAGCAAGGAATCGAGAACAAAAGTTCGTGAAAATAAACATAGAAAAATTCGCAACCGCTTCAGCGGCACTGCCGAAAGACCGCGTCTTGCCGTGTTCCGCAGCAACATGCATATGTATGCGCAGATCATCGATGACGTTGCCGGCACCACCCTTTGCTCCGCCTGCACCGTGCAGAAGGAAGTGAAGGAACAGCTGGAAAAGACGAATGATGTCGCGGCGGCTGCCTATCTTGGAACTGTTATCGCCAAAAGGGCACTGGAAAAGGGTATCACCACAGTTGTCTTTGACCGCGGAGGTTTTATCTACCAGGGTAAGATCAAAGCATTGGCAGACGCAGCCAGAGAAGCTGGCCTGCAGTTCTAAGAAAGGAAGGGTAAAGGCACATGAAACGTGAAATCATTGATCCGAATCAGTTCGAATTAAATGACAAGGTCGTTGCCATCAAGCGTGTCGTCAAGGTCGTCAAGGGCGGCCGCAACATGCGCTTCTCCGCGCTGGTCGTGGTCGGCGACGGCAATGGTCATGTGGGCGCGGGCCTCGGCAAAGCGGCTGAGATCCCGGAAGCGATCCGCAAGGGCAAAGAAGATGCCATGAAGAAGCTCATCAACGTGGCGATGGATGATTACGCCAGTGTTCCGCACGACTTCATCGGCAAGTTCGGCGGCGCGCAGGTCCTGCTCAAGAGGGCTCCGGAAGGTACCGGTATCATCGCCGGCGGCCCGGTCCGTACCGTCCTTGAGCTTGCGGGCATCAAGAACATCCGTACCAAGTCCCTCGGATCCAACAACAAGCAGAACGTGGTTCTGGCCACCATGAGCGCTCTGAAGCAGCTGAAGAGCCCGGAGGAAGTTGCCAGACTCCGCGGCAAATCTGTGGAAGAGATCCGCGGTTAAGGAGGTTAGAAAATGGCTGAGAAATTAAAGATCACCCTGGTGAAATCCCCGATCGGCGCGATCCCCAAGCAGCGCGCGACTGTCGAGGCGCTCGGGCTTCGCAAGCTGAACAAGACGGTGGAAATGCCGGACAACGGCGCGGTGAGAGGTATGATCGAACGCGTTCGCCATCTGGTGAAGGTGGAAGAGGTCTAAGTCCCACACAGACTTTAGGAGGTGTCATGATGGATTTATCGAATTTAAGTCCGGCTGAGGGCTCTGTACAGAGCAAGAACTTCAGAAGAGGACGTGGACACGGCTCAGGCAACGGCAAGACTGCCGGCAAGGGCCATAAGGGCCAGAAGGCCCGTTCCGGCGCGCCGAGAATCGGTTTTGAGGGCGGCCAGATGCCCCTGTACAGAAGACTCCCGAAGAGAGGCTTCAAGAACAGGAACCGCGTAGAAATGACCGCTGTCAACCTGGGCCGCCTTGAGGTATTTGAGGATGGTGCTGAAGTTACGGTAGAGGCTCTGCTTGAAAAAGGTATCATCAAATCCGCACAGGACCCGGTTAAGATCCTTGGAAATGGTGAACTGACCAGGAAACTTACCGTCAAGGTCAACGCTTTCAGTGAGAGCGCAAAGGCTAAGATCGAGGAGCTTGGTGGAAAAGCAGAGGTGATCTGATGTTAACTACGCTGCGTAATGCATTTAAGGTTAAGGATATCAGGAAGAAACTCCTTTATACGTTCATGATGCTGATCGTGGTAAGACTGGGTTCCCAGCTTCCCATTCCGGGCGTGAACAGAGAGTACTTCGCCAACTGGTTTGCTCAGCAGCAGTCCAGCGGAGCGTTCAATTTCTTCTCCGCGTTTACGGGCGGTTCTTTCGAGAAAATGTCCATTTTCGCGCTGAATATCACGCCGTACATTACCTCGTCGATCATCATCCAGCTGCTCACGATCGCTATTCCCCAGCTTGAGGAAATGCATCGTGACGGCGCAGACGGAAGAAAGAAGATTCAGAACATCACCCGTTATATGACGGTCGGCCTTGCTCTGTTCGAGAGCGTCGCCATGGTGATCGGCTTCGGTCGTTCCGGCCTGCTTCAGAAAGTGAATTTCATCAATGTCGTTTCTGTGGTCGTCGCGCTGACCGCCGGTTCCGCATTCCTGATGTGGGTCGGTGAGCAGATCACGGAGAAGGGTGTCGGAAACGGTATCTCTATCGTCCTTCTGATCAACATCATCTCCCGCGTCCCGCAGGACATCGCTGCTCTGTTCCAGAGCTACGTAGCGAACACGACGATTGCAAAAGGCGCGATGGCTGCGCTGATCATCATCGCTATCATCGTCCTGACGATCGTGCTCGTTATCCTGCTGAACGGAGCAGTCAGAAAGATTCCGGTCCAGTATGCCAAAAAGATGCAGGGCAGAAGACTGGTAGGCGCGCAGGGTACGCATATTCCGCTGAAGGTGAACACCGCCGGCGTTATCCCGGTCATCTTTGCCTCCTCGCTGATGTCTATCCCGCAGATGATCGTGGCTTTCCTGGGCAAGACGCCGACAGGTTTCGGCGCTACGCTCGTGGGTATGCTTAACCAGAACAACTGGTTCAAGATCGCCAACCCGGTCTACTCCGTCGGTCTGATCCTGTACATCGTCCTGATCATTTTCTTCGCGTATTTCTATACTTCGATCACCTTCAACCCGATCGAGGTCGCGGACAACATGAAGAAGCAGGGCGGCTTCATCCCCGGCATCCGTCCCGGCAGGCCCACCACGGATTATCTGAACAAGATCCTGGGCTTCATCGTTTTCATCGGCGCGGTCGGCCTGACGATCGTCGTCCTGATTCCGATCTTCTTTAATGGTGTGTTCGGCGCCTCCGTCTCCTTCGGCGGAACGTCCATCATCATTATTGTCGGCGTCATTCTGGAAACGCTGCAGTCTATCGAGTCTCAGATGGTCGTAAGAAACTACAAGGGCTTCCTGAGTGAATAAGCAATGAC
>ODAI010070898.1_pt1 | contig 14666 bp, 9 predicted proteins | sample 1539321 | NCBI WGS metagenome assembly ODAI01 (sample SAMN02144231, study PRJEB22623) | gut metagenome | biome: sheep rumen | host: Ovis aries | place: New Zealand
AAAGCAGTCTGTGAATTAGCCAATAGAATGAACCAACCTTTAAATTACCAAAAAATAAGAATTAAAGAACCAAATGATATTGTAAAAATACTAATGAATGATATGCAATATGAAAAAGTAGAAATAGCAAAAGTTGTATTGTTAGATACAAAATGCAATATTCTTAAAATAAAAGATATAGCAATTGGTGGAAAAAATTTTGTGAATATTGGGATGAAAGATGTGCTTTCAGAAGCAGTGAAAATTTCAGCTCCCAAAATTATACTTGTTCATAATCATCCAAGCCGGAATGTCAACTCCAAGTAAGCAGGACTTTGAAGTGACATTGAAACTGGAAAATGCTACTAATATATTAGGAATACAACTATTAGATCATATTGTTATAGGAAAATCAGAGTACACTAGTATAATGTCTATTAAAGATTGGAAGTTACAATTAAAGATGGTAGATATGTAGAAAAGTTGTGAAAAAATGAATAAAAAATAATTCATGAGAGGAAAGTGAAATAAGCTATGAAGCTTCTTGATTTTTTTAAATTTGGTTCTAAAGATATGGGAATAGATTTAGGAACAGCAAATATTTTAATTACTTTAAAAGGCAAAGGCATTGTCTTAAAAGAGCCTTCTGTAGTTGCAATAGATAAAAAAACTGGAGAAATAAAAGCAACAGGATTTGAAGCAAAAGAAATGCTTGGAAGAACGCCTGAAACAATAGAAGCGGTTCGACCAATGAAAGATGGGGTAATTGCAGATTTTACAGCAACATGTCTAATGCTAAAAAACATGTTTAAAAAAGTATGTAATAGATATAATGTTGGAAAACCAAGAGTGGTAGTTGGGGTACCTTCTGGAATTACTGAAGTAGAAGAAAGAGCTGTTGAAGAAACTATTATTCAAGCGGGAGCGAAAGAAGTTTATTTAATAGAAGAACCAATGGCAGCTGCCATTGGAGCAGGAATCAATGTGGGCGAACCTAATGGAAGTATGATTATAGATATCGGAGGCGGAACAACTGAAGTTGCAGTTATTTCTTTAGGAGGAATTGTTGTTAGTAATTCTTTGAGAATAGCTGGTGATGAATTAGACGAAGATATTATAGAATATATTAAAAAAACAGAAAATCTTGCAATAGGTGAAACTACAGCTGAAACTATAAAGATTAATATAGGTTGTGCATTACCACTTATGACTGATACCCCAATGGAAATTAGGGGAAGAGATTTAATTACAGGGCTTCCAAGAAATATAGATATTAAATCATCACAAATAATGGAAGCTTTAAGTGAATCTATTTTTAAAATAATAAATACTGTTAAACAAACTTTAGAAAATACACCACCAGAACTTGCGGCAGACTTAGTAGAAAAAGGAGTGTATTTAGCAGGTGGGGGAGCTCTAATACAAAATCTAGATAAGCTTTTAAGCAAAGAAATAAATATGCCAGTTATAATTGCAGAATCACCGTTAGATTGTGTAGTTAATGGTACAGGAAAAACTTTAGAAGAACTAGAAAAATTAAAAAATGTACTAATAAATAGTAGAAAAAGACATTAAAATCTATTATATACATACAGAAAGGATAAGTTATTATGTATAAAAATAAAAAAAACGGAATAATTGGAATAATAACAACAATAGTTGTTTTAATAATATTAGTAATTTTAACCAATACAAAAAATAGTAATTTATCTTATATAGAAAATATGGCAGATAAACTTGTAAATCCGATACAGAATGGTCTCACATTTTTTAAAAATAAAATACATTCAAATAATTCTTTTTTTACTAATATTAATGATTTACAAAATGAAAATGAAGAACTCAAAAATAAAAATAGTGAATTAGAGGAAAAACTTAGAGAATTTGAATCTGTTAAAGCGGAAAATCGAACATTAAAAGAATATATGAAATTAACAGAGAAATATGCTGATTATAAAACAGTAGGTGCAGATGTAATAAGCAGAGATATAAGCAATTATTCTAAAACTATAGTAATAAATGCTGGAAAAAAGAGTGGAATTAAAGAAAATATGACTGTAATTGCTTCTGAAGGATTAGTTGGTTTTGTTATTTCAGCAACAGACAATACGGCTAAAGTTCAAACAATTGTAGATTCTTCAAGTAACACAAGTAGTATTATTAGTTCTTCAAGAGAGTCAGTTGTTTGCAAAGGTATGCTAGAAGGGAAAAATGAATTAAAAGCAGTTTATATTCCAACTGAAGCTCAAATTGCAAATGGAGACACAATAGAAACTTCGGGTTTAGGCGGAATTTATCCAAAAGGAATATTTATTGGCAAAGTTAACAAGGTTATAAATGGCAGTAATATTAATGATAGATATGCTATGATTGATACAGGTGTTAATTTTAATAAATTAGAAACTGTACTTGTTATCACAAATTAAACAAGGAGTGGTAGAAAGGTTGAAAAATAATTACAATTTTCCAACCGGATTTGTGCATTAGGAAGGAATGGTGGGAAAAAATGAAAAAGTTTGCAATAAATGCTTTTTTAATTCTAGCCTTTATTATAATTTATTTTTTACAAGTAAATATTTTTTCAACTATCAGAATCGCACGGAGTAATGCCAAATATGTTTATAATACTAGTTCTTTTTATAGGACTGTTTTATAGTAGAATTGCTGGTGTAGCTTATGGTGTTCTATTTGGGGTCTTACTTGATTTTTTTATTGGTAGAAAGATTGGAATTTCTGGAATATTTTTAGGGATAGTTGGATTTATAGGTGGAGTCTTTGATAAGAATTTTTCTAAAGAAAATAAACTTACAATTATTATGATGGTAGCAATATGTACTATTATTTATGAGGTTTCTTTATATTTAATTGGAGAAGCATTTTATAAATATTCTTTTGAGATATTACCATTTATAAAGATTTTATTAATTGAATGTTTGTATAATATTATAATGACAATTATTTTATATCCTATTATTCAAAATTTAGGTTATAAAATAGAGGCAGTATACAAGGGAGATAAAATTTTGACAAGATATTTTTAAAATATAGTAGTTCTATTAAGAAGTGATGTAATAAAAGAAAAGAAGGTGAGAAATGCTTTGAAAAAGAAAATAAAAAAAGAAAATACTAATTTTAGATTTAATGTATTAACTGTTTTAGTTTATATAATAGGAATTATATTAATAGTAAAATTATTTGAATTGCAAATTGTAAAAGGAGTAGAATACAGAGAAATTTCAAATACAAGGCTTTCTCGCGAAAGTGTTCTAGAAGCTTCAAGAGGAGAAATATTAGATAGATCTGGAAATGTTTTAGCAACTACTACTAGCTCATTTAATATTGAACTTTACAAAACTAAGATAGATAATCAATCATTAAATAATTGTATTTTAAATTTAATAGATTTATTCGAAAAAAATGGTGTGGCTTATCCAAATAATTTCCCAATAAATAACGAAGTTACCGCTTTTACAATAGGTGATGAGAATTTAAAAAAATGGCTAGATACATATAAACTTAATGAGACTTCAAGCCCACAGGATGTAATAAATTATTTTATAAAAAAATATGATATAAATGTAGATGATATTATTAAAGCAAGAAAAATAATGTCAATTAGATATGAAATTTTAACAAAAGGATATAGTAGTATAAAGTCATTAAATCTTGCGGAAAATGTGTCTAGAGAAGTAGTAGCTCAAATAAGTGAAAAAAACTTTGAATTTCCAGGCGTAACAATTACAACTCATACAGAAAGAAAATATAATTATGGAAGTTTAGCTTCACATATTATTGGATATATAGGAAAAATTAGTGAAAAAGAATATAATCAAGAAAAAGATGTATATAACAATGATGACTATGTTGGAAGGACTGGAATTGAAAGTTCTTTTGAAGAATACTTAAGAGGAGAAAAAGGAAAGAAAGAAATAGAAATGTCAGTTGACGGAACCATTACTGGAGAAACAACTACAGAAGAACCAATGCAAGGTTCAACTATTGTATTAACAATAGATTCAAAATTACAAGAAATTGCAGAAAAATCACTTGCAAATAATATAGAAAAAATTCGAAATGGAGGATTTTCAAGATCTTATAATGCATTAGGAGGATGTGTGGTTGCAATAGATGTAAAATCTGGTGAAATAATAGCAATGGCAAGCAACCCAGATTACAACCCTAATTCATGGGTTGGAGGAATAAGTGTAGCAGAATATAATCAAATTAAAGAAAAAAATTCATTGTTTAACAAGAGCATTTCTGGATCTTATGCACCTGGATCAATTTTTAAAATGGTTACTGCTTTAGCAGGTTTAGAATCTGGAGTTATTTCAACAACAGAAAGAATTAACGATACAGGAATTTATACAAAATATAAAGATTACCAACCACATTGCTGGATTTATGATAGTAATCATCATGGGCATGGTTATTTAAATGTTTCGGGTGCAATTCAGCATTCTTGTAATTACTTCTTTTACGAAGTTGGTGACAGAATAAAAATAGACACATTAGACAAATACGCAAGATATTTTGGATTAGGATTAAAAACAAGAATAGAATTGCCAAGTGAAACACCAGGAACTTTAGCATCTCCAGAAGTAGCCAAAAAGGTAAATGAAACTTGGTCATCAGGAAGAAATTTATCAGCAGCTATAGGACAAAGCTATAATGCCTTCTCACCATTACAAATTGCAAAATATATTGCAATGGTTGCAAATGGGGGAAACCAAGTAAACCCAAGTGTAATAAAAAGAATTTTAAATTCTGATGGAACAGAATCGTTAAAAAGTGAAATAGCTGAATATTGTAAAAATAAGTTAGGATTAGAAGATTACTCAACTGAAAAGCTTACTTTTTCACAAGCAAATATTAATGCTGTACTTGAAGGAATGAGATCAGTTACTGATGAAGGTGGTACAGCAAGTTCGGTGTTTAGAGGATTTAATATAGAAGTTGGTGGAAAAACAGGCTCTGCAGAAGCAGGAAAAAATGTAAATGCGTGGTTTGCAGGTTTTGCACCTTATAATGACCCTGAAATAGCTGTTGTAGTTATGGTCGAAAATGGTGGACATGGATATTACACAGCTGAAGTAGCAAAAGAAATAATTGCAGAATACTTTGGAATGAATTTGAATTCAAATGAGATACAAGAGAATAATCAAGCTATTAGTTATATGGAGAATATACAATAAGTTAAACTTTAATATAGGAAATAGTAAAAAATACTAAAGAAAGAGTAAATATATTATTTTGAAATCCCGCGTAAGCCGAACAACCGGAGCGTAGCGCAGGGCGACAGGAGAAATCGACATTGTAGCTGAATTTTTCGTTAGAAAAATTACAGGTACATAAAGATTTCGACACCAAGGGATTGAAAAAAATATATTTACTCTTTCATCGGAATAGTTTAATATTGAAGAAAGGATGAAGATAAATGAATTGTATAAATGTTAGTCAAAAAAACAATTTGGTAATTATAAAGATAAATAAGGATGCAGATTTTGAAGATATTGTATCTCAATTTAGGAAAAAGGTTACTCAATTAAAGAAAATATATAAAGATGAAAAAACACCAATTCTAGTAACAGGAAAAGTATTGAAAAATAAAGAGATAGATAGAATAGAGGAATTAATAAGAGAGAATTTGGATGTTGATGTTGATTTTGACATGCCAAAAGAGCTTGGTTTATCAAACATAAAAAAAACATTTACACAAGAAGTATTAAATTCAGAAACAAAATATCATAGAGGTTCAATTAGATCAGGACAAAGAATAGAAGAAGAGGGAAGCATTGTAATTCTAGGCGATGTTAATTCTGGAGCAGAGGTAATTGCAGCAGATAATATTGTAGTGCTTGGAACATTACGAGGTCTTGCTCATGCTGGTGCAAAGGGAAATAGAAAAGCAATTATTGCAGCAGGGAAATTAGATACTGTACAAATTAGAATTGCAAATGTAGTTAAGGAAATTAACAGAGATGAGGAACCTTTACATAGAGAGGCGTATATATATATTGATGAAGATGAAAAACAAATCATAATAGAGTAGAGATTGAAAAATAATTACAATTTTGACTGTGTTAAAAACTTGCTTAAAAATGCTCATGTACAACACGTACACTGCGCTTTTTTCGCAAGTTTTTGCCTTGTCAAAATTTAATTCTTTTTCAATCAAAGATTATTTATAGATAATTATACTTGTCAATACTCGTTTTTGATTTGTTTAAAAGAATAATGAAAAACTTCGTCTTGCGTTGGTAAAATAATTTAACTTAATAGCAATAGTATTAGACTTATAAATAGCTCTTCATCTTTTACTCCTTCTTGATACAAGAAAAATATCAAACATATTAACAATACATCATCAAAATATAGTTTTAAACCAAATAGTTCGAAAAAATAATCATCATTATTTTTAGAACTTTTTTTTTGCGTATTTGAATCAATTATTTCACTCGACTGATGTTTATTATCTATAGGTAAAGAAGGTTTATTATAGATGCCTTTATAATAATTAGAATGTGAATAGGGAATATGATTAGGAAAAGGAAAGCGCGGAAAGCGAAAAAATGGCATTAATTTACATCTCCTTTTCTTTTTTAAATAATTTTGTTATGCCTGATAGTTTAAATAAATTTATGTATTGATCAACTTTTTTTTGCCTAGATTTTCTTAAATAGGGCTTTAGAGCATAAAGTAAGTTAGATCTTGCATCATCTTTTTTATTAAAAGATTCAATAATACTTTTTATTTTTAGTATTGTATCAAGATCTAAATCAAGGTTGTTTTCGGAATTTGAATTTGAAGTATTATCACTTGTGTTTACATTGTTAGAAGAACTATTAGACTTTATTGTATTTGCCAATTGTGTTATCATTTCTGGGGTTATGCTTAGGTCGTCCTGTGAACTATTATTATTAGAGGAAGATGTAGAAGTATTGTTTAATAAGGTTTTAAATACTTCTGATATATTACTATCCAAATAAAACACCTCCACTCTTACGCGTTCTTAAATTTAACTATTTTTTTTATGATTTAATGCTTGAATTATTTTTTGCTTTTCTTCTGGACTCAAAATCTGGTTTATTTTGTTCAATCCATTATTTAATTGTTCTTTATCCATATGGTTTAACATATTCATTAAATATGCAATATCATTATTATTCATTTTTTACTCACCTCATTATAATTATATTATATTCATTAAAAAAATATGTGTGAAAAATGATTACATAAAAAGTTGCAAAAAATTCCAAAAAGCTATTGCAAAATGTCAAAAAAAGCTATATAATAGTAATTAGAGTGATTATGCTTATTATTATAAAATGAATGTAATAAAAATGTAACACAAATGTAATAAAAATGTAATAAACTATGATGCGGAAATCCCGTATTAAGCTTCCGTAAAGCATTTTCTAGTATTATTTTTGTAATAAAAAAAAATCCAAAATAAGTGCTCTTGACTTGTTTGGAGATTTAATTCTATAATAAAATAAGCACTAAAAGGATATATAATATAAGGAGGAATTTTATATGAACATGACACAAAAAAACTTATTTAACAAGATTTGTGCAATGATTATTGTTATTGCATTAACAATTTCTGACTTCATGTTTGTTGGTCAAGCTGCTGTAAGCTATGCAGTTGATATTATCAAAACAAACAGTGCAAATGTCGATTTTTCAGCTTATTTCATTAATGCAAATGGCGAAAAAGTTGAAAAATTAGAAGAAAGTATTGACAAAGGAGAAGAATATCTTTATGTTGATATATCAGTTAAAAATGAAGGATATTTCAATGGAAAGATTAGTTTAAATAACAATAACTTCAATATCAAAAATGTGATATTAAGTGAAAGTGTAGCAGAAATCACTGGAAATGAAGTTAGACTTAATCAAATAAATGCAGGAAGTAATGTAACAATAAAACTTGCAATTGACCCAATTAATGCTACTTCTATAAAGAGTGAAATGTTAAATTCTGTAACAAAAGTAAATTTGAATGGTCAATATATCAATAGTAAAAATGTTGAAAAAGATAAACATATTGATATTTCAGGAACAGCTGAAGTTTCAATGAACTGGAAGTCTAGTGAAAATACAAAACTAGAATTAGAAAGCTCATTACTTACTAACTCTATTTATACAAATAATAATGAAGAAAATAGAGTAGTTCAAATATTAGTAAATAGTAAAATCACTAATAATAATTATCCAGTTAAAAATACTAATATTTCTTTAAGTGTGCCTGAAAATGTTAAAGATGTAATGGTACATTCAAGAAGCAATACTGCTACAAATAGTAGTGTTAAGTTTAGCGATGCTAATTATATATATAATAAAGAAGAGAAAATATTAAAAATTACAGTAACAAATGAAGATACAAACAATGTTAATTGGGTTAAAAATGTACAAGATTCTTTTGTTATTACATATATATTAGAAAAAGAAGCTAGCTTACTTAATTCAGAAATTAGTGTAATTGGTGAAGTAAGTACTTATGATAATAAAAATTTATCATTAACAAATAGTGTTCGTATAGATAAAGATATAGATGGAATAGTATCATTTGAATTAGATACTAATGAGAACTATATATATAAAGGAAGATTATATACAGGAGAAGAAAGAAGCTATAAAACTACAAGTAAAATATATATAGATTATCTAAATGCAAATACCATAACATTAAATGAAGGTATATCATCATTTGCAACAGCTGATGCAACAGTACCTGCAAATATTGTTTATAAACAAATAAAAATTAATAAAAATGAGTTTGTATCAATATTTGGAAATGAAGGATATATTACTGTCAAAGATAATAATGGAACAATTATTTCAACAATAAATGCAAATTCACAAGTAGATAATGATGGTAATATTGTTGTTTACTTAAGCGAAGGCAAAGAAGGAATAGTAATTGAAACAACAAAACCAGTTGCAATTGGTACATTAAATATTGAAAATACAAAAAGTATTTTATCATCTGGAAATTCTAGAGAAACAATTAATGGTTTAACAGCAATAAAAGAGAATGTTGAAGGAAAATATGATGAAAAGCAAAATGCTTCAGTAAATAAAAATATAGAATTAAGAAATACTTCAAGTAAAGCTAATTTAGCAGTAAGTACAAATACATTATCTTCAATAGAAGAAAATAAACAAGTAAAAATAACAGCAGTATTATTGAATAATGATGAGAGCAAAGATTTATATAAAAATCCAGTTGCTAAAATAAAACTACCTAAACAAGTTAAAGCTCTAAACAATATTACTTGTAAAGTATTATATGCTAATGGATTAGATATATCAAATGCAACTGTTAATGATGAAGATGGAAGCAAAGTTATTACAATAAATCTTTCAGGAACTCAACAAACATATAATACTGAAACATTAGAAGGAACAACCATAATTATACATGCTGATTTAGTAGTTGACCAATTAGCTACAAATAGTGATGAAAATATAGTGTTAAATTATACAAACGAAATAGCAAGCTCATTTGAAGATAATGGTGAAGTACAAGTTCCAGTTAAAATAGCTGTAGAACAAGGATTAATTACAACAAATAGTATTCCTGAATTAAAAGTTGAAACAATTGGAAATAAAGGAACAAAAAATGTTGTATTACCTACTAATAAAGAAGCAATAAATGCTACTGTAAAAATTGGATTAATAAATAACGAAGGGGTAGTATTAAATAATGTTTCTATTTTAGGGGAATTTCCTACTTTTACAAATTTAGGTGCAAGCTTAACATCAAAAATAAATGTTTTATCAGAAAATAACATTAAAGTATATTATAGTGAAAATGAGAATGCTACTGAAGATGTATTTAATGCTTCAAATGGTTGGACAGAACAATTAAATACTGCAAATCCAAAAAAATATTTGATGATAGTTCCAAATATGGCTATTGGAGAAAAATTAGATGCTACTTATAGTATAAATATACCAGGAAATTTAGGATATAATCTACAAGCTGAAGCAGGATATAAAGTTAATTATACAAATTCTGTAACATCAGTAAACAAACAAGTTGATGCAACAACATTAAATCTTACTACAGGAACAGGCGCAGAGCTACAATCAACTATTAAAGCTTATATTGCTGGAGAAGAAATAACAGATGGTTCAACAGTATATAATGGAGAAATAATCAAATATGTTGTTACAGTTAAGAATAATGGAACAGAAGCAGCAAAAAATGTTAATATAAAAACTGAAGTACCAGAAAAAACTACATATGTACAATATGTTAAAACTTCAGAGAATTTAAATCCAGATGAAATGGGTTCAACAGATTATTACAAAGAAATTGCAGTTGAAAATGGTGTGATTTCTGAAAACATTGAATCATTAGGTATAGGGGAAGAAAAGAAGTTTTCATATGAAATAAGAATTGAAGATGACGCCGTAAATAACGCAATATCAACAAAATCAACAGTAACATATTTAGGAAATGCATCTAAAGAGGATGTAGATACAATAAAAAGTAATAGTATCACAAATAAAGTTAGCAAATCAGATCTTGCAATGAATATGGTTATGATAGTTAGAGGCTCTGATACAATTAACAAAGGTATTGTATATGCATATAATCTTACAGTTACAAATAAATCTGAATCAAAACTTTCAAATGTTGAAGTTGAAGTTAAACCTAACTCATTATACACAATTTCTAATATAGTTTGTGGAGAAGATATAATTGAATTTAATAACAATAAGTTTACAATTGAAAGTATTAATCCTGGAGAAACAAAAACATATGAAATTGATGTTAATGCAAATGGAGAAGGCGAAATTGCTACTATTTATGCTATTGCTAATAACTTATATCATTCAAATTTTATAACAGAAAGAGTTGCAACATATAGGTTAACAGCATCAATGAAATCTTCAAATGAAGGAGAAACAATTAATAATGGAGATTCAATTCTTTATAATATAACTGTTACAAATGATGGTACAGAAAATATTGATTATATTGAGGTTAGTCAAGACATTTCTACACATTTAGATATAAAAAGAGTTACAGCAAATGGAAAAGAAATTGAATATTCTACTCAGTTTAATGAAGATGAACAAGAAAATATAGAAGCAGAATCACAAGAAAATGAAGCGGATACAACAAATAAAGTTGAAGAGAGCGAAAAATATAAATTAGGATTCTTTACTGAAGATACATTGAAATCAGGTGAATCAATACAAATAAATGTTGAAGCTTCTACAAGTGAAGATGATTCACATAGTAAGGATGTTCATTTATCTAGTTTAGCAGAAGTAAAAATAAAGAATTTATCTGTTCAAACAGAAGAAATAAATCACATTTTAAAAGCAAATCTAGTTTCTATTGAAGAAGATCAACCAGAATTGGTTGAAAATCCTGTAGATCCTGATGAACCAGAAGATCCAAATGATCCAAATAATCCAAACAACCCAGAAAACCCAAAGACCCCAGGTGGTTCAGAGCCTACAGAAGATCCAAACAAACCTGAAGATCAACCTGGTAATAATAAACAAGAAAAAACTTATACAGTTTCTGGTACAGCATGGTTAGACTCAAATGAAAATGGTTCGAGAGATTCTGAAGAACAAACATTAAGTGGAATAAAAGTTAGATTATTAAATCTAGATAATAATACATCAATCAATTCTACAACATCTGAAAATGGATTTTACTCAATTTCAAATGTTAAGAATGGTAGATATGTTGCTATATTTGATTATGATACAGAAAAATATATGTTAACAACTTATCAAGCAGAAAATGTTTCAAGCTCAAGAAACTCAGACATAGAAAATGTAACAATGAATTTAGATGGTGAAAGCAAAAAAGTTGCTTCAACAGATACCATAACAATTAATAATGAAAATATTACAAATATAGATATTGGTTTAATTGAAGCAAAAGTATTTGACTTAAGTTTAACAAAAACTATAAGTAAGGTTACAATAACTAATTCAACAGGTGCAAAAACTACTGAATATAATGATGCTAATATTGCAAAAGTTGAAATAAAAGCTAAAAATCTAGAAGGAACATTAGTTGCTATAGAATATAAAGTAAAAGTAACTAATAATGGTGAAGTTGCTGGTTATGTAAAACAAATCGTAGATTATAAAACTTCAGATTTAAGCTTTAATTCAAGCTTAAACCCTGAGTGGTATCAATCAGGAGATTATATTTATTCAGCAAGTTTGGGTAATACAAAAATTGAAGCGGGAGAAACAAAAGAACTTACATTAGTATTAACAAAGAAAATGACAGAATCAAATACTGGATTAACTAATAACACAGCTGAAATAGCAGAAGCCTATAACTCATATGGTATTCAGGATATAGATTCAACTCCAGGAAATAGACAAACAAATGAAGATGATATGGGAAGTAGCAATGTTATTATAAGTGTTAGTACAGGTGCTGCAGTAAGCTATATTTCATTAACACTATCTATTATAACATTAATTGCGGTTGGAACATTTATAGTTTCAAGAAAAATTTTAAAAGATAATATAGAGATATAGGGAAAGGAGGATATAAAATGGTTAAGTTAAACAATATTAAAAAAGTATGGATTTCAATAATTATATTTTGTATAGCAGTATTATTTGGAAGTACTCCAACTCAAGCAGTTTATTTTTCTGGTTGGAAAAGTGGTTCAAATTCACTATGGACATCTAGAGAATTCTACTGTATAGAACACCAAGATTATTTTACTGCTGGAAACTGGAATAAGGTTTCTGAACAAGTAATAACAAGTAATGATCCTTCACAAGCAAATAGAGCATTAGCATATATCCTTCGAGATGCAGTAAGAACTGGAGATACAGGATATAATGGAAAAGGTGCTCACCAATATGCTGTTTGGAGATGGTATTATAATAATGGAACTAATACAAAATATCCTGGTGAAAGTGCTATTTATAATGCAGGAATGAGTCAACCTCAAATTAAATATTCTAATTCAAAATCTAATATTTCAGTTTCAAATAAAACAATTACAATGACTGGAGAAATAGGATCATTTAAATTTACAGAATTAAGTGGAACTATCTCAGAATTTGAAATGACATGGGCTGATGGAACAAAAAAGGTTCTAAAACAAAATGAAAAAATAGGTAATTGGATAGAGTTTTATTCTGATAACAAATGTACAAAACCACTTAAAGTTGCCGATATCAAAAAAAATCAAACAGTTTATTTTAAAAATGTTAGTAATCAACAAATTAAAAATATAAAAGCAACTGTTAATAATCAAGCAAGTGGATATAAAGTAACTATTTCTAGATATAAAAAGTCAACAGGGCAAGCATCACAACAAGATTTAATTAGTGCTAAAGTTGAGGAAGGAAAAAACACATCAGTTTCTGTAACAATGAATATAAAATACACTTATGGTAATATTCAAATTAAGAAAATAGGTGTATATACTGAAGATGGTAAAAAAATAACAGATAAAAATGTTAAGGCAACATTTAAGCTATATTGCAATACTTTAGGAAAATGGGTTTCTGGAGATGCATCAGCTAAAAAGACTTATGTAGATAATATTAATAAAGCTACAGAATATAAATCAAATACAACAGTCACAAAGTTATTTTCTACATATAAGTATGAATTAGTAGAGGTTAATGTTGACAATGATGAGTATAAACCAATAAAAATGGTTGGAGTAACAAGCAATTTACAAAAAGGATTAACTGTTGGTAAAAATGGTGAATATTATTCTGCTAAAGGTATAACTGTATATAATAATAAGACAAATGTAGTTACTCCAGCAGATGAAAGAGCTACAGGAAACTTAAAAATCCTTAAAGTAGATGATAATCATAAAGATATAGTTCTTTCAGGAGCTGAATTCATAATTAAAAAAGAAGGAACAGAAAATTGGATTATTAAGAATTCAAATGGAACATATAATTATAATGGTAAATATGAAGATATTGTTAATAATAAAGCTGGTGTTTATACTACAAATGCACAAGGAATTGCAGAAATTAAGAAATTAAAATTTGACACATACCATATTTACGAAATAAAAGCTCCAGATGGATATAATATTGAAAAACAAAACAAATATGACAAAGACAAAAAATGGGTTGATTTGGGAACTGTAACTCTTGGTGGAAAGGATACAAATATAACCTATACTGTAACAAATAAAAAAGTTGTAGATAAACTTGAAGGAAATGTTTGGATTGATAATCCAGATACAAAAGCTAATGAGTATGATAATATCTATATAAAAGGAAGCAATGATAAATTATTAAAAGATATAAAAGTATATTTAAAAGATAAAGATCAAGTTATTGCTGAAACTAAAACAGATGAAAATGGACACTATGAATTTACAACAAAGAATAAATATAATGGTGAAGATAAAAATCTATATTATTGGGAAATGGCAGGATACTATGTAGAATTTGCTTATGATAATAAAGCTTATGTAGTTGTAGACCCATTTGTTGGAAATGATACAAAGATGAATTCTAAAGCAATTGAAGAAATAATGACAAAAGCAGAATTAGAAGATGAAAAATTAACTGGATCAGATGGAGAAAACCCTGGTAGAGCCGTAACATATAAGGGTGGAAGAGATTTAACTGCAACACAAATTCTTGAAAATAATAAGGCTCAAAACAAGGATTTAACTAAAACACCATTAACAGGTTAC
>ODAI013175716.1_pt1 | contig 14662 bp, 13 predicted proteins | sample 1539321 | NCBI WGS metagenome assembly ODAI01 (sample SAMN02144231, study PRJEB22623) | gut metagenome | biome: sheep rumen | host: Ovis aries | place: New Zealand
CCGGAAAAGCACTCGAGCCGCCCCGCGCACCACTGCTGGTGCTTGCCGAGCCAGCCCTTGGGGATGATACTGCTGTACAACAGACACGTTTTGAGTTACAATACCGTTATGACCGCCTTTTGCGAAAGCGGTCCGGAAAGGTCCGTGATTAAATGGGTTTTTTTCAATCATTAAAGTCTGAACAGCTGCTTCACAAGGCATACAAGCAGCAGGCTGCCGGAAATATCGAAGAAGCGCTTGCTCTCTATGATCAGGCTTTTCAGGGCGGATACTCGAATCCGCGCTATGCGCTGGCATATTCTGTACTTCTGCTGCGGAACGGGCATTATGAAAAAGCCACAGAAGTATTAAAGCATACTGAGAAACTGCCAGGCCTCAACGCTGAGCAGAAAAACCAGCTCTATGTCAACTATGCAGCATGTCAGTACAAACTGGGTGCACTCGATAAAGCAATCCGGCTCCTTGAAAAACAGGGTGGCCGTCAGTCCACCGGTCTGATCTATGAAACGCTGGGATACCTGTACGTAGAAAAGTATGATGCACAGCACATCCCTGACTTTGACGAACTGGACAAGAAGCTGCTGGACTCCGCGAAGGCATCCTGGGAAAAGGCTAACAAGGAAGCTCAGGATGTCGCTGCAATTACCGGAAATGAATTTGTCCCGGTAGCATTTGTTGAACCGGAAAAGAGTCTGACAGCCTGGAACGAGGGTAAGGAAAAGGCTGAGGCATATATTCGGGAATCAGTAGATTATGACGACGAGGATTCCATATGCCTGGATAATATGGGTCAGTTCCTCTATCGTGTCCTGGATCAGAAAGAAGCTGCCCGCGAGTATTTCCAGAAAGCCATTGAAATCAAACCGGGTCAGATTGATACCTTGTATTTTCTGGCTCAGTATGATCTGGCAGAAGGCAACACTGATGCGGCAGCAGAAAAGTACACCAAAGCATTGGAAGGTCGTTTTTCACCCCTGAATTATGCATCCAAGGATATGATTGAAAAAGAACTCAGCACACTGAAGGTGCATTAATCGGGCACCAAATGGAAGAAGGAATGACAAGTATGGAACCGGAAGTTAAGAATGAAAGCCAGGACAAGGCAAAGCCAAAGAAGTCCATTGGCCATGAAATCCTGTCATGGATTTTCACACTCGCAGTCGCAGTCGTGATTGCTCTCGTAATCCGAACTTTTATCTTTGAGCCTGTGAAAGTTGACGGGCATTCCATGGATGACACTCTGGCTGATAAGGAAATCATGTTCGTCAGCAAATGGCAGTATTCCAGCAGCTGGCTGTTCGGCACGCGAATGACCTTTTTCGGGGATCCTGAGCGGTTTGACGTGGTAGTCTGCCGATATCCTGACCGCGGCTACACGAATTTTGTCAAACGTGTTGTCGGTTTGCCTGGCGATACCATTGAAATCAAGAATGGTTACCTGTATGTAAATAACGAGCGATATGATGAGCCATATATCAATGATGAGTACCGTACAGGTCTCGGTTCCAATTATCCGGCAATTGTAGTACCTGAAGGCCAGTACTTTGTTATGGGCGATCATCGGAATAATTCCAATGACAGCCGGTTTGTCGGGCCGATTGACCGGAATATGATCATGGGCCATGTTGTTCAGGTTGTATTCCCATTTTCCGCATTCCGGTCCATCCCAAATGGTCTGAATGTGGAATAAACGTACTTTCCTTTGACACCACAAAAGCAACAGCAGACATCGGAACTCATGACTGCTGTTGCTTTTCTTTTACCGTAGTGTATTCCCAGCAGAATATCATAAGGTTTATCGTTACATCTTTCTTTCCGGGCTCCGGAATCACAGTTCCAGCACTGTATACCTCCACAGAGCCAAAAAACAGGATACACACAGCAGATTTCTCTGTGTGCATCCTGTTTTCTGGTCTGCTCAATGAAATTCAACCGTTTCCTGATATGCCTTATACGTTGACTTGCAAAGCAGTTCTCTGTGGACCTCTTTCCCTGCCTGATAGTACACTTTGTATGTCTCTACTTCATAGCCTTTACGGGCTTTGACTGTTGTTTTGCGGGTTCCCTTGGGCAGAGTTTCATTCTCTACCTCCTTGATACCGCTTGGAGCAGGTATCGTCCTTATCACTTTACTCTCAAGGTCGATTGTAATCCCTTCCTGCAGGTTATGCCCATAGATGTCCACTGTGATTCTGCGGTTCTTATATACAGCAACAATGTATATAGGCCATTCTGTATTGTTCCGGAACTGAAAATCAAGCCCTGGCCAGTTCACGGTCGCATCCATGCCTTTTTCCACATAGCTTGAAGGCCACGCATGCGGTGACCTGGTCACAATCTCCAGATCTGCACGGGCAACAGCATTAAACAGAGTAGAGCTCGTCTGACAGACACCGCCGCCAACTTCAGGAATATTCTGTCCGCCGGAGATTGCTGTCGCTTCTCTGTACCCTTTCTCCGCCGTGCGTTGTCCGGTCGCCATATTAAACGAAAATGTCATACCAGGATCAACTACCATCCCATTAATTGCCTCAGCAGACAGCTGAATATTCGTATTCCGGTTTGCATTGGATGTTGTCGACGTCGAATAAGTCGAAATCTTTCCGAAAGAATTCATGAGTTCGGCTTTCGTAACAGGCGCAATCACTTCCTCAGGCTCCATGACAACCATGGCATTCTGTTCTCCCTGATCTATGCTCTGCATGACTGCCTGATAGAGTTCTTCCTTATCCAGTGTCTTTCCATTCACATCATCCGTAAATGAGAAAGTCTTACTCTGCATATCAAATGAGGCAACCTGTGCGCTGACAGGCGCAATGATTACCGAATCTGCAATCCTGTCCGTGATTTCCCGGACTTTCTCCCTGTCATAGCTGAGTGATGTCTGGAGTGCCACAGGATGCTCACGGATGTCTTCCATCATCCGGTAACGTTCCAATACCGGTGTCATCCCGCTTCCACGAAGCAGGGTATTCTTTCTTCCGATGCTGTAGGCTGTGTGCAGTACACGTTCCGTATTCCGTTCAAGCGGAACCATGGAATCATCCACAACATAGTTCACGTCCCCAAGTCGGACCATAACAGAAAAGCCGCCGCCTCCGGTAGCATCCACAGACTCGAGCGCAGTCCTGGCCTCCTGAAGTGTCATGCCGCCAACATCCACGCCGTCAATGGTGATTCCAGGCAGCAACCGCTGGGTCAGTGTCCGGTCACGCATATCTGAATAGTTCTGTACAGTTGCCTGATCGTACTGTATCATTCCCTCTCCTGTGAAAGCAAAATTCGGCAGTATGTTCCACCGAACCCCCAACAGTTGAGGCGCAAGGAAAACAAACAGCATACCAAGCATTATCAGACAGAATGCTGCAATCATGCCCCAGAACAATCGATGCTTTTTGCGCTTTCTGTATTGCTTACGCATGGAAGACGTATCCTGCGTCCACCCCTGTTCTGTCCGTCTGCGGTTTTCCCGATCGGCTTCCTCCAGTAAAAGCTCTTCAGTTTTCCCTAATGCCTGCCTCCGGACACGCGGCATATCAATACCATAAGTATACCCTGTTTCATTGCTTCGGCGTTTCACCGGTCGCACTTCATGGGCAGTTTTATCCCCTGTTTTCTGGTTTTCCATTCGCTTGATCCTCACTCGATGGAATAACATCCTCACGATGTGCCATTTTATAAGACAAGACCTGCAATGAATCAGACAAATGTACATTCACAACCGAGATGGCCTGTTCATCATATACCAGGTCTACCGGTGCAAAATTCCAGATTGCTTGGACGCCGCTGGCAATCAGTCGTTCCAGCATCATCTGAGCTTCGCTGCCCGGCAATGCAAGTACCGCAATATCCACCGGATGCAGCTGAAGAAACAATTCCAGATCATCAATGGACAAGATAGGAATCTCATCAAATAATGTCCCCGTTTTTTCCGGGTTTATGTCAAACATGGCCAGTGTCTGAAAACCCTCCCGGATAAAACTCTGATACTTAGCTACGGCAGAGCCTATGCTGCCAGCTCCAATGATGATCATACGATGTGGCTGCTGAAGGTTCAGAATAGAACCGATGCAAGTTTTCAGTTCTGAGACATCATACCCATATCCCTGACGACCGAAGCCACCAAAGCTGTTAATATCCTGCCTGATCAGCGAAGGGGTCTGATGCATACGTTCACCAAGTTCATGACTGGACACCTGTTTGATGCCCTGATCTTCAAGTTCACGTAAATGACGATAGTATCCTGGCAAACGCCTTATAACAGCCTCAGAAATATGTTCAGTCATACAAGAAACCCCTCCTTTACTGACTTGTCATTCTTTTCCGCTCAAGATGTGTTTCTGTCTGTACTCACACCGCGAGCCGATAAGACAGTGAGAGATATCCTCTGAGCTCAGTACATGACAAAAGAGAATCGTTTTCAAAGAATTGCATATGACACCAGCAGCCGTGGATTGCAAGCCGGTTCATGATGAATTCATATACTCCATCAGGTGCCCTTAACGTTTTTTAGGCCTGAGAGGAGAAAACCGCAGCGCATGCTGCGGTATAGAATTCTTCCCTGCATTTCAAATTATAGCATATGGTTTTATTAGCAGCAATGCTAACCGTTTCCGGCTCATGTCCGATGGTTACGCACAACCCCACGCAGCATGTCCCCACGCTGAACTTCACAGGGGGCCTGAAGTGAAATCTCCTCACCGCCTATGCCAAACGTATCCAGTTGTTCACCAGTGCGCATTCTGTGAATTGTTGATGCCTTCCACGCAAAAACTCCATGATTTGTAACCAGTTCCAGATCTTCACCTGCCGAGAACCTGTTTTTCAGTACGAACAGCGCCTGTTCTCCCGCCCTTGCATCAGAAAGAGCCAACGCCTTGTATTCTCTGCTCTGGTGGAATCCTTCCGCTCCACCCGGCTGTATCGGGTTGCCAAACAGGAAACCGCTGTCACTGATCCGATGGGATGCATTTTCAAGTTCCAACATAAGCTCCGGAATTGCTGCATGATATGCTTCCTGGGATTCCCGGATAAGATCAAGTGCTCTTCGGTATGCCGCTGTCACCACTGCAGTATAGTACTCGGTTTTCATGCGTCCTTCGATTTTCAGGCTGGAAATACCCGCCTCCATCAACTGATCCAGGTAAGGCATCAGATTCAGATCATGGGCTGAAAAGATGTAGGTGCCATGGTTATCTTCATAAACCGGCATATATTCGCCGGGTCTTTTTTCTTCCATGACCGCATACTTCCAACGACATGATTGGGCACATGCGCCCTGATTTGCATTCCGACCGGTCAGTTCAGCAGACAGAAGGCAACGACCTGACCAGGCGACACAGGCAGCTCCATGAACAAATGTTTCAAGTTCCATTTCATCCGGGATCATGGACCGCATGTGACGAATCCGTTCCAAAGACATTTCCCTTGCCAGAATCACACGCGAACACCCCAGCTGATGATACATTCGGACAGCTCTGCTGTTCACGGTACTCGCCTGCGTTGAAACATGAAGCTTCAGTTCCGGAACAGCTTCCCGCAATGCACAGATTGCACCCAGATCAGAAACAATCGCTGCATCCACGCCGATTTCTTTCGCATATCGTGCAGCCTGGATCAGTCCTTCTATCTGATCATCAAAAGCAAATATATTCAGTGTCAGATACATTTTTGCGTGATGCGCATGACAAAGTGAAACTGCCTTTTTCAGGCTCTCCGCATCAAAATTACCCGCAAACGCACGGAGACCGTACTGCGTCATTCCGCCATACACCGCATCCGCACCAAAATGCAATGCAGTTTCCAGTTGCTGCATGGAACCCGCAGGCGCCAGCAGCTCAGGGATTCTGGCCGTAGACTGAGGCATTATGTCAGACCTCGCTTTTTATCATATTCTTCCCATAGTGGAGCATACTCGGCAACTGCACGCTCATGCTCATCCAGAGTTTTCGAAAAATACAGTTCTCCGCTCTCCGGGTTTTTTGCACAGAAGTACAGGTACCCTTCTGCTCTGTATACCGGGTCAGGGTTCAGGGCTGCCTGAATTGCCTCCGGTGACGGAGCACATATCGGACCTGCCGGCAAGCCGGAATACCTGTAAGTATTGTATGGGCTGTCTGTGTTCAGGTCCTCCGTGCGCAGATGCATACGCCTGACCCCTGTTACATAATGAATCGTAACATCACTTTCAAGTTTCATTCCCTTCTGAAGGCGATTGTGAAACACTGCAGATACCTTGGTAAAGTCTGCTGTCTTTGCTTCTTTTTCGATCATACTGGCCATGGTAAGAATTTCATCCATGGTAAACCCCTGATCATTAGCTTCATCCTGGTCGCTCGCAGGGAATGCACGTTCTGTCTGAGAAAGCAGTTTCCTGATGATTTCATCCTCAGTCGCAGTTACATAAACTTCATAGGTATTGGCTGCCAGGTATCCTTCAAGCACATATTTCCGGTTTCTGGCCTTTCCTGAATCCAGAATATCTGCAATATAGTAATAATCCCGGAACGCTGTTCCATCCCTGCACAGAGACAGAAAGGTTTCTCTTTCCTTGAGGATTCCATCCTGAACCAGGCGATCAGCAAACTCTTCAAGTGTCCAGCCAGGAATCATGGTGATATTTCGAACTGTCGGATTTCCATCCCCACGGGTCAACTGGTCAGCGATTTCACGAAGTGTCATCGTTCCGTTGAGTTCATATGTACCCGTCTGGATCTTCTGACCCAGTCCTGAGAAATCACAGTAATACTTAAACACAGTCTTGGATCGAATCAGGCCTGCCTCTTCAAGATTTCTGGACACACGCGTCAGGCTCTGTCCGCTTTCCACAACAAATGTTTTCGATTCTTCACCGCCTGGCGGTGAAAGATAGGTCTGATCCAGCTTCTGCCAGAGCATGCTGAGTAATCCAATCACCACCGTCAGAGATGCCAGTGCAACCAGGACCGGCCGCACAATATGCCATAGGCCTGAATACCAGTATACGCCCAGTTCGCGCTCCTCATGCAGGCTCTTATACGTATAGTTACGCCTCGGTCGATGTTTCACCTTGTGTCCTCCAAGTTCAGTTCATCCCCGGGATCTGTATATCCAGATCTGCCGCATCGGTCAGTATTTTAAACAGGTCTGCCATTGTCTGCTGCAGCCGGAGTTCTGCCAGCATATATTGTGAAACTTCCGGTTTGGCATACAATAATGCCGAAATTCCTGAAAAGCGCTGCATATCCTCACTGTTTGCCTGTTGTCCTGACATAGCAGACATCTGTATGGACAGCTGCAGTTTTCTGAACTCCTGAATCAATGCTGCTACTGTCTCGTCCTGCATTACCTCATCATGCAGCGCATGATATGTACGCCATTCTTCGCTTTCTTTCAGTTCTCTTGCAAGCTGGTGCGCTGTGGAATAATCCATTTTCATCCTCCTAAAGACCAGCAGGGAGAAGGCATCCGCCTTCTCCCTGCTATCAGTTACACATCCAAGATAATCGGCAGGATCATCGGATTGCGTTTGATCTTTTCAAAAATGAAACGGTGAAGCTCATCTTTGATCATATTCTTAAGATCAGGCCAGTACTCTCCATTCAGATCGCTGTCCATCAGAATCTGTCGTACAACCCCTCTTGTTTCATCAATGATGTCCTCGTTTTCTCTCACATAGATGAAACCGCGGCTGATGATATCCGGGCCGCTGACCAGGCGAGCTTCATCACGATTAATGGCCATAACCACAATAATCAGACCATCCTCGGATAAATGCTTACGGTCACGCAGAACTACATTACCCACGTCACCCACGCCAAGTCCGTCAACCATAATCCCGCCGGTCGGAACCTGTTCGCCAAGTTCCAGTGTATCACTTGTCATTTCCACAACCTGACCGGCTTCAGGGATCACAATATTCCGGTTATCCATTCCCATGCGTTCAGCAAGTTCAGCGTGCTGCCACAGCATCCGGTATTCTCCATGAATAGGAATAAAATACTTTGGCTTGGTCAGCGCATGCATAAGTTTCAGCTCTTCCTGACATGCATGACCGGAAACGTGCACTTCCGCCATGGCAGAATACACAACCTGGGCGCCACAGCGATACAACTGATTGATCACACGGCTGATGAACTTTTCATTGCCTGGAATCGGGGTAGCTGAGATTACAACAAGGTCACTTGGACGAATCTGCAGCTTCCGGTGTTCAGCATAGGCCATTCTCGTCAGTCCAGCCATGGGCTCGCCCTGGCTGCCCGTCGTCAGAACCAGCAGTTCCTGATCATCGTATTGGTCAATACTGTCCACATCCACCAGGTATCCTTCTGGAATCCTCAGTTCACCGATTTCCATCGCAACCCGGCTCACATTCACCATACTGCGGCCAATAAAGCAAACCCTGCGACCATACTTAATCGCATTATCAATGACCATCTGCATCCGGTGAATATTACTCGCGAACATGGCTACAATAACACGGCCTTTGGCTTCGCGGAAAACATTATCAAATGTTTCCCCAACCTTGGCTTCCGTAATCGTGAATCCTGCCCGCTCCACGTTCGTGGATTCACAGAGAAGTGCCATAACCCCTGATTCACCGTACATCGCCAACGTCTGGAGATCAATTACTTCACCATCAACGGGGGTATAGTCAACCTTGAAATCGCCTGAATGAATAACAGTTCCTGCGGGGCAGGTAATCGCCAGTGCGCAAGCACCCGCAATCGAGTGACTGACATGAATGAACTGAACAGTAAACTTACCCAGCTGGACAATGTCTCTGGGTTGAACGACATGCATCTGGGCACCACTCAGCCTGTGCTCTTTCATTTTCAGATCCACGAGCGCCAGAGTGAGCTTGGTTCCGAACATAGGTGCCGGCACCTGACGCAGAATGTACGGAATCGCGCCGATATGATCCTCGTGTCCGTGTGTGAGAAGATATCCACGTACATTCCGTTTCTTGGCAACAAGATATGAAACATCCGGAATGACGAGATCTACCCCCAGCATATCTTCTTTCGGGAAAATACTGCCACAGTCCACGACAATGATATCGTCTTCATATTCGAACACGTACATGTTCTTGCCAATTTCATCCACACCACCCAAGGCCACGATGCGGAGCTTGCTTGGCAGATTGGTTTCTGTACCGTTTTTCACAGTCAGCCTCCTTTCTTTATTTGATCTGAACCTATATAACTGAAATATACTACAAGTAACCCAAAGTTTCCGTTTGTCGGTCGCTATGTGTTCCTGCTGACTGCACCTGTACAACTCTTTCACATCTGTTATGAATCACGATCGAGGATATTTCTTGCGTTTTCCCCGCCAATCCTACTCTCATTGCAAATGTGAAATTGTTCCACATATTTTATATTTTCAGTTGATTATAACACGCACATATCACAACTGCAATATATTTTCAGAAAGAATTCACACGAAATCATGGATGTTCAAATCATTTTTTGAACGCAAAAAAACCGCTCTGCTCAGACCGGGCAGCCTCACAGCACATACTTCGAACGCTTATTGCTGCTGCCTTCCGACCCTGACAAGGTTCACGCGGAAGCATCGCATGAGACCCAGCCTTCATCACAGAAACGGCTTAAGTATTATATCCGATGGTGATCATTTGTGCAATGCACAATCCGGTGTGTAATCTACCGGTTTGGATAATTATTTATCCATTGGCTGACAAACCACTCTCATATTCCGTGGCGAGGACTCTGCCCGTCGCGGCATCCATGGCAACGGTATAGGTTCCATCTCCCTCCATCCAGCCATGCTCTTCTTCACCATACCCAATTCCAAACCACACAATGATCACGGGTGTGCCATCCAGATAGGCCCCGTATAAATTGGCATAGTCTTCATAGCTCTCTTCAACCAGGTTCCGAGCCTGGCTTTCGGTCAGCAGATAGAGTGTCTGAATGGTTTCTTTCCCTATCGATTCGTATTCTTCCATGGAAAGCTTTGCCTGGCTGAACACCTCCATGTTGCGCGCATGAAATGCATCCGGATCCAGTGCTGTGACATCGTTCCCGAGAATACGACTGCTCTGCACCGGCCCGTCAACCCAGTCATATTTCCGGGCAATATCTGCTGCTACAGAAAAAATATCCATGGTATCAAAAGTGGCTGAAATTTCCTCCAGCATGGCCTCCATCTGTCGGGAACCCCAGGCTTCTGATTCGAACATTCCTTCTGTGCTTTCACCGTCGTGGGTCCACGTAACCGACTGAACCTCACCATTCTGTAAAGTCACCGTATAATTGCCCAGCACATAATTCAGCGGACCAATCCCATAAGCCAGCACAGATTCTTTGCCGTTTCCTTCATCGAGATACTCCCAGGAAAAATACGTCTGCATGCCGCCGGTTATTCCATATTTTTCAAGCAGAGCTGCACTTGCCTTGCTTTCCGCATATACACGGGGCGCAAACTCTACATCCGCTGTGCCAGAGCCAGCAGTACTTATCATGAACATCAGCATAACAATCAAGATCCATGCTCTTTTCATAACGCGCACTCCTTCCCTATGATCATGTTTCAGCATTTTTACCGAGTAACTGCTTTGATTTCAGGCCTGTTCACGACCCGATCATCACTTGTTGCACTGTCCGCTGATTTTCATCACTGATTCCTTCAGCGCATCCGTCGCATTGGTTTCTTCCCATGGCAGATTCAGGTCAACTCTTCCGAAGTGTCCATACGCCGCAGTCTGCCGGTAGATCGGCCTCCGCAGCTGGAAACGTTCAATAATCGACTGAGGACGCAGATCGAACACGTTCCTGACTGCCTCAGTCAGAATATCATCACTTACTTTCCCTGTACCATGTGTGTTCACCATGATGCTGACCGGCTGTGCAACGCCAATGGCATAAGCAATCTGAATCTCTGCTGTATCAGCCAGTTCAGCGGCTACTATGTTCTTCGCAATATGCCTTGCAGCATATGCCGCTGAACGGTCAACCTTTGTCGGGTCCTTTCCTGAAAATGCACCACCACCATGCGGTGCATAGCCGCCATAGGTATCCACAACAATTTTGCGTCCTGTTAGTCCTGTATCTCCGGCAGGCCCGCCAATGACAAATCGACCTGTGGGATTGATCAGGTAACGTGTATGCTCCGTAAGAAGCTGTTCAGGTATCACGGGCCGGACCACTTCACGGATTACATCTTTCTTAAGCTGCTGAAGCTCAATCTCAGGTGCATGCTGTGTAGAAATAACAATTGTTTCAATATCCACAGGTTTTCCATTGACATACCGGACAGTCACCTGACTCTTGCCGTCAGGTCTCAGATACGGAAGAATACCGTTCTTCCGAACCAGCGCCAGACGCCTCGTCAGTCTGTGTGCCAGCGCAATTGCCATGGGCATCATTTCAGGTGTCTCATTGCATGCATAACCGAACATCATTCCCTGATCTCCGGCACCGATCTCCCTGATTCCTTCCTCCCGGCCTTCCATGGCTGCATCCACACCCATGGCAATATCCGGGCTTTGCGTATGTACCGCAACATTGACCGCGCACTGGCTTCCATCAAAGTATACCTCAGATGAATCATACCCAATATCCAAAGCTACCTGACGTGCAATGGACGGAATATCCACATGTGCACTGGTTGTTATTTCTCCCATGACGGTAATGCTTCCGGTTGTAGCAAACGTTTCGCAAGCCACACGGGCGTTCGGGTCCTCTGTGAGAATTGCATCCAGGACCGCATCAGAAATCTGATCACAAAGTTTGTCCGGATGTCCCTCGGTTACTGATTCTGAAGTAAAAAGTCTTTCCATTAATGCTGCCTTCCTTTCCTGTCCTTTAACTAGCAGCTTCAAAAAAACCATCTGATCGCACACGACCAGATGGTTCCTAATCTGAGTAGATCGACCTTATCTGTCAGCGTTTGATCTGTGTGCTACGCTGTGGGATTTGGCACCGAGCCGCTGAAGCTGTTCAGCCGGTTGCCGTGACTTCATCGGGCCCTTCCCTCTGCCACTCGTGATAAGGTATTCAATTGCAGTGGAATCATAGCATGCACCCTCCACTCCCGTCAACCCTGTTTTCTGTCCATTTCTGAAATTGTTCTGCTGCTTTCACAAAGTCCAGCACCAGATCACTGACTGTTCTGTCAGAGTTTTCTTCTATATTTAGAGCGAGTTTGGCATTGTGCAGCATGTTCTGCCATTTCGCAAAAAGTTTTTCACCTTTGCTTGACAACGGAAAGGGATTCCCGTATACTAGACAAGCTGTAAGCAATCAACCCATTGATAGATCATGGGTCCAGCATAAGGAGTGTTGTACATGTTCCGTACTTATCAGCCCAAAAAGCGTCAGCGCAGCAAAGTGCACGGTTTCCGGGCCCGTATGTCCACGAAGAATGGCCGTCGTGTGCTGGCTGCTCGTCGCCGTCGCGGTCGCAAGGTGCTGACCGTCTGATCGACGCATGATATGTGTTCGGTCTGATTGGTATACTGTTTTTTTAAACAGTTCAGTGGGATAAGAAAACCCGCCCGCAACGAATTCTGTGCGGGCGGGTTTCTTTGTTTTCCGGCCAAGCCGGATGCACTGAGGTGTATCCTGAACCGGGGAAGGATGAGAAATGGAGAAGCAGTATCGGCTGAAGTCGAATGGCGCCTTTCTGTTCGCGTATCGTCGCGGCAAAAGTTCGTCATCGCATGATCTGGTCATGCATACGGCAAAAAGCCGTAGCGTGAAGGTCGGTTTTTCCGTCAGCAAGAAGGTAGGCAACGCTGTAGTCCGCAACCGGACAAAGCGTCGTCTGCGTGCTTGTTTTCGGCCCCTGGTGGGGGATGTGAAAAACGGCCTGTACGTACTCGTCGCCAGGCCTTCAGCTGCAGAAGCCACCTTTCAATCACTGCAGGCACAGGTCATCGATCTGTTGAAACGCCAGCACGCATTCAAAGAAAGGGAATCGCGCACAGATGACACGGTTTCTTCTGTATCTCATACGTCTTTACCGCACAAGGCTCAGCAGCCATAAAAGACGACCAACATGCCGCTTTATTCCAACATGTTCCGAATATGCCCAGACAGCCATAGAACGATACGGAGCATGGAAAGGCGGGCGGATGGCGATCCGTCGTTTATTGCGCTGCCATCCTTTATGCCGTGGAGGCTACGATCCGGTTCCGGAGGATCCTCTGACAACAATAAGGAGGGAATAGACCCGAATGAACTTCACCCAGTTTCTTGCGGATATCCTCGGTGGTATCAACAGCGTTTTTGGCAATTACGGCTGGTCCATCATGGTCTTCACACTGCTGATCCGTTTGGTTCTGATGCCTTTTGACTACAAGAGCCGTGTCAGTATGCGCCGCATGTCAGACCTGCAGCCGCAAATTGCTGTATTGCAGAAGAAGTATGCCAAGGATCAGGCCAAGCTTAACCAGAAAACCAGCGAATTGTACAAAAAGGAGCACATCAATCCTTTATCAGGTTGTCTGCCATTGCTCCTTTCCTACCCGATCCTGATCGCCATGTTCGGTGCCATGCGCTATATTGCCAATGAGCAGGTGGTCCAGCAGGTGCTCGCTATTTTCCAGAATCCTGACGCTCTGCCCAAGTTCGAAAGCTGGCTCTGGGTCAAGAATATCTGGATGCCGGACAGTCCGTTCGCCTCCTGCGTACCGGATCTGAATGTATTGCGGCAGGTGCCTGCTGATATCTGGCAGCGTTTCATGACCCCTGAAGTCCTGGCTGCGCTCCCCGGTGAACTGAGTCAGCTGACTGTAGATAGCTTTTCTTCTGCACAGCTTCAGGCAACGATTCAGACAGTGCATTCCGCACTGGCTGCCCTTCCGCTCTATCAGGAGGCTACCAGTATACTGCCTGGCTGGACGTTTAATCTGCTCATTACCCAGTTCTCTCTGATGAAGGAATTCAACGGTCTGTTCCTTCTCCCCATCCTGTCTGCAGTTTCCCAGTTTGCCATGACCAAAATGACACCCACTCAGCCCCAGGCGGAGAATTCACAGTCTGCTTCAACAGGCAAGTTCATGACGTATTTCTTCCCTCTCTTCTCTCTCTGGATCTGCTCTTCCTATAACGGAGCATTCGCACTGTACTGGGTGACTTCCAACCTGATCGCCATGGTCCAGACTTACTTCATCAATAAGATTCTTGATAAGCGCGCTGCCAATAAGAAGGCTATTGAATCGGATGTCAGCATCCGTTAACGGAGGTATACTGTATGAAATACTGTGAAAAAAGTGCCAGAACTCAGGAAGAAGCCATAGAAGAAGCTTTAAAAGAACTGAATGCATCCATCACAGATGTAGACGTTGAAGTTCTGGATGAAGGCAGTAAGGGATTGTTTGGCCTTTTCGGTTCCCGTCTGGCCAGGGTTAAGGTAACTTTGAAAGGTGCTTCTGAAGAAGAAAGCATGCTGGAATCACTGGAAAAGGAAGTAGCACCGCATGTCGAACCGGTGGTACCACCTGCATCCATTAAGGAGCCTGAACCTGTAAAAGCTCCTGAACCTGCAGCAGCAGTTGAACCGCCAGTCAAGAAGCCAGAGACAGCAGAATCTGTTACCGTTGAAAAGGGTTCCGATAATCATCGTCCGGAACCTGTACGCAGAACCCGTTCACATAACAAGGGGAACAATGAGATTAAGGGAAAGAACCAGGCAAAGCCCGCCGAGCCCGCACCAG
>ODAI010659488.1_pt1 | contig 14661 bp, 17 predicted proteins | sample 1539321 | NCBI WGS metagenome assembly ODAI01 (sample SAMN02144231, study PRJEB22623) | gut metagenome | biome: sheep rumen | host: Ovis aries | place: New Zealand
AGGCGCTGCCCGCGCTTCGGGCGTCAGCCGTATTTGATGGAAAAAGGTGATAGTTATCGTGCATTGTGCACCTTTTTTGTCTTCGGGGGCAAACGCTGCTGCGTCATCGGCGCCCGCCGCTATGCGCTGGAGGAGGCGATGCACATGGCAAATATAGCCGCCGGAGTCACCATCCTGACAAACGGTGAGGACAGCAGCGAGCTTGACGCGCTGCTCGCGGAGGAACGCGCAAAAAGCCCCGCGGCAGCAAAGATTACGCTGGACACCCGCCCGATTGCGGTGGTGCAGGGCGGCGCGGCGGTGCAGGGCGTCACTTTTGCGGACGGCGGCACGCTGCAAAGCGACGGCATCTTTGTCGCCATCGGGAGCGCGGGCGGCGCAGACTTCGCAAAAAAACTGGGGCTCGCCCTCAACGGGGATTCCATCGCCACCGACGAGCACATGGCGACGAACGCAAAGGGCATCTATTCCTGCGGGAACGTAACCGGCGGGCTGCTCCAGATTAGCAAGGCTGTATACGAAGGCGCCGTGGCAGGACTGTCCGCGGTGGCCTACGTGCGCAGCATCACAGAGAGGTAAGAATGGAATCCGCACTGGACAGGGAAAAAATCATCATCCGCACCAGCATCATGGGCATAGCGGTAAACGTGCTCCTTTCCGCCGGAAAGGCAGCCGTAGGAATCTTCTCCAATTCCATCGCCGTCGTGCTCGATGCGCTGAACAATCTGAGCGACGCGCTTTCTTCTATTATAACGATAGTCGGCACAAAGCTCGCGCTCAGGCCGCCATCAAAGAAGCACCCCTTCGGGCATGGCCGGATGGAATACCTGTCCGCCCTCGTCGTATCAGTCATCATCCTGTACGCGGGAGTCACATCGCTGGCGGAATCCGTGAAGAAAATTCTGCACCCTACCCCGCCTGAATACACGGCAGCGGGGCTGGTGCTGCTCGGTGCCGCCGTCCTCGCAAAGATTGTCCTCGGTCTCGCAGTCAAGCACAACGGCAAAAAGGCCAATTCTGCCTCCCTCATCGCGTCGGGGCAGGATGCGCTCATGGACTCCATCGTCTCGGCCGCCACCGTGGGCGCCGCGCTCATCTTTATCGCGACGGGCACCTCGCTGGAGGCCTGGCTGGGGCTCGTCATCTCTGCCCTGATTATAAAAAGCGGCGCCGAGCTTGTGTTGGAGACCGTCAGCCAGATATTGGGCGAGCGCATAGACGCCAGCCTCGCAAAAGACATCAAGGCGACCGTCGTTGCAGCGGACAAAGGCATCAGCGGCGCCTACGACCTTACGCTCAACAACTACGGGCCGGACTTTCTGCTCGGCTCAGTCCACATAGAAATTCCGGCGGACTGGACGGCAGAGACCATAGACGCCGTGACCCGCAGGATACAGAGCGCCGTGTACGAAAAGCACAACGTGCTCCTTTCCGCCGTGGGCATCTACAGCGTGAATTCGCGCAACAGCGAGGCCGCGCGGATACGGGAGCGTGTGGACGAGCTGCTCAAAGAATTCCCGGACATCATCCAGATTCACGGCTTCTTTGCGGACGCGGAGGAAAAGAAAATCTCATTCGACGTGGTGGTCTCTTTCGATGCGCCGGACATGAAGGCTGTCGCCAGGACATGCAGGGAGCGGGTGCAGGAGCTCTACCCCGGCTACAGCGTAAGCGTCCAGCAGGACATGGACATAAGCGATTAGGAGGCAGCACGCATGCAGGATGACGACTACGAATGCCTGAGGCTCAGGAACCAGCTCTGCTTTCCCCTCTATGCGGCCTCACGGGAAATCGTCAGGAAATACACGCCCCTGCTCAAGGAGCTGGGTCTCACCTACACCCAGTACATCGTGATGATGGTGCTATGGGAAGAAAAAGAGATTGCCGTCGGCGAGCTGGGAAAAAAGCTCTTCCTTGACACGGGGACGCTCTCGCCCCTGCTGAAGGCGATGGAGAAGAAATCCCTGCTGCGCCGCACACGGGACGGCGAGGACGAGCGCATCGTAAAGATTGCCATCACCGCGGAAGGCGAGGCGCTGAAAGAAAAAGCCCGCGCCATTCCGCCCAAAATCGGCAGCTGCATCTCCATCACGGCGGAGGATGCGGCCACCCTCTACCGCATACTCTACTCAATCCTCGGCACCACGCCCCAGACACAAGGCTAGAGGCGCACGCATGGCAGACGGAAAAGAAGACCTTGCAGACAAAAAGCGCGGATGGACGCCGCCCTCCCCCAAATTCACCAGCTGGAAGCATTTCCAGGGAAGGGAAGACGCCGAAATGCTGCAGGAAAAATCCGCAGGCTGGTCAAGCAGGCGCGCAAACCGCGGCGACTACGACCGCGACGACGACTAAGCGCAGCCCGCAACGAGCCGGAGCCGGGCGCGCTCCCCGCAAACGCTAGAGCAGCTTTTTGAGCGGCTTGCCGACCAGCGTGATGACCGGCCCCAGCAGCAGCGACATCAGGACGGAGCCGACAACCGAGCCGTGTATTCCGCCCGCAAAGAAAATCCCGGCGACAACCCCGGCGGCCACGGCAAGCAGGTCAAACACAATCCTCACCACAAAGAACGGCACCTTGGGCAGCCAGCCGCTGATTATGGCCGGCATGGCATCGTAGGGGGCAACCCCCATCTGCGCGTTGATGTAGACGGCGGCGACAAAGACAAAGCAAATCAGCGCGATGGCAAACGCGGCCAGCCTGAACGCAAGGCTGCCTCCTGAAAGCAGCTGCGCAAGGCCGATCCGCGCCCACAGCCACCGGCATATATCCACCACATAGCCAATCAGAATCATGTTCGCCAGCGTCCCGAAGCCTATCATCTCCGCGCCGAACACAAAGGTAAAGACCAGCATCAGCCCGTACACAAGGACTTCCGTGTTGCCCAGCCCCCAGCCAAGCGCGGCCGCAATGTTCAGGTTCATAAAGCTCGCAGGGTCAGTACCCCAGCCAATCTCCACCAGAACAGAGACGAAGACACCCATCAGAATCACCGCCGGAAGCATAAACGCCAGGCGCCTTGCAAAATGAGGAACTAAAAACTGTTTGAAAGAAAATCGCATACGTGCTAGAGTATACCCGACTCAGTTTCAAAAGTCCAGATGGATTTTCAACAGCAGGCGCGCCCGGAGGAAGGGATATATATGGAAGGAATATTGTACGGAGTGGGAGTCGGCGCAGGGGATCCTGAGATGCTCAGCCTCAAGGCAGCCCGCATACTGCGGCAGGCAGACATAGTCTGCATCCCGCGGGCACACAAAGCATCCTGCCGCGCATATCAGATTGCGGTGCAGGCCGTGCCGGAAATCGCCGGAAAAGAAGCGCTCTGCTTCGATTTTGCCATGACGGAGGACAACCGCCTGCTGCAGGAAACGCACGGCCGCTTTTACCAGACGCTGCGCCCCGTCCTTGCGGCCGGCAAAAGCGCCGCATTCCTGACCATCGGGGATCCCGCCATCTACTCGACGTTCAGCTGCATCGCGGCGCTGGCACAGGCAGACGGCCACAGCGTCCGCACCGTCAGCGGCATCACGTCTTTTTGCGCGGCCGCCGCCGCATGCGGCATAGACCTGTGCTCCGGCCACGAGGAGCTGCACATCATTCCGGGGCGCAGAAAGAGCATCCAGGAAAGCCTCCGCTACCCCGGCACAAAAGTCATCATGAAAAGCGGCAGGAATATCAGCGCCATCAAAGAAGCCCTGCTCCAGCTTGAGCAGGCCGGCAGCGTCTCAGTCTATGCGGTGCAGGACTGCGGGCTCCCGGAAGAAAAAATCTTATCCGGGGCACAGGCCATCCCCGACGACGGCTACATGACGACCATTATCGTCAAGGCAGCAGAGCAAGTCTCCCCGCCCGCCACACGCCCATAGTTCCCGGCGGGGCGGTCAAGGCAGCACCACAGCTCAGCGCCTGCCAAATGCCGCCAGATTTGCAAGCCCCCGCTTGAACTGGGGAATCCTCGCGCAGGCGGTGGTGCTCAGGGGCGAGCTGTCTCCCCGCTGCAGAAAGTGGTAGGCGACCCCGGCAATCATCGCCCCGTTGTCGCCGCAAAGCTTCAGCGGCGGAAAGATACAGTGCAGCTCCGGATGCCCGGCAAGCATGGCACGCAGCCGGGAATTCGCGGCGACACCACCGCCCGCGACCACCGTCGTCAGGCCAGTGTCCTCCACCGCGCGCAGCAGGCGGGACACCACCGTGCGGCAGGCGGTCTCCTGGAACGAGGCCGCAATGTTCTCCACAGTCTTCTCGTAGCCCTTGTTCAGGAACATGTCCGCCTGATGGATGACGGCCGTCTTCAGCCCGCTGAACGAGACGTCGTAGCGGTGGTCGCCCTTGTCAATCTTGGGCATCGGAAAACTGAACGCAGCCGGATCGCCGTTCTGCGCAAGCCTGTCGATGACGACGCCGCCGGGATAGCCCAAATCGTAGAACTTGGCGACCTTGTCAAAGGCCTCCCCCACGCTGTCGTCTATCGTGGTACCAAGAATCTCAAGCTGGTCAAAGCCGCTCACCTTGGCGATGATGGAATGGCCGCCGCTCACCAGCAGGCCGATATACGGATAGGGAATATCCTCCGACAGATGCGCCGCATACAGGTGCCCCAGCATGTGGTTCACCGCGACAAAGGGTTTGCCCGCAGCCCATGCCAGCGTCTTCCCGAAGGTCAGCCCCACAATCAGCGCGCCCATCAGGCCGGGGCGGTTCGTCGCGGCAACGGCGTCCACGTCCTGCAGCGACAATCCCGCCTCGGAAAGCGCCTGGCGCACCACCGGCAGAATCCATTCCGCATGCTTACGGCTGGCAATCTCCGGCACGACCCCCTTATACACCTGATGGAAAGGAATCTGCGTCGCCACCACATTGCTCAGAATCCTGCGCCCGTCCTCCACCACCGCACAGGCAGTCTCGTCGCAAGAGCTCTCTATTCCCAGAACTTTCATACAAAACCTCTTATACGCTTTTTTGCCGCTAGCGCTCCAAAAGCATGGAAGGCGTCAGAAAGCGGTAACCTGCCTGACAGAGCTGCGGGTAGATGTCGGCAAGCAGACCCGGCAGAATGTCCGCCGATTTATCGACATGCCCGATTATTATGACAGTGCCCTTCTTGTTCGCGATGGCGAGCGCCCGGTACAGCTGCTCCAGCATCCCGTCGCGGTCAACATCGTTGTCAAGAAAGACGTCCCTCTCAAAGATTGTCATGCCGCGGGCGGCAGCGGCAGCGGGAGCCTGCGTCTTTGCTGTCGTGCGGGAATCAAGGAAATACACGCCGCTTTTCCGCGCGGCATCGAGCACCGCACCGATCCGCAGCTCGTCCTCGCTGATGAGGGAGCCCTCGTGATTGTTCAGCCCCGCAACGCCGCCAAGCTCCGCGATATTCTCCCAGACGAGCGCGCAGATTGCCTCCGGGGACATGTCCGGCGTGATGGCTCCCGGTCCCGGATTGATGGCGGCGTTCACCGCCTGCATGGGCTGGTGCAGCAGCACCTCCTTCCCCGCGCCCCGCACAATGGCGGCGCACTCAGCCGAATGCGGAAGCTTCGGCAGCACCGCCACGGAAAGCGGGAACGGCAGCGCCGTGTAGCGCTCCAGCCGCTCCGTGCTCTGCCCCGCGTCGTCGATAACAAAGAGCAGCGCCGCCCCGTTCTTTGCGGCAGGAATATCATAGCGGGCAGCAGCCGGAGGGCGCTCGTCCTGCGCGGGCGGCTCCACCGGCAGCACCGGCGGCGGCGGGAGCCCCGTCCCAGCCGATGCGGGCGGCACAGGCTCACCGGCAACAACTGGCGGCACAGCAGCAGCGGCTGGCGCCCCGTCCGCGGCCTCATCCTGCACCGGGAGCGGCTCAAACAGCGCCGTAATACATAAAAGCGCCGCGCAGAGCGATACGACCAAGGCAGCAAAAACGAGAACTTTCTTTATGTCCAGCCTGATTTTCGGCTTTTTCCGGCGCTTTGCGGCAGACATAGCCCGTACAGTATAAAAAAATCGCCCGGAAATTGCAAGGAACCCCAAGACACAGGCAGGGATTCAGCATGAAAACAAAAATGCGCTCCCAGCGGAAAAACACCCGGACTGCCGGTTGCACGCTTCGCTTTGCAAATGGCAGCCCGGGCGTTTTTCCGCTTCCGCGCATTTTTTATGTTGGATCCTTGGCTTTTGTAGCATAAAAAAGAAAATCATCTTAAAACAGTTTACATGATTTTCCAATACCGCGTCCGTCTTCAGATAAAATACATCTCATGCTGAGGCCCTGGCTCCGCCTGTATTACTAGTTGCATTTTCACTGCATTTGCGTGTATAATACTAGACGTATGTCTGATAAAAGCTTCATGGTTCTGGACTTGCTGAGTCTGGACTTGAAAGGACATGATTCTCTTAACCTCCGCTGCATCGGCGGCAGACGCGGGCTTTCGCGCGAGATTCCGCTACCGGACATCAACCGGCCCGGTCTTGCGTTCTCCGGCTTTTTTGAGTCCTTTGCCTTTGACCGTGTGCAGCTGGTCGGGCGGGGGGAGTACGCATATCTTCAGAAGCTTCAGCGGGAGAACGATTTCTCTTCTATAAAACGCCTGTTCTCCTACAATATACCCTGCGTCGTTTTTACCCATAGCCTTGTTCCGGACGAAGTTTTTCTTTCTCTGGCGGAATCGTCCGGCTGTCCCGTGCTGCAGAGCGACCTTGAGACCACCGATTTTTCCACGCGGCTCCTGCGGGTGTTCGCGAATGTCTTTGCGCCCAAGAAGACGATGCACGGCGTTCTGGTGGAGATGTACGGCGTCGGCGTGCTGCTTACCGGGGACAGCGGTGTCGGCAAGAGCGAGACCGCGCTGGAGCTCGTTGAGCGCGGGCACCGGCTTGTGGCCGACGACATCGTGGAGCTGCGCTGTGTGAACGGCAATTCCGTGCTGGGGCGCGGCGCGAACAAATTTATCAGCCACCACATGGAGATCCGCGGGCTGGGTATCATCAATGTCTCCCAGCTCTACGGTGTCGGCTCCGTCCGGGAGGAGAAGGAGGTGCAGCTTACGGTCAAGCTGGAGGCGTGGAAGCAGGACAAAGTCTACGACCGCCTTGGCACCGACACCCATACCATAGAGCTGCTCGGCGTGAAGATTCCGTACATAGAGATTCCCGTCAAACCGGGGCGCAACATCCCCATTATCATCGAGGTCGCCGCCATGAACGAGCGCCTCAAGTCTATGGGCTACTATTCCGCACGGGAATTCAACCAGAACGTGCTCAAGTGGATTGAGTCCGGCGAGGCGCAGACCACGTATTACAGCAGCGAGGATTCGTACTGAGCGCCCGTGTACCGGCGGCAGAAGGCTGCCTCCCGCAGCTTTTCTTGGGGAGCCTTCCGGCGCCGGGAATATGACGAGAACGAGAGGGCGGCGCAAAAGCTGCGATGCTTTGCGGCCGCCCGTAGTGTCCGGCGGAGCCGCGGTGCCCGCAGGGTCGGCGGTATTGCCCGGAGACCCGGCTGGTTCCTGCGCTTTGCCGGGGGATACAGGGCTGCCCGGAATCGGCTTGTCCGGCGCCCCCTGATGGATTTGGCTTTCCGGCCAACAACCTTGGAAATCCGCATTTTTGCAAGGCGCGTGCCTGAGAAAATGCAAGCTTGGGAGGAAACCCTCGTGGTGCCCGAACAGGCCTATTCACAGAAAAAAGAGGAACCGTACCGTGATTGAGAAGATTCTGACTGTTCGTAACAGGGCCGGGATTCATGCCCGTCCTGCCGCGCTGATTGCGCAGACGGCAAATAAATTTGCCTCCGAGATTATCCTTGAGAAGGAGTCTACGACAGTGAACGCGAAATCCATCATGGGGGTCATAACGATGGCCGCCGGATACAATACGACCCTTACCCTCCGGGTTGAGGGGGCGGACGAGAAGGATGCCGCCGACGCGATTGCAAAGCTGTTCGAGTCCAAGTTTGAAGAGGAATAAGCCCAGATGATGACGCTTACGGATCGTCAGAGGGCTGTGCTGGATTTCATAGCGCGCTTTTCGGAGGAGCATGCCTATCCCCCCACGGTGCGCGAAATCGGCGAGCATTTTGACGTCTCGCTGCGTGCGGTGCAGGACCACGTCTCTGCGCTGCAGAAAAAAGGCTACATATCGCTGATTCCAAAGCGCTCCCGCTCCATCCGTGTGCTGAAGGACGAACGCGCGCAGGCTGTTCCCTATGCCGTGCGGGTTCCCCTGCTGAAAGGGCTTCCCCCTGCGGGGCAGCCGCTCCTCTGCGAGGAGAACGTCAGCTCGTATATCGGTATGGCGGAGCCTTCCGTCCAGAAGGGAACGTCGTACTTTGCCCTCCGCGTGCAGGACGATACCATGCGTGGCGCCGCCATCCTTGCGGGCGATGTCGCCGTCGTGAGGGTCGCCGACGCGGCCGAGGACGGGCAGATTGTGGCGGTTTCCGTCGAGGATGCCCTGCGGCTCAGGCGCTTTTACCGGGAAAGCTCCCGTGTGCGGCTGCAGCCGGAGGATGGCATCTCGCCGCCTGTGTACTGCCAGGACGTGCGCATCGAGGGCGTGCTGTCCGGCATTGTCCGTGCGTACTGAAGATGTCCGAAGCTGAAGTCTACCTTTTTACTGGCCCGGAGAACGGAGAAAAGAACGATGCCGTGGCCGCAATCCGCGACGCCGCGCTCAAAAAGAACGGCACGCTTGACGAATACAAATTCTACGCATCGGAAGCCCGCGTCGCGGATGTCGTCGCGCAGCTCCAGAACGCGAGCCTCTTTTCCCCGGCGCTCTTTGTCCGCTTGAAGAATGCGGAGCTGATAAAGGGCAAAGCTGACGTGGAGCTGCTCGTGTCCTACATAAAAAGCGCGGTGGGCAGCCCGAACACGCTTGTCCTTGAGTCGGACGAGAACAGCGTCGAAAAAAAAGTGGAGTCCGCCGTGCCAAGTGGCCACAAGCGCATATTCTGGGAGCTCTTCGAGAACCAGAAGCCGCAGTGGGTGCAGCGCTACTTCCAGCGGAACGGCTTTTCCGTCACGCCAGACGCGGTCGAGCAGATACTTGACATGGTGGAGAACGACACGGAGAGCCTCCGCTCGGAATGCTCCCGCTTTTTCTTCTGCTTTGAGCAGGGGCACCAGGTGAGCGCGGAGGATGTGGACAAAATTCTTTCCCACAACCGTGAGGAGAACGCCTTTACGCTGTTTGACGCGCTTGCGGACGACAGCAAGTCTCCGCGCGACAGGCTGGAGACATCCCTCGGCATCCTGCAGAAAATCCGCCTTTCCCGTGACTCCCGCAGCTTTACGCTCGTAGCGGGGCTGACCTACTGCTTCCGCCAGCTGCGGCTCTGGCACAGCCTGCACTCAAAGGGAGCTTCCCCGACGGAAAGCCAGCTGCGTGCCGCCGGTTTTGCCGGCAAAAAGGTGCAGGCACGCTGCCGGCGCGCGGCAAAGATATGGGGCCCCGGCACCACCGCCTCCATCCTTTCCCTGCTGGCGGATACCGATATCGCCATCCGGAGCGGCGGCGCCGCGCAGGAGGAGGTGCGGCTGAGCATGCTGCTGTATGCGGTCGTCATAAAAAACGGGATCTACCCCGCGGAATACGAGGCTTTGTAGGCGTGCCTACGCAAGGTTCATGCCGTCCAGTATGCCTTTGAGCGCCACAAGCTCTTCTTTTGTCAGCGTGATGCCCTTGCCCATCTTGTCGTGCCCCGGTGCCCACGGGCGGATATCGTATTTTGCGGGGCGCTCGCTCCACGACACAAGGTTGAGCTCGGTTTTCCACCCGCCCTTGCCTTCCGACAGTGTGCCGTAAGACTGCTCGATTTTGAATGTAAATTCGTCTGCCATAAAAACTCCTGAGCCGCTCTCAAAAGCCGCTTGCTTTTGAAATGTGCCTGCAAATTCTGGGACTTCCTCTCCGTGCGGGCGCGGCGTCTGCTCCTCCGGGAGCATGTGCTCCGACCCATGTAACTATTATATAATGCTTTTGTTTTAAAAAGAAGAGCGGCTTTCCTGAAAGTCGCGGAAAAACTGCGGCTGAGGCAGCTCCTGCCTGAAAAAAAGACAAAACTGCTTGCTAAAAGTCCGATAATGTAAATAATAGAGGGAGTTTTGCGGAGCCGCGCTGAAAGGCGGTGAGGCATCATAATATTCTGAATGATATCTGAAATTATTCATCCGGAATGCCTGCTATAGAAAAGTTGCCGCTGGAAACAGAGTTTTCGGCGGCTTCCTAAAATAGATTTGGAGGAAAAATGAAAAAGTTCAGACGCGTTGCCCTGCTGGCGCTGGCAATTGCATCCTTGCTCTGCGTGGGCTGTAAGTCCACAAAGGTCGAGGACAAGCCCGGTCAGGGGACGGAGAGCACGACGGACGGAAGCGGCAGGAACGGTTCCGGCACGGACAAGAATTCCGGCAAGGACGGGAACGGCAAGAATCTGTCGGGGTCATCGACCGGTAAGGACGGCAAGAACGGCGGGAATGGTTCCGGCAAAGACGGTTCCGGCGCCGAGGATATAGGCTCCCTGCTGAGCAAGGTAAAGAATTCGCGGCAGAATGCGATTGACGCCGGTGCCGACGACGCGCTTTCCAAGGCCTTCAAGGCGGCCGAGGCCGAGTACGAGCGCCTGCGCAAGCTCGCGGAGCAGGGCGATGATTCCGCTGCCCTCGCCGAACGTCTGAAGAACCTGAATGATTTCTACGAGGGGCTCTCTGCCTTTGCGGACGCAAAGAAGAAGAAGGAGCGCATCGACCAGAACGGCTATGCCGGGCACAGCCGGAAGGCATACGACCACGGCTCATCCCTGCTGGACGAGCTTTCCGATATCGACGATTTTGCGGCGCGCCTGGAGGCTGATGCCGCCGCGTTCGAGGCGGGCGGGAAAGCCGCGACGAGCGGTTCCGGCACGGAATTCCTCAAGAAGGCGCGGCAGGCAGACCAGGACTTTGCCGCCGTATTCAAGGCTGCCGCCAACAACGAGCGCAGCGAGGCGCTCAAGGCAAAGAAGCAGGCCGACGGCGTAAAGGCCTCCGTGTCCCGCAAATCCGACTACGACAACGGCGTGAACACCTTCCGCACCGGCGACAACAATTATGTGACCGGCAGCATTGAGGACTCCATCCTCAACTACATCGACGCAAAGGAGATGTTCGCAAAGCTGTACAGCGAGATAGCAAAGCTCCGCGCCGCCGCCGAAAAGCGTATCGAGGCCGCAAAGAAGCGCGTGAGCCGCAGCGATGCCAACGCCGGCGAGGCCGACCGCACCGATCCGCTCACGGAAAAGATTGTGGGCATAGAGGATCCTGACGCGAAGCTCCTTGAGGACGACGACTTCTCCGAGGCGGAGAATTCCTTTGTCGAGCTGGACGAAGAGCTTTCTGTGGGAGGCAACTGATGAGGCGGATTCTGTCGATTTTTATCGCGCTGCTGCTTTCTGCGGGGCTTGTCTCCGCTGCCAGCTACAGCTACAAGAACAATACGTACCTGAAGCTCGCGCAGGAATATTCGGTGAAGGCCCAGAAGGCTTTTGACGCGGGCGAGTACGCGCTCGCGGAGGAATACGCGCTCAAGGCCGAGGAGAACGCCGCGCTTTCCGACGAATTCCTGAAGCACATGAAGAACAGGGAGGATGTCGATTCCCTGATGGCGACGGCAAAGAAGCGCCTTGACTACGCGCGCTCCATCCATGCGGACGAGAACTACCCGATTGCCTTCAATGCGGCGGCCGACTACTACCAGCGCGCGCTGGAGGCCTACGACAAAGAGGACTACGAGAATGCGGCCGATTACGCCCGCAAGGTGCTCATGACGCTGGCGCAGATAAAGGAAATGCGCATCCTGCCCCAGTATTATGTGGTGCAGCCGTGGGAGACGACCAAGGACTGTTTGTGGAACATCGCGAAGCGGCCCTACGTGTACAACAACCCGTGGTTGTGGGAGAATCTGTACGAGACGAACAAGGACAAGTTCCCCCGCAAGAACGACCCGAACCTCATCGTGCCGGGCATGAAGCTGGAGATTCCTTCTATCTCCGGCGAATTCCGCAGCGGCACCTATGACCCCAACGAGGAATACGCCACGTACGGGGAAGACTGACCGTATGCCGGGCGGGGGCTTTCCCCGCTGGCAAAAGGCCGCGCAGGGCATGAGGCATGCTCCGCGCGGCTTTTTTTTGTTTTCCGGGTGTGAGGCGGACCGCGGGCTTTAGCGCATTTTCTCGCGGTAGAGCGCAAGAGCGCTCGCCATGAGCGCGTGGGGGAATTCCTCGCTGCCCATGCGCCGGAACACCTCCTGCTGGCTCATCTCCATGCAGCGCACGAATTCGTCGCTGTCCAGATGCTGTGTTCCCCCGGTGCTGAGCTTTTCGGCGCAGTAGACGTAAACGTGGTTGCTGAACAGCGCCGGATTCGGGTTCATCCTGCCAAGGAATGTCAGCTCCGCCGACTCCGCGCCGGTCTCTTCCTTGAGCTCCCGCAACGCCCCTGCCTCAGGCGCCTCGCCTTCCTCTATGACGCCGCCGGGGAATTCTATGCTCAGCGCCTGCTCCCCGTGCCTCCACTGCTTTACCATCAGGAACTTGTCGCCCCTGACCGGAATCACGATGACCCAGTCGCGGGCCTCGTTCACGATGTATGTCCCCTGCTGCCCGTCCGGCCCGGTGCTGCTGCGCTCCGTCACCGTAAAGACGGGCGTCCTGCACAGCTCCCGCCGTGCCGTCTGCCTCCACGCGAGGGCGCTGTCATCCTGTCCTGCCATGTCCTGCCTCCTCTGCGCCCGGCCGCCTGCCATGTCCGTGGCGCCGTGCCGGGCGAAAAAACTTTTGCATTATTGCCGCATTTTGTTTATAATAATATGCGCGGGAATAATGCGCAACGGGGCGACCGGCATGCGTTTTTGCGGGAGAGCAAGGGGGTTGGTTCATGGCGATTATCACTATTTCACGGCAGGTAGCTGCCCTTGGCGACGAGATTGCGGCGGCCGCGGCAAAAAAAATCGGCTACACGTTCATCGACCGCAGGCAGATAGAGCAGCGCATCGTGGCGCTCGGATTCCCTCATGCAAGGCTCGGCAAGTACGACGAGCGCAAGCCCGGCTTTTTCGCGAGCCTTGTGAAGGACAGGGACGAATATCTCAATTATCTCCAGTTCGCGGTGCTTGAGGCGGCGGAGAAGGGGAACTGCATCCTTATCGGGCGCGGCGCCTTCTCCATTCTGGAGGATGTGCCCGGCCTCATATCGCTGCGCTTTGTGTCCAAGGATTCCGTCCGCATGGAACGCCTGAAGACCGAGAAATCGTGGAACGACAAGCAGGCCCTGTCCCTGATGGAGGAGAGCGACGCGAACCGCCGCGGTTTCCACAAGAGCTTCTTCAATGTGGAGAACGAGGCGCCGCAGCACTATATGCTCACGCTGAATACGGGCGCGTTCTCCCTTGACGAGTCGGTGCGGCTCATCGAGGATGTCGTCAGAATCTGCGCCACGCAGGAAAAGGACGCGGCTGGCAAGAAAAAAGTCTCCCAGCTGCTCAAGGGGCAGCAGCTGGTGAACCAGCTGCTCTTTGACTTCCACCTGAACATCAGCTTCCTCCGCGCGGTGGTGGACGGTGACGTCATCACCCTGCAGGGCGTCGCCGATTCCCAGGCGCTTGCGGAGCGCGCGGTGCAGACCGCCGCAAAAATCCTGCCTACCTGCGAGATCCGCTCCGCCATCAGCATCGTGCAGGATTTCAAGGCCTACCAGTAAGGCCGCTGCGCCGCTGCCCGGCTTCCCGCCAGAAACGGATGCCCCCCCCCCCGCCGGGCGCGCGCATCCGTTTCTTTGTTCCCCGGGCTGAATCCCTGCGGCGCACACGGAGCACAAACGTCCTCTGCTTCTGGACAAGCTGCACGGATTTATCTATACTAGAACAATGAAGATTTCGAATACGTTCACGTTCACGAGGGTTCTGCTTGCCCCTGTATTTTTCATTATATATTATCTTCCGCTGTGGATCGGGAGCCCGGTGGCCAGCCCGCTGCAGATTGCCTCTGTCTGCGTGCTTCTGCCGCTGCTCGCTTTCGCGGAATTCACGGATTTCCTTGACGGCTATACGGCCCGCCGCTTCAACGAGGTGAGCGATTTCGGCAAGATGTTCGACCCCTTTGCCGATGTCTTCCTGCACCTCTCCACGTTCACCTGCTTTATGCTGGCGGGCTACATGCCTGCCGTCTGCTACATGCTCATCCTCTACCGGGAATTCTCCCAGAATTTCCTGCGGATGGTCGCCGCAAAGCGGGGGACTGCTATCGCAGCCCGCAAGGGAGGTAAGCTCAAGACGGTGAGCTATGTCGTGGCGTGTTTTGTGTCCCTCGTACAGGAAGGGCTTGTCCGCACCGGGCTTGCCGCCGCCTGGGGGGTCGATATGCAGCTGTTCCACATGGCAGGGGTCTGCGTCTATGCCCTCTGCGTGCTGCTCGCCTATGTATCATTCGTCGATTACCTGCGGAATTTTGGGTCGGTGCTGAAGAACGCCGCCGACGGCAAATAAAAAAACAAAAAAAAGAAGAAAAAGTATTGACAAGGAGCGCGCGTGGTGATATAGTCTTACTCACTTACCACGGGTAAGCAAGCTATTTGACAGCAAAGGGAAGGAAAGAAGAGGACAAAGGTCAGCGACCAGAGGATATGCCGGACGGCAAAGCGGGGCAAGAG
>ODAI010055706.1_pt1 | contig 14660 bp, 15 predicted proteins | sample 1539321 | NCBI WGS metagenome assembly ODAI01 (sample SAMN02144231, study PRJEB22623) | gut metagenome | biome: sheep rumen | host: Ovis aries | place: New Zealand
ATCCTCCTCTCCGCCCACCGGGAGGAGAATATTGATACAGAAGCCAACTTCTTCTCTCTCATGAACGCTGTCAATGCCATGGCGGAGAAATACGATATGCCGATCCTGTATTCCTGCCATCCGCGCAGCAAAAAGTTCATTGAGGCGCGAAACTTCGTGTTTGATCCGCGGGTCATTCGTCACGAACCGCTGGGCTTCCATGATTACAATCACCTGCAGATGAACGCCTATGCGGTGGTTTCCGACTCCGGCACGCTGCCGGAGGAGAGCAGCTTCTTCCTCTCCGTCGGCCATCCGTTTCCTGCAGTCTGCATCCGCACCAGCACGGAGCGGCCGGAGGCTCTCGATCGGGGCAACTTTATCCTGGCCGGCATCACAACCGAGCAGGTCCTGCAGGCTGTGGATACCGCGGTGGCAATGAATCGGAACGGAGACTATGGGCTTCCGGTTCGAGACTACATGGATGAGAATGTCAGCGTCAAGGTGGTAAAGATCATCCAGAGCTACACGGGCATTGTGGACCGTTTCGTATGGAGAAAACATCCATGACGCCTGAGAAAGTCAAGCGAATCCTTACCAGAAGCGCCGGAATCCTTGCGGCGCTTCTGATTTTGCTTTTCATCACGGCGGGCATCTCCGCTTTTGTGTGCAGCCGCACGATGAAAGTGACTCAATACGATGTAAACCTGGATGGGATCAAGAATCCTGTGCGGCTTGTTGTCCTGTCAGACATTCACGGCAAAATCTACGGAGATGACAACAGAACGCTCTGCGACCTGGTTGCCGCACAGGAGCCGGACGCGATTGCTTTGCTGGGAGATCTGTTTCCAACAAAGGCTGCTGCTGCGGACAAGGAGTATGTCATCCATCTGACGGAGCAGATGCAGGACATCGCGCAGGTGTACTTCGCGATGGGAAATCACGAGACCGACTATACCGCGCGGTACGGCGAGAGCTGGATAGAAGAGATCAGAGACACGGGAGCGATCCTGCTTGACGAATCGTGGAAGGATCTGGAGCTTGGCGGCAATCGGATTCGGATCGGCGGCAGCATGGGACATGGATATTTTTTCGGCAGATCTCGTGAGGAATTTGAAGCGTCTGACGACTATAGGATTCTGACGGAGATGCAGGAAAGTCCCTATCCCGCCATTTTGCTGGCGCATTGGCCGGACACCGTTGCGCTCAGCGATGGGCCGGAACGCTGGGAGATCGATCTTGTGCTGTGCGGACACACGCACGGCGGCGTTGTGCGCTTGCCCGGAATCGGGGGCGTATATGCCCCGCTGCAGGGCTGGTGGCCAAGATATGATTATGGCGAGTATCAATTGAATGAGCATATGCGTATGATCATCACCTCCGGACTTTCCGGTCATGACAAACTGCCACGAATTTTTAATCTTCCGGAGATTTGCGTGATCAACCTGAGTTGACACGAAGCACGGAACAGTTTATGTAGTTGAAAAGAAAACCAAACACAGCGGCTCCGGCGTTTCGTCGGAGCCGCTGTGTTTTCATGGGGTCCTTTTCGCAGACTGTATTATAGGTTCAGGTTTTTCAGAATCAGATCAGCGAGCCTGGCAGCGTTGCCGTCGCCAACAAAGCTGTTATGGGGCGTGATCAGGACGTGATCGCGGTCCCACAGATTGCTGTGCTGCGGCAGCGGTTCTTCCTCCAATACATCCAAAACGGCGGCACAGGCCATGTCCTTCAGATCCACGATCGAGCCGCGGGAGATGTTGACAAGAACGGCGTCCTGCTTCAGATGACCGGCCTTGACCAGGCGGACGGTTTCCGGCGTCAGAGCAACGGTCACAACCACCCCATCCGCCTCCGCAAGTTCCCGATCCAGCGCTTCAAGGCCGACAACACGATCAAATCCGACCTGCGACTTGACGCTGCGGTTGACGCCGGTAACATGGCAGCCGAATGCCTGAAATCGCTTCGCGCATTCCGTTCCCACATCGCCGCAGCCGACGATGACGACTCGTTTTCCGGCGAGCTCGCGCAGGTTTCGGTTCTTTTTCCAAATATGCTGCTCCTGCTGCCGCTGGAACTGCGCAAGGTCCTTATAGACTGCCAAAACACCGGCCACGGCAAATTCCGCCATTGGGACGGAGTATACGCCTCGGGCGTTATGGATCTCGATCCCTTTGGCGTGCACATAATCCATGGGAATACGATCAAAGCCTGCGCTTGTCAGCTGAATGTAGCGCAGGCTTGAAAAGCTTTCGATTGGGTGGTGCAGGAACAGACCGTTGCAGATGACTCCTTCAACCCAGGCCGGATCGCAGGGGAGAGGGTCCGCTTCCTGCTGCAGGAAGCAGATCGAATGACCGGATTCCCGCAGAATGGGGAAGTATTGCGCTGCGCCGGTCCACGCGCCGGTGATGAGTAGATTCATATCGTTATGTGTGTTTGCGCTCCGCGTGCTGCGCTTCCAGCTCCTGCACGGCTGCGCTGACTGCGGACTGCAGTTCCCGTCGGTTATCGGTAAAGAACATTGCGTGTCTGGCGCATTCTTTTTCCAGCGTCCGGATTTCCCGAACTCCGCGGAAAAAGATCTCTTCCACCGCTTCCATGTTGTCATATCGGTCAATGTTGCAGAATGACCTGGATAAGATCGCCATTTTTGAGCCGAGCCGGTAATGCTCCTTGATGATCATCTCTGCCGGGACAAGCCCGCGGCCCAAAGAGGCAATCCCGCCAAAGCCGTAAACGATGCCGGATTGCTGAATCCGTCGGCACAGCCGCTCTACAGTTCCGTCTGTCAGCAGCTCAAACATAAAACGTTTGCCGTAACCAAGACTGAGATCGTTGATCCCAATGTGAATCTCATCGATCCCCGGGATCTCCAGGATTTCATCCAGGACCTCAACAGCTTCCGGCGTCTCGAGAAGGAGCATCGTTTTCACGCGTCCGTCGACGATACGGAGAAAGCGCTTGACCTCAGACGCTTTCTTAAAGAAGGGGAGCATGATGAGATCGGCGCCGGCTGCAATCGAGGCGTTGATCTCCTCCTCGGAGGAGTCGTACTCCGGCGTCCTGTCATGGATCGGATTGACCCGCACAAGCAGTTCGGATTGGGTCAAAACTTTCCGCAGCACCGCGATATCCTTGACGGTATGGTGATTCTTGACAGTGTCCAGATTGCCCTGACGTTCAGCCTTCCCAATATACTCCATGTCCACGAAGACCCGATCCACGCCGTTTTGCTCGGCAATCAGGGCAACGTCGGGCCGGTTTGTGATATACATCAGCTTGAGCGGCATGGTAAATACAGATCCTTTTCTCTATATTCGATCAGTCCGAGTCCGAATCCACGGTTGATCCGTTGTTGACATTGTCGGCGTGGGACAAGACCTTGAATACGGTAATACAGAAGATTTTGCAGTCCAAAAGGAAGGAAACGTGATCGACATACCAGTTGTTCAGCTCGATTCGCTTGTGCCATTCCACGGCCTTGCGCCCGTTGATCTGGGCCCAGCCGGTGAGGCCGGGACGAACATCAAACATATGGAGCTGTTCTTTGGTGTACTGATCGTAGTTCCAGGGGTGATAGGTCAATGGAGGCCGAGGACCGATCAGAGACATGTCACCCTTCAGAATATTGAAAAACTGGGGAAGCTCATCAAGAGAAAGCGCGCGCAGGATACGGCCGACCCTCGTGACGCGCTCATCGCCTTCCTCAGAGTAGACGCCGGAGCCGGTATGTTCGGCATTCCGAACCATAGACCGGAACTTGTACATGGGGAAGACTTTACCCTTCAAACCAAGTCTGTCCTGTTTAAACAGCACAGGACTGCCGGAATCAAGAAGGACAGCCAGCGCGCATAGGAGCATAAGAGGAGATAAAACAATCAGCGCAAGTGCAGCGATGATAAAATCAAGACCACGCTTTACATACGAGGAATATATGGTTCTCTTCGAACTCAATACAGTTCCCACCAATCTGGATCGTTCTTCTGACAAGTGCGGCCAGCGCCGGCGGTCGTGATCGACGCACAAATCCGGGGAAACACAGCGCAGGACATACTCCAAAGTCATTATAACAAACTCCCGGATAAAAAGCAAATAGTTCTTTTGGCTTAATAATAGTTTTGTGGCGAACAATACTTTTATGCTCGAGCTTGGCCGAAGGAAAGCCTGGCGTACACCCGGAAAAAGGGCGAATACTGTCAAGCCCTGGGAGAATAGGATAGGTCCGGGGTGAAAACAGAATGGAAACGGCACTGTTGTTACTGCTGCAAAGCATGTTCTGGATGCTGCGAATTGCGCCGGGAGGATCGTTTCCCAGACCGCTGAGCAAACAGGAAGAGAGCGAATACCTCGCCCGCTGGGCGGAGGGAGATATAGAGGCGAGAAACCAGCTGGTAGAGCACAACCTGCGCCTGGTTGCGCATATCATCAAGAAGTATTATGCCCAGAGCGACGATGTGGAGGATCTGATTTCCATCGGGACCATAGGGCTCATCAAGGGTGTCAACTCCTATGATGCGACAAAGGGGGTGAAGCTCTCCTCCTACGTCAGCCGCTGCATCGAAAACGAGATCCTGATGGCCTTTCGCAGCAGCAGGAAAAACGCCTCGGACGTCAGCCTTTCGGATGCGCTGGATGTGGAAGAGGACGGGGGAGGAGGACTCTCGATCCTGGACGTGCTGGCCCAGGAGGAAGATCTGGCCGAACGGGTGAGTACCGCGGAGACCTGCCGCCGGCTGCGGCGGGAGCTTGACGACGTGCTGACAGAGCGGGAAGGGGCGATCATTCGGCTGCGCTACGGTCTGGACGGAGGAGAAGCGCTGACCCAGCGGCAGACAGCTGAGCGCTTCGGCATCAGCCGCAGCTACGTGTCGCGCATTGAAAAGCAGGCGCTGCAGAAGCTGCGAAAAGCGCTGGGGGAAGAGTCAAATCCGGGTTGAGACGCAGAAATGGAGGGAAAGTGGGGAATGGGCAGGGAACAAATACTTGAAAACAGGGGAGAATGGTGATATAATACTACAATTAGTACAGGGTGAAGTGCGCGACTGCGTGCTGCTTCGCCCGATCCATACAGATGTGTAAGGCGGGTGTGTGCCTTTGAATTGGAAAAAAACCCTGTGGCTCGTGACCCTGGGCATGCTTTGCCTGGCGCTTGTGGCCGTGGTATCAGCCAGGATCGAGACCGCGAATAATTTCCCGGATAACTATAATCCCAACGCCGTGGTGGAGGAGACTTCTTCCCTCATTACGCCGACCCCGGCGCCCATCCAGGGAGAGTGGCCGGATATTGACATCACCCTTCCCCAGTATGCCATGGTCAACAGCGATAAGCTCCTTGCTTCCTCTTATGTGCCGGACGTTTCTTTGATCGACGGCACCTGGAACATGATGTTCGATACCGCTGCGCTTCCTCGATTGGAGGCTATGCTCCAGGACCTGCGGGATAACGGCTTTGGCGTTTATGTCGGCGGCGCTTACCGCTCCTATTCCTACCAGAAGCAGCGCTTTGACGGAAAGTGCTACAACATTGCACTGGAGATGGGCATCGAAGGCAAGGAAATCTGGCTGTTGCCGGAGTATCAGGCAGCTGTTGAGGAAGCCAAGAAGTACACCATGGAGCCCGGCGCCAGCGAACATCAGCTTGGTTTGGCGGTGGATCTCTACGACAAGCAGTACGTTGCGCTGAATTACGAAAGGATGAATCAGAACTTCTATGCGTATCTGGATTCCATCTGCGCCGACTACGGATTCATCAAACGCTACCCCACCCGCAAGCTGCTGCTCACCGGCTGGGATGAGCCGTGGCATTATCGCTACGTGGGAAAGGAAGCGGCTACGTTTATCATGAAAAACAACCTCTGCTATGAGGAGTTTTATGCCCATTACGTCCCCGATTTTGAATACTGATCCCGGCAGCGGCAGTCAAGACTGCCGCTGCCGCTGCTTTCGCCGGGAGTTCCAATATCTTGCAAAAAAAGCTTGCAATCAACGCTAGATAGTGGTATACTCATACAGTAAGGATTAAGGTTTAGTGGAGAGTGGGTTGCGGCCCACTCTTTTTTCGGGGCATTTTGAATCTGCAAGGGGAGGAACGTATGAGCAAGATCACGGATAAGGTTTTCGCTCTGGCTCAGCCGGTGGTTGAAGAAGAAGGCTGCTCGCTGTGGGACGTAGAGTACCTGCGGGAGGCCGGCACCTGGTATCTGAGAATTTATATCGACAAGGAGGGCGGCGTTTCCATTGACGACTGCGAGCGGATCAGCCGCCGCCTGGACCCGATCCTGGATGAAGCAGACCCCGTTCCCGAGAGCTATGTGTTCGAGGTCGGCTCCGCGGGCGCGGAAAGGGAACTGAAGCGCCCCTCGGACTTCCAGCAGTTCATGGGCAGCGAGGTGGAGGTCAAGCTGTATAAACCTCTGGATGGCTGCAAGAGCTTTGTGGGGCTTCTTCGCGGCTATGAGAACGGCCAGGTCAGCATTGAGCGCGCCGGTGAGCTTCTTTGTTTTTCCGCCCCGCAGATCGCGCAGGTCCGGCTGCATGTTTCCTTTTAATTTATCAGAAAGATCAAGCTGTAAGCATAGAATGGAGAGTTAAGAATGAACGCAGAATTCTTTGAGGCCATTGAAGCCATTGAAAAAGAAAAAGGCATTCCCCGCGGCTACATGTATGACAAGATCAAGCAGGCCATGCTGGCTGCCTTCCGGAAGGATAATCCGGAGTGCGAGGACAATGTTGCCATCGATCTGGATGAGGAGAAGTACCGGATCGAGATGTACGTCACCAAAACGGTGGTTGACGATGTGGAGGACCCCAGCCATGAGATCAACCTCGAAGCGGCCAAAAAGATCAGCCGCCGTGCAAAGCTTGGCGACACGGTGAATATCCCGGTGGAGACCAAGAAGTTCGGGCGGATCGCTGCGCAGCAGGCCAAGCAGATCATCACCCAGGGTATCCGGGAAGCGGAACGGGGCATCATCTATGAGGAGTTCACCTCCAAGGAGCATGAGATCCTGACCGGTGTCGTCTCTCACATCGAGCCGCGCAACGGCAGCGTCTCCATTCGCATCTCCTCCAACAGCGAGTATACCGAGGCCATGCTCACCGCCGGCGAGCGGATCAAGACCGAGCCGCTCAAGGAGGGCGACCGGATCAAGGTCTATGTGGTAGAGGTCCGCAACTCCAGCCGCGGCCCCCAGGTCCTGATCAGCCGGACCCATCCCGGCCTTGTCAAGCGCCTGTTTGAGCTGGAGGTGCCCGAAATCTTTGACGGCACCGTGGAAATCAAGTCCATCGCCCGGGAGGCCGGCAGCCGCACGAAGATGGCTGTCTGGTCCGCGGACCCCAACGTCGACCCCATCGGCTCCTGCGTCGGCCCCAAGGGCGGCCGCGTTGCCAGCATCGTCAACGAGCTGGGCGGCGAGAAGATCGATATCGTAAAATTCAGCGAAGTCCCGGAAGAGTACATTGCCGCCGCGCTCTCTCCCTCCGAGGTGGTCAGCGTTACCATGATGGAAGACGGAAAGAGCTGCCGTGTGATCGTGCCGGACAATCAGCTGTCCCTTGCCATCGGCAAGGAGGGACAGAATGCCCGCCTGGCCGCCAAGCTCACCGGCTATAAGATCGATATCAAGCCGGCTTCTGAGGCTTGAGGACAGAATAATCAGAGGAAGGACGGTGGCGAGGATGCCAGAACCCAAGAAGATCCCCATGCGGCAGTGCCTCGGCTGCCGCGAAATGAAGCCCAAAAGAGAGTTGATCCGTGTGGTGCGCTCTCCGGAGGGAGAGATCAGCCTGGACTTTCGGGGAAAGGCCAACGGACGCGGAGCATATCTGTGCCCCAAGGTGGAGTGCCTGAAGAAGGCAGTCAAAAGCAGGGCGCTGGAACGGGCGTTCAGCGCGGCTGTCCCGGCTGAGATTTATGATCGCCTGCGCGAGGAAATGGAGCGCGGCGAATGAGAGAAAAAATACTGAGACTTTTGGGACTGATGCGGCGCGCAAGCGCTGTCTCTCCGGGCGAGGATCAGACGGCTGAGGCGATTCGGTCCGGGAAGGGGAAGCTTCTTCTGATGGCTTCCGATATCTCGGAGAATGCACGGCGTAAGGCGGAGAACCTTGCGGTCGGACGCAATGTGGAACTGGTCTTGCTGCCTTTTGATCGAACAGAGCTGGGCGCTGCGCTTGGTTTGAGCGCATGCTCGGCAGCGGCGGTAACGGATCTGGGCTTTGCGGATGCTTTTGCTAAGCTGCTCGCCGCCCAGTGGCCGGAGGAATACACGGACCTGGCGGAACGTGTTCAGCAGCGAAAAGAGAAGGCAGCCAGGAGAAAGCTCCAAAAGGGAAGCAAACGAGTTGGAACAAGGAGGACTAACGTATGAGCATGGTGAAATATCGCGTACATGAGGTGGCGAAAGACTTTGGAGTTGCGTCCAAGGTGATCACGCAGATCCTGACGGACTATATCGCGCCGCCGAAAAACCATATGCAGGTCCTGGAAACACCGGAGTTGGACGTTATCTTTGAATATATGACCCAGCATAATCAGATCGCCAGCCTGGAGGAGGTCTTCCGGGTCGCGCCGCCTGAGAAAGCTGCCGAGCCCAAGGCAGAGCCCAAGCCCGCGGCGAAGGCCGCGCAGCCTGCCGCGCCCGGAAAGCCGCAGGGTCGCCAGGCTCCCGCCGCGCAGAGCGCTCCCGCGCCGGCCCCGCAGCCGAAGCAGGAGAAGAAGGAGAAGCCCCATGTGCCCCGCCAGGTGGCGGAGAAACGCGTGGTGGATACCCGCGGCGGCGCTGCGGTCAACATCGAGAAGTACAACGAGAAGTTTGAGGACATGGGCGATGCGAAGGTTGGCAACAACAATAACATGCGCCGTGGCAATAAAGAGAAGATCCAGAGCAAATCCAAGCAGCGCGGACAGCAGCAGCCCTCCAACAAGCGCCGCCAGGAGGAGCGGGATAAGATGCAGCGTCTTCAGCTGGAGATCGCCCGCAAGCAGCAGCTCAAGGTCCAGATCCCGGAGGAGATCTCCGTGGGCGAGCTGGCAACCCGGATGAAGAAGTCCGCCGCCGAGGTCATCAAGCAGCTCATGAAGCTGGGCGTTTTCGCCTCTGTTTCCGAGATCATTGATTACGACACCGCGGCCCTGGTCGCTATGGAGCTGGGCTGCAAGGTGGAGAAGGAAGTCATCGTCACCGTGGAAGAGCGGCTGATCGACGACCATGAGGATAAGCCCGAGGATCTGGTGCCCCGCGCCCCCGTGGTGGTGGTCATGGGTCACGTGGACCACGGCAAGACCTCTCTGCTGGACTATATCCGCCACGCCAACGTGGTTTCCGGCGAGGCCGGCGGCATCACCCAGCACATCGGCGCTTATACCGTGGAGATCAACGGCAGCCCCATCACCTTCCTGGACACTCCGGGTCACGAGGCCTTTACCTCCATGCGTGCACGCGGCGCCATGGTGACGGATATTGCTATCCTTGTGGTTGCGGCCGACGACGGCATCATGCCCCAGACGGTAGAAAGCATCAACCATGCCAAGGCCGCCAACATCCCTGTGGTTGTCGCCATCAACAAGATGGACACCGTCGGCGCCAATCCCGATCGCATCAAGCAGCAGCTTACCGAATACGACCTGGTCTCCGAGGAGTGGGGCGGCGATACCATCATCGTGCCCATCTCCGCCAAGACCGGCATGGGCATCGAGGACCTGCTGGAGAACCTGGTGGTTCTCGCCGAAGTGCAGGAGCTGAAGGCCAATCCCAACCGCGCTGCCAAGGGCACCGTCATTGAGGCGCGTCTGGACAAGGGCCGCGGCCCCATCATGACCGTTCTGGTGCAGAACGGCACCCTGAAGCTGGGCGATATCATCATTGCCGGCACCGCAGTGGGCCGTGTGCGTACCATGATCAACGACAAGGGCCAGCGGGTCACCACCGCCGGACCCTCTACCCCTGTGGAAATTTCCGGCCTCAGCGAAGTCCCCAGTGCGGGCGATGTGTTCAACGCCGTGGGCGACGAGCGTATGGCCAGAGAGCTTGCCGAGGAGCGCCGCATCAGCCAGGCCAACAACGCCATGCCCGGTACCAAGAAGGTCAGCCTGGAGGATCTGTTCAGCCAGATCCAGGCCGGCGAGATGAAGACCTTGAACCTGATCGTGAAGGCCGATGTCCAGGGCTCCGCCGAGGCGGTGAAGACCTCTCTGGAGAAGATTTCCAACGACGAGGTCCGTGTCAAGGTCATTCACAGCGCCGTTGGCGCCATCAACGAGAGCGATGTCATGCTGGCCGCCACCTCCGGCGCCATCATCGTGGGCTTCAATGTTCGTCCCGACAACGCCGCCCGTGACAGCGCCGTGCGCAGCAACGTGGATATACGCATGTACCGCGTCATTTACGACTGCATCAACGAGATTGAAGCCGCCATGAAGGGCATGCTTGCGCCAAAGTTCAAGGAAGTGGTCATTGGCCACGCCGAGGTCCGCGAGACCTACAAGGTCTCCAAGGTGGGCACGGTCTGCGGTTGCTACTGCACGGACGGTAAGATCCAGCGCGGCTGCGATGTGCGTGTCCTGCGGGACAACATCGTCATCCACGAGGGCAGTCTCGCTTCTCTCCGCCGTTTCAAGGACGACGTCAAGGAGGTCGCCTCCGGCTACGAGTGCGGCATGCAGGTGGAAAAGTTCAACGACATCAAGGTCGGTGACATCATCGAGTGCTTCGTGATGGAGCAGATCAAGGACTAAAACCATAGAGAATAAGCCGTAGGGGCGGTCCCGTGGGCCGCCCCTGCATTGCAAAGGAGAACACCATGCCATCCAACAAACTTGCCAGAACCAATGACGATATCCAGTTCGTTCTCTCAAAGCTTCTTCCCCAGGTGAAGGACCCCCGGGTCCAGCAGGGGATGATCAGTGTCACCCGGGTAGAGACCACGGGCGATCTGCGCTATGCCAAGGTCTGGCTCTCCGTCCTGGGGCTGGAGAATGAAAAGGAATTCAAAAAGGGCCTGAAATCCGCGGCAGGCTGGCTGCGTCATGAGCTGGGTCAGGCCATGACCCTGCGTTACACGCCGGAGCTGGTCTTCGAAGTAGACCACAGCATCGAGTACGGAGCGCACATCAGCCAGGTCATCAACTCCCTGGATATCAAGCATGACGAGGACGAGAACGATGAAGCCTGAGGAAGTCGCTGCCCTTCTTCAGGAGAAGGACAGAATCCTTTTGGTGACCCACCGCAACCCGGACGGGGATACCATGGGCAGCGCGGCTGCCCTCTGCTCCGGCCTGCGCCGCCTGGGCAAAAACGCGTATCTCTTTCCCAACACCCAGGTCATCGCCAAGCTCCTGCCCTATGTGGAGCCCTACTACGCACCTGCGGGCTTCCAAGCAGACTATTTCGTTTCCGTGGACGTTGCCACGGAGAAGATGTTTGCCTTGGACTTTGCGGGAACGATCGATCTGGCGATCGATCATCACCCCAGTAACTCCCATTACGCGCTGCAGGACTGTGTCTGCGGCGATCGGGCAGCCTGTGGAGAAATCGTGCTGGAGATCCTGAAAGCCCTCTGCGGCGACGTGACCAAGGAAGAAGCGGATTTGCTGTATATTGCCCTCTCCACGGACTGCGGCTGCTTTCAGTATGGAAATACCGATGCGTCTGCGCTGCGCCATGCTGCGGAGCTTGTGGAGGCCGGAGCGGACAACGCCCGTCTTAACCAGCTTTTCTTCCGCAAAGTCTCCGCCGCCCGTATCCAGCTGGAGGGGCTCATTTATAACAATATGAGCTTCTACCGAAACGGGAAAGTGGTTGTTGCCATCGTGACGGACGAGATGCTTCGAGAGGCTCACGCCACCGAAGACGACTGTGATGATCTGGCTGGGCTTGCCGGCCGGGCCGAATGCGGCGAGGTGAGCATCACCATCCGTGACTACCCCGGAGGACACAGCAAGGTCTCCGTTCGATCCGGGGAGAGCTTCGACAGCTGCGCCCTTTGCGCCCGATTCGGCGGCGGCGGCCATAAGATGGCTGCCGGCTGCAATCTGCCTGTACCGCCCCAGGAGGCCAGAGAGCTCCTGCTGCGGGCCATTGACGAGGTCATGGCATGAACGGAATCCTCCTTGTGGATAAGCCCATAGACTGGACCAGCAGCGACGTGGTGGCCAAGCTCCGCGGGCTGCTGCATGAAAAACGCATCGGCCACTCCGGTACCCTGGATCCCATGGCCACCGGCCTTCTGGTGGTTTTTGTGGGCCGCGCCACCCGGGCGGTGGAATTTGCCGAGAGCCAGGAGAAGCGCTATCTGGCCTCTCTGCGTCTGGGGATCACCACCGATACCCAGGACATCACGGGAAACCGTGTTTCCGGGGAAGCTCGGGAGATCAGTGAAGAGAAGCTGGAAGAGACCCTGGCACGTTACCGGGGAAATATCCAGCAGATCCCGCCCATGTATTCCGCTATCAAGGTAGGCGGAAAGAAGCTCTATGAGATCGCCCGCCGGGGCGGTGAGGTGGAGCGCAAGCCCCGCCCTGTCTGCATCCGCGAGCTTCGGCTCCTGGGACGGGAAGGGGAGGACTGGCTCCTGGACGTCACCTGCTCCAAGGGCACTTACATCCGCACGCTCTGCCACGATATCGGCCAAAGTCTGGGCTGCGGCGGCTGCATGAGCGCGCTGCGCCGGGTCAGGGCCGGGGAGTTTTCCATCGATAACGCCCATACACTGGACGAGATTCGGCAAGCCTCCGAAGAGGGAGAGGCCGAGAGCCTGCTGCTCCCGGTGGATTCGCTGTTCCGGGAATACCCTTCGCTCAGCGTAGACGCAAGAGGCGAGCTGCGGATCCGCTGCGGGAGCAGCATTGCCACTTTGGCGGAGGAGGGCGATTACCGCATCTACGGTCCCGACGGCGCCTTTCTGGCTCTTGCCCGGGTCTCCGGGGGAGAGCTTACATGCATCAAACGCTTTTTCGAGGTTTAGTCCATGGAAGAGACAAAGAGAGTGATTGCCCTTGGCTTTTTTGACGGTGTCCATATTGGTCACGGGGAGCTTCTGAAACGTACCAAGCAGCGGGCGGCGGAGCAAAACGCCATGCCCTCGGTGCTGAGCTTTGACGTACATCCGGATACCCTGGTGTTTGGAAAAGAGGTCCCCCTTATCAACAGCGCCATCGGCCGAGAGGAGATCATCCGCCGCTGCTACGGCATCGAGAATGTGGTCTTCATCCACTTTAACCGCCGTGTCATGCAGATGGACTGGAGGGATTTTTTGGAGGACCTGATCCGGGACCTGCAGATCTGCCACATTGTGGTGGGCCACGATTTCTGCTTTGGCTACAAAGGCCAGGGAACGGCGGCGCGCCTGCAGGCATACTGTGCTGAGCACGGCCTGGGCTGTGATGTGATACCGCCGGTGATGCTGGACGGGCAGATCGTGAGCTCCACGCACATCCGGGAGCTCATCGCAGAGGGGAAGATCGAAGAGGCCAACCGCTGGCTTGGTCATCCCCATACCCTTGCGGATACGGTCCATTCCGGCTATCACCTGGGCCGCAAGCTGGGTACGCCAACGATCAATATGTTCTTTCCTCACGGCGTCATCGTGCCCCGCCACGGGGTCTATGCCACCAAGGTTTATCTGGAAAACGGGGAGGCCTATATCGCGGTGACCAACGTGGGCGTCCGGCCTACCGTCAGCCAGGAGGACCGGGTCAGCGTGGAGAGCCACCTGCTGGACTATTCCGGCAATCTCTACGGCCGCCAGGCCCGGGTGGAGTTTTATTCCTTCCTGCGGGACGAGACCAAATTCTCCGATTACGCAGCCCTGTCTGAGCAGATCCATAAGGACGCGGAGACGGCACGCGCCTATTTTGCCGCAAAGCAAGCATAATAGATTCGCCTTCCTCCCATAAGGGGGAAGGCAGTTTTACAAGCCTTGACTCAACCGGCGGTTGAGTTTTGAGGATTCAACAAACAGTTTATTGGCAAAAGCGCCTTTTTGCTGCTACGCTTTTGCCATAGCCTGACGGTGCTAATAGGAACACGGTTTTGACGGGCCGATTTCCGCCAACTCCGCGTTAGGCGCCTTGACAATACAGCAAGTATTCCCTGCGGCACCTGCCTTGATTTGACGAAAATCGGCTCCGCCAAAACTCCTGCGGACTGAAAGCAAGAGATTTGAGGCATTTTCCGTCTTTGAGGGCGAAGGTGGGCTGACGCCCATCGAGACCGAAAAGGCGGAAAAGGGCCAAAGATCGCCGCTTTCAGCGTGTTCATATTGGCACTGTCAGGCTACAAGGGCGGCGCAGCCTGAATGAGAAAGGAGCACAACATGAACGAATCCATTGGAAGCATCATCATGCGTTTACGCAAGGAGCATGGCATGACACAGGACCAGCTGGCCAATGCGCTGGGCATCACCTTCCAGGCGGTGAGCAAGTGGGAAAACGGCGTATCCAGCCCGGATATCTCCACCCTGCCGCTGCTGGCGGATCTTTTTGGGGTCAGCGTGGATCAGCTCCTTGGCCGGGAGACGCTGCCCCAGGCAGAGGAGAGGCTGACCGCGCTGGTCCCAACTGGAGAAACAGCAGCTTCCCTGCCCGTGCAGGACGAGGAACCGGAGCAGGAGCCGGAAGTGGAAGCTGGACCCGAGCCTGATGATCCGCGTGAGGACTTGCCCTGGCCGGATGACGA
>ODAI012624312.1_pt1 | contig 14659 bp, 13 predicted proteins | sample 1539321 | NCBI WGS metagenome assembly ODAI01 (sample SAMN02144231, study PRJEB22623) | gut metagenome | biome: sheep rumen | host: Ovis aries | place: New Zealand
CCTCGCGCACGACTCCCCTCCCATCTAAGGGGAAAGGCTACGGGTAGGCGACGGAACGTCGGGAATGGGGTAGGGGTGGGGTATTGCCCGTCGGTAATGGACCAGTGGTGAGGTATCACCTCACAGATTATTATGCCTTCTCCGCCATCTGCAAGAAGTATATTTTTCTCGCAAATCTTGCTGGCAGTCCTTTTTACAAAAAATCAGTGTCGTTTTTCATGTTTCATGATAAAATGTTGTAAATTTGTGGCATCAAAGAAAATACAGGTACTATGGGTATATACATCAATAAGGGAAATTCTGGATTCCGCCAGATACGCAACAGCGAGTACATCGACAAGTCAGGACTGATTGGCGTGGTCAACCAGACACTCTTCACACGTCAGAAGTTCACCTGTGTGACCCGCTGCCGCCGATTCGGAAAGTCCATGGCGGCTGAAATGCTGGCCGCCTATTACGACCATTCCTGCGACTCGCGCTCGCTTTTCGCCGACCTGAAGATTGCCAGTAATCCCACATTCGAAGAACATCTCAACAAATATCCAGTCATCTATCTCGACATCACCTCCTTTATTACCCGTTTCAATAATGAACGGATTATATGGCATATACAAGATGAACTGAAAAATGACATCAAGGATGCCTATCCTCAAGTTCCACTCCGAGAGGAAGACGACTTGATGGCTTATCTCCAGCGTATCAGCATCGAGACGGGTGAGCATTTTGTCTTCATCATCGATGAGTGGGATGCCATCTGTCGCGAGTATGGAAGCAAGCCTGAGGTGATGGACGAATACCTGAACCTTCTTCGCCGCATGTTCAAGGATGTGTCGGGCATGCAGGTCTTCGCAGCTGTCTATATGACTGGCATCCTGCCCATTAAGAAGTTCAAGACACAGTCGGCGCTGAACAACTTCCAAGAATACTCCATGGTGACTCCTGGCCCAATGGCTCCTTATTTTGGTTTCACAAAACAAGAGGTGCGGGTTTTAGCGGAGAAGCACGGCATGGATTTTGACGAGTTGGAGAAGTGGTACGATGGTTATCAGATAGGACCAGAACCCTCGATGTTCAACCCCAATTCGGTGATGCAGGCCATACGCAAAAAATGGTGCGACAGCTACTGGTCGAAGACTGGTGCCACTGATGCCATTTCGGGCTATATCAACATGAACTACGACGGACTGAAGGACGACATCATCCGCATGTTGGCAGGCGAGAGGTGTTTTGTAGATCCTGTGGGTTTTAAGAACGACCTTTCTCAGATCAACAACCGCGATGATGTGCTCACGGTAATGATCCATCTGGGCTATCTCGCCTACGACCGTCGTGAGAAAGAATGCTATATTCCTAATCGTGAGGTGTCTATGGAATTGGTAAATGCTGTCAGGGAAAACAACTGGAAAGTTGTCGCCGATGCCCTGCAACAATCTCGTATGTTAGTGCAGGCCACCCTCCGTGGTGATGCCCCGACCGTGGCCCGCATGGTGGAGGCCGCCCACAGTGAGAACACGAGCATCCTCTCCTACAACGACGAGAACTCCATGGCGTGTGTGCTCTCCATCGCCTACTATTTCGCCCATGGCGACTATATCTTCCATCGGGAGATGGCTACAGGAAAAGGTTATGCCGACCTTGTGCTCATTCCTCGTAAGAATGTCGATAAACCAGCGATGGTCATTGAACTGAAATATGGTCACAGTGCCAACGAGGCAATGGAGCAGATCAAGGAACGTCGTTATTGGGAGAAGGTGGCGGATTATTCTGGCTGCATCCTCCTTGTCGCCATCAACTACGACCGTGAGGCCAAAACCCACGAGTGCGTTATTGAGGATTATAGGTTATAGGTTATTGGTTGTTTTGAATGGTTATAGGTTATAGCTTATTGAGGGGTTATTGGTCATATAGATGATTACACCGAGCTTGAAGCCCGTGCACAATGCTCGCTCAATGTTCAAAAATGCGATTAAGCGAGTGCAGAGCCAAGCTTGCTTGGGCTATGCCGAGCGTGAGCATTTTAGGCGAAGCCAATGTTCAATGTTCAATGATCAATGTTCAATGTTCAATGATAATAAAACTATGGATGACGATTTGTTGATTTTCAGAAAGTTCTACCCTGGTGACGCCAATGACGTCATCCGGCAAGTTCATCATGCCGCTGAGGACAAACTGCAGACGCTCTATCCTGGTAACCGAATCGTCCACTACGACGACTACACCATCGGCATCGACTCCGACTCTCTCTATGCCGACAACGGGCACGACATCTATGAACTCGGTATGGTGGACGGGGAACTGTATGCCATGCGGCGCAAGCGCGATGGCTACGTCATCTGCCTGCGTGTTTGAATGTATGTGGTAAGAAAAGCACGACACTATGGAGAAACTGGTAACAGATATGGCTTTCAAGGACTTGTCGGGTATATGTGTGGGCAATGCACAGGACGACAGCGCCAAGACGGGTGTGACCGTTTTCTATTTCCCTCAGCCTGTTTGGGCATCAGCTGTGGTTCTGGGAGGTGGACCAGCTTCACGTGAACTGCCACTCCTGGATCCCCAGCGCAACACCTTGCCTCTCAATGCCTTGGTGTTTGCAGGTGGTTCTGCCTACGGCTTAGCCGCTTCAGATGGAGTGATGACTTGTTTGGAACAACATGGACAAGGATTCGACACGGGCTTCAGCCTCGTGCCCATCGTCTGCCAAAGCGACATCTACGACCTCTCCTATGGTGACGCCCATGTTCGCCCCGACCGCGAGATGGGTTATCTGGCCTGCTCGCGTGCCATGGAGGCCAATTCCCCAATCAGTGGGAACGTGGGGGCTGGTATAGGTGCCACCGTGGGTAAGCCTGGAGGCATGGCGCAGGCACAGAAAAGTGGCATCGGATATGCTGCCTCGAAGATGGGTAGTCTGGAGGTGGGTGTGGCTGTAGTGGTGAACGCACTTGGCGACATCTACGAGGAAGGGAAGAAGATTGCAGGTATGACCACGCCCGACCGTCAGGGTTTCATCAGTGCGGAGGAAACCATACTCCGTAATCACTATTCCGATCTCTGGAAAGGTGGCAACACCACCATTGCCGCAGTGTTCACCAATGCTCGTTTCGGTGTGGCTGACTTGAAGAAAGTGGCCAATATGGCATCCGCAGGACTCGCACGCTGCATACGCCCTGTCTTCACCATGGCAGATGGCGACTCAGTCTATGCGGTGTCGATGGGTGAACGGATGGTTGAGTCGGATGTCAATACGGTAGGTGTCCTCGCTGCTTTGGTCATGGAGAAAGCCATAGCCAACGCCATTCACTCAAGCCGTATCAGCGAAGAGGAATATCTCGCAAATATCTGAAGCATTAAAAAATACTACTCTCAAGCCTCTTTTGCTGCTTTAACTCCCCCTTTCACTCCCCCTTCTTCAAATCCCTGCTCCGTCGGTCAACGGCATGTTCACAGCCCTTCCCTGTTGCACATGGGAGTAGGGTGGAAGGCTTTTCGTCTGCCAGATGTTGCCACCGATGACGCTGTGATGGCCTATGGTGATGCGGCCGAGAATACTGGAGTTGCTATAGACAGTGACATAGTCCTCCAGAATAGGATGGCGAGGAATGTTGAGGGGGTTGCCATCGACATCGAACTTGAAACTCTTGCTGCCAAGGGTGACACCTTGATAAAGGCGTACGTGGTTGCCGATGATGCAGGTCTCGCCTATGACCACGCCTGTACCGTGGTCGATGCTGAAGTACTCGCCGATCTGGGCTCCAGGATGGATGTCGATACCTGTACGGCTGTGGGCCAACTCGGTAATGATGCGGGGAATGACGGGCACACCCAAGGTCAGCAGCAGGTGGGCGATGCGGTAGTGCAGCAAGGCGACGATGGCGGGATAGGAGAAGATGACTTCCTCATAGGTACGGGCGGCGGGGTCACCGTCATAAACTGCCTTGACATCGGTGTTGGCCAGGCGCTTGATCTCTGGCAACGCCTCGATAAACTTCATGGCGATTTCTTCCGATTGTTGGCGCACGTCTGGCACCTCATCCTTGGCAAACGACTGCAGGCCGAAACCTATCTCTTCGCAAAGCAGTCCATAGAGTTCCTCCACCCTCACGCCGATGAAATACTCGCGCATATTCGAGCAATAATTACCGTCGCCGAAATAGCCGGGGAAGACGATGGCTTTCACCAGTTCGATGATGCGTTTCAGGCTGTTGAGCCGAGGCAGCTGACTGTTTTGCTGCGGTATGTAGGGATATTGGCCGCTATCGGTGTCCGAGAGCAGTGTTATGTTTTTCCTCAGAATGTCTGTGATGTCCTTGCTATACATAATGCCGAATGTTTGATTTCCGTGCAAAATTACAGCATTTTGACAGAAAAATTACTAATTTTGCAAGAAAAGAAATAAAAAAGACACAAGATATGAGAGCAAAAGAGATTCTGGCTTTTTTCAAACAGCTGAGTGAGAACAACAACCGCGACTGGTTTCATGCCCATAGAGCGGAATATGATGAATTGCGCGCTGATTTCGAGGAGGGGATAGGCAAGGCTTTGGCGATGATCGCATCCTTCGACCAGTCGGTGGCTCATCTGCAAGTGAAGGACACCACATACCGTGTGAACCGCGACATCCGATTCTCCAACGACAAGTCACCCTACAAGACGCATATAGGGGCTTATATCGCCGCTCACGGAAAGAAAGCGCTGCACGGAGGCTATTATATCCACCTGGAGAACGACAGTTGTATGCTTGCGTGCGGCAACTACTATCTGCCCACCAATATCCTCAACGCCTGCCGTTGGGAGATGGTCAACAATGTCGATACTTTCCGTGAATGTGTTGATACACCGCAGTTCAAGAAGATTTTCAAGGACAACTTAGGCATTCAACCCAAGTTGAAGACCTTGCCACATGGATTCCCAAAGGATTTCGCCTATCCTGAGTTCTTGAAGATGAAGGATTATTGCATGTGGCACTATGTCGATAACGACTTCTTCGAGGGCGACGCATGGCTGAAGAAGGCGGAGAAGGTGTTCAAGACCGCTAAGCCCTTCATGGACTTCATCAACAACGTCATCGACGATTACGAATGAAAAACTCAAGTTTCCCACCCTCAAAAGAGCGATAGACGAAAGACGCTGAAAGCGTCTCCTCTTGGTAACCGAGGGTGCGAAGCCCGCAGGGTGGGGTTATGAAGTTATGGGTTGTTGGTTCTTGGAAGTAAGATACAACCCTGTGAACGTGAGCAAACCGTTGAGCATCAGCAGTTCGTAGCCGAATCGATAGCCAGTGCAGCGGGTGGTGATGAGGTCGATGGCATAGCAGATGAGGGGAGAGGCTATGGCGATGATCGGCACAAGGCGGTCGTTGGCTTGTCGGTGGGTGAACATGCCGAAAACGAAGAGGCCGAGCAATGGACCGTAGGTGTAGCCGGCTATGGTGTAGATGGCATCGATCACACTGGTGTCGTTGAGTGCCTTGAACCCAAGGATGAACATCACGAAGACCGCAATGACCACCAGATGCATGCGTTTTCGGGTCTTTTCGGCGTGCTTGAAGAATCGGCTCTTGGGATTTTCCACCTCCAGGATGTCGATGCACAGGCTGGTGGTCAGCGCGGTGAGTGCGGAGTCGGCACTCGAAAATGCCGAAGCGATAATCCCCACCACAAACAATACCAGCACCATACTGCCCATCTGTCCGCTGGCAATGATTCCAGGCAACAGGCTGTCGCCACTCTCAGGGACGCTCATGCCATACTTGCCATACAGCATCATGACCAACACACCCAGCGAGAGAAACAGGAAGTTGGCAGGAATGAACAAGATGCCATAACTGCACATGTCTTTCTGGGCATCGCGCAGGTTCTTGCAGGTGAGGTTTTTCTGCATCATGTCCTGGTCGAGACCAGTCATGACAATCACGATGAACACACCGCTGAAGAACTGCTTGAGGAAATGCTGGCGAGAGTTGATGTTGGAGAAATCGAAGATGCGGCTGTGCCTGTCGGTCCATACCGCCGAGAAGGCTTCACCTACATTCATGTCCAGCAGGTGGCACGTCTTGACGAGAATCATCACGAGCGCGGCGAACAGCACAAGCGTCTGCAGACTGTCGGTCCAGACCAATGTGCGTATGCCGCTTCTGCGGGTATAGAACCAGATGAGTAGAAGGATGATGAGCACCGTCACGGTAAAAGGCACTCCAAAGTCATCTGCCACATACTGCTGGAGGATGAGGCACACCAGATAGAGTCGGGCGGCTGCACCCGTCAGTTTCGAGAGCAGGAAAAACGAAGCACCCGTCTTGTAACTTCGGGTGCCAAGACGAGTGCCAAGATAGGAATAGATAGAAGTGAGCCTATGTCTATAGTAGAGGGGCAACAGCACGAAAGCCACTATCAGGTAGCCGAAGAAGAAACCCATGCACATCTGCATATAGGTCATGTCGATGCTCAGCACCATGCCTGGAACACTCACGAAAGTCACACCTGAAAGCGAGGCGCCCAGCATACCGAAAGCAACTACATACCAGGGCGACTGTCGGTTGCCACGGAAAAAGGCGTCGTTGCCCGTACGACCTGTCAACCAGGACACGACGAGCAACGCGCCAAAATAGACTGCTATGGTCAGGAGGATGGTCATTCGGCTTCTTCTGCCTTCTCAGCTTCCTCTGTATCGCCCTTCTTCTTGCCCAGATACTCTGGCAGACTCATGCCGGCCTGCTCGAAAAGCTCGCCAAGTGGAGGGATGGATTTCATCAGACCGCTCAGGAAATTGGCTGTCGAACCCTTTCCGTCGGTGCCGCTGCCATTGTCCCAAACAGTGACCTTGTCGATGTTGATACCCTTGATGGCATCCACCTGAGTGCGTACCAGATCAGGCAGTTTCTCGAGCAAGAGCAGCGTGTAGGCCTTGGTGGCGTCGCCACCGGCAGCCTGGATCATCTTGTCGTAACCGGCGGCCTGCTTGGTCAGGATCTCGTACAAACCCTTACCTTCTGCCTCCATCTTAGCGAAGATGGCATCGGCCTCACCCTTGGCATTGACACGCTTGCGCTCAGCTTCTGCCTCTGCCTCGATGATCTTGCGTTGCTTCTCAATCTCCTGGGGCACGATGACGTTGGCCATCTGAGTGGAGCGCTCCCTCTCAGCACGTTTCTGCTCTGCCTCCGACTCTGCCACGTAGGCCTCTTGCAAGGCGTTGGCCTGCTGCACCTTCTCTGCAGCCACGGCGCGGCGCTGTGCCTCGGCCTCTTTCTCGCGGCGGATGGCATCAGAGTTGGCGATGGCTACCTTGGCCTCGTTCTCACCCTTCACAGCCTCGGCGTTGGCCTCTGCCGTACGGATACGGGTCTCCTTCATGGCCTCTGCCTTACCGATTTCTCCGTTCTTGTCTTCCTTGGCCACGCTCACCTTGGCTTCGTTGATGGCCTTGGCGGCAGCTTCCTTACCGAGTGCCTCGATGTAGCCCGACTCATCGTTGATGTCGGTCACGTTCACGTTGATCAGGCGCAGACCAATCTTCTTCATTTCCACTTCCACGTTGGTGGAGATGTTCTCCAGGAACTTGTCGCGGTCGGAGTTCAGTTCCTCAATGCTCATGGTGGCGATGACCAGACGCAACTGACCGAAGAGGATATCACGGGCCAGTTCCTGAATCTGCGACTGGGTCTGTCCGAGCAGACGCTCAGCGGCATTGTTCATGGAGTCGGGCTCAGTGGATATACCCACAGTGAATCGGCAGGGCACATCGACACGGATGTTCTGGCGGCTCAGCGCATTGGTCAGATTGGCGTCGATAGAGATAGGTGTAAGGCTCAGATAGGCATAGTCCTGGATGATGGGCCAAACGAAAGCACCACCGCCATGCACACAGCGGGCACTTCCCTTACCCGTCTTACCGTAAATAACAAGGATTTTGTCGGATGGACAACGCCTGTAGCGTTTGATGATGGCCGCAAAGAGGAATATCACCACAACGGCGGCTATCACGATCAAATAAACACTTTCCATAGAAATATCGTTTAGATTGTTGATAATTAGTCAGAAGATGAGGGGGATGCTCAGGCTTGTTCCACCAGCACGGTGTGGTCGTCGATGACACTCATCACCTTGGCGCGGCTGCCTGTGGGCAGTTCATGGCCATCGGTCAGGGCTTCCAGCTCGTGGATGGTGCCGTTGACACTCAGTTGCACCTTGCCGCACGACTTGCGGGCTGAGGGAATGCGCAGATACACACTGCCTACTAAACCCACCGACTGCTCCAGCTTGAACGAGTTATCGACCGACAATTTCATCACCTGGCGCATGATGAAGAGGATGAGGAAAAGGAACACCACACCCACGCCTACTGCTGCTGCACCAAGAAGCACTGGATTGGAGATGCTCGGACTGAGCAAGACACCCGTCCAGCCGAAGCCAAGCAGGAAACTGATCAGCCCCTTGATGGTGAAGATATGAAATCCGTCGGCATCGAAGTCTGTGTCGGCGGTGGCGTCGGCGTCGAAGCCTACAAACGTCATAATCATCTGGATCACAAAGACCACACTTGCGAAAAGGGCTATGCCCCAGTAAACTTTCATCATCGGCTCAGTCTCAGGACCGAAGATTGTTGAAAACCATTCCATCATAATTATTTAGTTTTTTTGTATTTTTGGATGCTATAGAATCTATAAAATCTATAAAGTCTATAAAGTCTATAAAATCTATAGAGTCTATACTATCCTGTTTTTATATTATAGACGATTGAAATCTGCTTTTCCTAACACTATTTTGGTGCTTTTTGTCGTTTTGTGGTGTAAAATTACTAAATAAAACGATGAAATGGTATAACTTTGTATAAAATATTATCAAATAAATGCTGAAAATCTCTCATCTTTCCCTTTCTTATGGTTCAAAAGAGGTCCTGCACGACATTTCCTTCCACCTTCAGAGGGGGGAGATAGGTGGAGTGAGAGGTGAGTCGGGATGTGGCAAGACGTCATTGCTCAGGGCTGTGATGGGATTCGAGAGATTCAGCCAAGGCACTATTGAAGTGGATGGCGTGTCCATGACTGCCGACACCATCGACAGCATACGACAGCGCATCGCCTACATGCCCCAGGAATTGTCGCTCCCTTCTCCCACCATCTGGGAGATGGTTCGTCTGCCTTTTTCTTTCAAAGCCAACAGAGGAAAGGTGCTGACGGAGGAACTGCTGCGCAAGGAATGGGAATGGCTGGGACTGGGCGCCCACTTGCAAGGCCACTCTCCCTATTCCGTCTCCGTGGGACAGCGTCAGCGCATCATGCTCAGCGTCTGCGGACTGCTCGGCAAACCGCTCATCATCATCGACGAACCCACCTCCGCACTCGATGAGGAAAGCACACGGCTGGTGGCACGCTACTTGAGGATGCTTTCCAGCGAGCGAGGCACCACCATCCTCATGGTCACACACTCCCACAGTCTGGCGGAGACCTGCGACAAGGTGCTGCAACTCTGACGAACAACCTGCAAGGCTGATCATGCCTATTTCACAACAATTTGAAACCGACATTTTTCACAACAACATTTGGAACAGACATTAGACATATCAATCGTGGGGCTGATCATCGGACTGCTGTTGATGGCCATACCCTTGTATTTCTTCCGTAAATACAAGACGGGACTGGTGCGGTCCACCATCGTCGCCACCCTAAGGATGATCGTCCAGTTGGTGTGGATAGGCATGTATTTAAAATATCTCTTCCAGTACGACCTCTGGTACGTCAACCTGCTGTGGGGCATCATCATGTGCGTGGTGGCAACGGTGACCTGCGTACAACGCACCAATATCAAAAGGTCCATACTGATGGTGCCAGTGGCTGTGGGATTCTTCACCACAGCCCTGCTCATCAGCATCTATTTCCTCGCTCTTGTGCTGCGCCTGCATGAGTCGATGAACATCAACCTCAGTCTCAACCTGTTGTTCTCCGCCCGTTATTTCATTCCCATCTTCGGTCTGTTGCTTGGCAATATGCTGGGAGTGAACGTCTTGGCACTCACCACCTATTATGAAGGCATTCAGCGCGAGCGACAGATGTACGACTACATGCTCGGCAACGGAGCCACCCGAGCTGAGGCTACGGCGCCTTTCTTGAGCGCAGCCATACACAAGTCGTTCATCCCCTGCATAGCCAATATGATGGTGATGGGCATCGTGGCATTGCCAGGCACCATGATAGGTCAGATCCTGGGAGGCAGCGACCCCAATATCGCCATCAAGTATCAGATGATGATCGTGGTCATCACTTTCGTCGCTTCCATCATCTCGCTGATGGCTACAGTCTCTTTGGCCAACCGACGCAGTTTCGACAGATACGGGCGACTTATTGAGGTTTTCGGTAAATGAAACTGCCATTAGCTTGGTGGGTGGCCAGAACGAGCACCTCGGCTATCTGAACGTGCTCGGGCGCACTGGCGGCATAGAACACCACATCGGCGATATCATCGCCACAAAGCGGTTTGATTCCTTTATAAACATTGTCGGCATGGTCTTTGTCGCCATGGAAACGCACCACACTGAAGTTGGTCTCCACCAATCCAGGCTTGATGTTCGTCACCCTGACATTGCTCTCCGCCACATCGATGCGCAGGCCGTCGGTGATGGTCTTCACCGCCGATTTGGTGGCGCAATAGACATTGCCTCCTGCATAGGCGGCATCGCCTGCCACCGAACCGATATTGATGACATGACCGTGGTCGCGGGCCACCATACCCGGTACGATGAGGCGTGTCATGGTCAACAGGCCTTTGATGTTGGTGTCGATCATCGTCTCCCAGTCGTCCATATCGCCTTCGTATTCCTTCTCCAGTCCAAGAGCCAGACCGGCATTGTTGACAAGCACATCGATGTTGCTCCATTTTCCGGTAAGTGAGGCCACTGCTGATTCTGCTTCTTTGCGGTGGCGCACATCGAACTGAAGAACAAGCACTTCGGCTCCCAAAGCCTCTGCTGCCGCTTTCACTGCATTCAGTCTCTCACTGTTCCTGCCTGTGAGGATAAGGTTGTAGCCTCCTTGGGCAAACTTTCTCGCACACGCCTCTCCGATGCCACTGGTGGCTCCGGTGATCATTACTGTTTTCTTTTCCATATTCATGAGGGATTTGTTTTTCTTTTTTTGTCGTCAGGTGCTTTAAAAAGCATGATTTAGACTACAAAATTAAAAAAAATCCATGAAAAATGAAGTTTTAACATTTCAAGTTTTTCTTTTCAATCGAAAATTATATATCTTTGCGCATAGCAAGGTCAAAGAAGCAATCATCAGTCATCGCCTCCCGCGAAGAGACTACATATCCGAAACCATCCCGGTTTCAATCATAAGCAGAATACTTTGACCTTGCTTTTCTTGTATATATACGTCAAGTAAATTTCTGTATCTCAAATCAATGAAACGAATCACGACCTCCACTTTTGAAACTCCTTGCGGACTCCTGCATCTCGGTGCCACCGACGAAGGACTATGCCATCTCGGCTGGTCGCCAATGCCCGATAGTCGGTCGTCTGCCTTTGCCATCCAAGATGGGATGACGCCCGTCTTGGAGCAGACCTGTCTGCAACTCAGTGAGTACTTCCAAGGTCGGAGGCAGGTGTTCGACCTTCCACTGCATTTCCTTCTTGGCACAGATTTTCAGAGGGCATGCTGGTTGTCGTTGGCAAGGATACCTTACGCTTCCACCATCAGTTACGGGCAGCAAGCGCGCTGGATAGGGCGTGAAAAGGCAGTGAGGGCTGTGGGCCAGGCCAACCATCGCAACCCCATCGCCATCATCCTGCCATGCCACAGGGTTGTCGGCAGCAATGGCGCTCTCGTCGGCTACGGCGGCGGACTCGACAAAAAGCGATTCCTGCTGGAAATGGAGAAAAATATCCTCTCGCAGACATCTCATTCAACTTTATCATGTGAAGAGTCGGCCTGAAAGGCCAATATCTCTTAGCCGGGGCAACGCCCTGTGAGGAGTCGGCCTGAAAGGCCAATATCCCTTAGCCCAGTGCACCGCCCTGGGAGGAGACGGCCTGAAAGGCCAATATCTCTTAGCCCAGGGCAACGCCCTGGGAATATATGACACAAACAACCAGCGCCCTGTAAGGGCAGCATCATCAATGAGCTTAAGGATTTTGCTTATGCGTGGCTCACGCCACCCGATCTCGCTGCAAACATAGAGCTAAAGTTCAATATCTCAGAAATCATCATCCGCGAAATCCGCGAGATACGCGAGAAACGACATCCGAATGTCCATTCCCGAACAGTTGAAGTGTCCAATTTTGGACACTTCTTTTTGTACTATGCTTGATTATCAGTGAATTACGATTTTGGCACGCTTCTTGCAACATGTAAAGGCAAAAAGATTATTGACTGATATGAACTATTTCCGACAAGCCCTCGCTCTGATACGCGAGGAACGACTTTTCTCCAGCATCTACATCGTTGGCACGGCACTGGCCATTGCCTTTACGATGGTGATGGCCGTGGTGTATTACATTAAGTTGGCGCCCATCTATCCCGAGCGCAATCGCGCGAGGACCGTCTATTTCGAAGGCATCCGAGTCGAGGCCGAGAACGGTGGGATGGGGCAGACTGGTTTCAGTGCCAAAGCATACGAGGACTGGTTCAAGTCCAGCCCGAATATCGAGTACTGCTCGCCCACGCTGTTGGCGGCTGGAACGGGCAAGACAATAGGCCGTTGCCACACCAGTGTGGTGCGTGGCAAGGATGACTATTTGGATGTGGTCCGCAACGAAGCCAGTACCGATTTTTTCCGCATCTATGAGTATGAGTTCCTGAGCGGACGTCCCTTCACTGACAAGGAAGTAGAGGGAAAAGAATCGGTCTGCGTCATCAGCGATGCTTTGGCCGAACGGCTGTACGGCAAAGGCGTGGATGCCTTGGGAAAGACAGTGGAGATGGAGAGTGACCTCAATCTGAGGGTGGTAGGCGTGGTACGCGGTGGCAGTCAACTGACCCCCGACAGTTACGCCGACATCATCATGCCATACTCTATATGGGATGTGAGATTCGGTAGCGACTACCAAGGTGTCTATTCCATCGTGGCCACCGTGCGCGATGACGAGCACCTTCAGGCCTTGAAGCAGGAACTGGACGACATGGCTACGCGCTGCTGGCAGTCACATCGGGATCAACTGCCCCAATTCGGCTTTGGCGAGGGCGTGAAGATGAAACTGGTGCTGACCAGGAATTTGGAAACCCATCCCATGCACGTGCTGCAAACTGAGAACCGCGACGGCATGTTTGGCAGACTGACGAACTGGCAACTCATCAAGCATTATGCCGGCATCTTGTTCGTCCTGCTCTTTGTGCCTGCCCTCAACCTTTGCGGCATCGTGGGAGGACGCATGGAACGGCGGTCGGCGGAGATGGCCGTTCGCAAGACCTTCGGCGCACGGCGCAGCACGCTCCTGAACCAGGTGGTGGGAGAGAACCTTGTGCTGACATCTATCGGCGGTGTCATCGGTCTTTTGCTGTCCTGGCTCGCCATTTACGGGTTGCGCACGCAAATTCTCGGCATGTTCTTCGACAACAGCACCCTGTCCACGGCTCCGATTGTAGAAGGTGAGATGCTCTTCGCCCCGACGCTGTTTGTCGGTGCCTTTTTCGCTATCCTGCTGCTCAACATGCTGGCAGCCGTTGTACCGGCCTGGGGGAGCCTGAGAAAACCTATTGTGGAATCAATGATGGAAAAGAGATGAAAACAAGACTGCACAATATCTTGAATGCCAATACTTGGCTGTTTATCGAACTGGTCATCATCACCGTCGTGGCATGGGCGGTATTCGATCCCGCTATCGTCAACCAGTATTACCGTAGCCTGCCTCTCGGCTACGACAGCGAACAACTGCTCTATGCTCAAACGGTGGTGGGTGGCGGTGAATGGATTGTTGACGAAAACGGCACTCCCCAAGATCCTTATCGCATGACAGAGGCGCGCCGCCTCCAGATGTTACGACAACTCACATCCGTGGAGGGGGTGTCCTCGGCATATTTTTACAACAATTCATACGGTGACATCGGATACACGAATGGTTCCTACACGGAATGTTGGAATGGTAGCGATACACTCTATTTGGCTACTGTCAACTTCGTTTCTGATTGCCATTTCTTCGAGACTTACGGTTTGCGTTCCCTTCCTGGCAGTCCGTCGGTAGAGGAACTCTCCCAAATCAAACAGCAAGACAGTCAGGTCGTGCTGACTCGTTCTGGTGCTATCGCGTTGTTCGGCACAACCGATGTGGTGGGCCGTCAGCTCACGATCTGCTATAACCCGCCTTTCGTGGTGAGGGTGGCAGGTGTTGTGGAGGATTTCCGCAAAATGATGCCCAACAACCTGCGTTCGCTTATCTTCGTTGCCCAAGAAAATATCCAAACAGATTGTCAATGCGTCATCCGTCTGAAAAATGGCATCGACGCGCAGCGGTTCGTGGAGGAACATGGACAGGAACTGATTCGCAACGGAAAGACGGATTTCAACCGCATCAGTCGTCTCATGACCTACGATGACTGGTTGCGCCAACTGGAACTCGACGACGGACGCACGCAAGAAGTGAACCGCAGTCTGGCACTGGCTTTCTTCTTCCTCGTCAACCTGATGCTGGCCGTAATCGGCACGGTATGGCTTCATGCCAAGCGGCG
>ODAI013823137.1_pt1 | contig 14659 bp, 8 predicted proteins | sample 1539321 | NCBI WGS metagenome assembly ODAI01 (sample SAMN02144231, study PRJEB22623) | gut metagenome | biome: sheep rumen | host: Ovis aries | place: New Zealand
CCTGTCCGCATACGGGCATCCACTGCAATCCTCGCATTCGTAGATTTCCTCCTGTCGCCCGTATTGATTCCCCTTGACCGCCTTTCGGTATGCAAGGTGGAATTTTTTGTGATTCGGGCAAATCAGGTCGCCATCTTCGTCTGTCTTGAAATTGACTGCGCGGAACGGATCATTTCGGTATTTTTCGTCGGTGGTTTCCTTCTTGTACATGGGGAATTTCATGTACTTCTCCATCCCATGCTCCTGGCAGTAGAGATAATTGTTGAAGGAACCGTACCCGGCGTCCGCAATCGGGTATTTGGGATAGAAACCGAACTGACGGTAAAATTCCTCCATGAGCGGAATAAAGCAGTCCATATCCGAACGGTACTGCATGGCTTTCACGACAACGATGTACTTGTCTGCCACGCCAATCTGGACATTGTAAGCTGGAAGAAGCTGGTCGTTCCCCATATAATCCTTCTTCATCCGCATGAAAGTGGCATCCGGATCTGTCTTTGAATAGCTGTTCCGATCCGGCCCACAGGTATTGATTTTTTCAACATATTCCCGCAGCTTTGCGGTATAATAGCTCAACCGTTCACAATGCCGCTGCTCCGGTGTCTTGTGTCGGCCCTTTCCGTGGACAAAGCTGCTCGGATCGACGCGGAGCAATTGCATATATCTGACGGTGATCTCTTCCAGATGTTCCGGCGTGTACTCCGTGCTTGTTTCGATCTGAACGCCGAGGCCAGTAAGCTCGTCGTTGATTTCATTTAGCTGCTTTGTGATCTTTTCATACAGGCGGTAGCGGGACTTTTCAGTCCCTTTCTTCCACACAAACGTATATTTGTTTGCGTTCGCCTCGTATTTGGAGCCGTCGATATACAGATGCTGCATGTCAACGCCTTCCTTTTCCTGGATATATGCTATGACTGCTTTGAATATATCCTCTATTGATTCTGTCAGTTCTTCGTTGATAAAATCTCCGAAGGCTTTGTAGCAGGGCGTTTCCCCGTCCATTAGATACATATACCGCAGGTTTACCTTGCAATTGTCCTCCAGTTCCCGCAGCGAGATGTACCCCTTGTCCATGAAGCCAAACAAGACTGTTTTTAGTTTATTGACGCGATTGTACCCCGGCCGGCCTATGGGGTTATACTCCTCCGGCCTCAGGTACTTCCATATTGCAATCTCCTCCATGATTCCGTCAAAAACCAACACCGGATCGCAGATATCTAATTTTTCTGCAATTTGGACTGGAATTCTTGTTTGCTTTGGGCTATAATATCTGTTAGTGGTAAGGTTTTTCATTGCAGTCTAATTTTACCACATAAACGAATGACTCCCAAGCCCTTTTTGAGCCTGGGAGCCATTTGTCTGTCTTGGGACTTTTTTCACAGCCCCGCTATGACAGCTGTGGGCGGGAGTCCGGGATCAGAGGCTGCGCTGCTTTGCGCAATATAGCTCGACGGCGTCCCGGATAAACGCGGCGGTTCCGTCGGCGTGGCGATCGATGTTCTCCCGGAAGCGCTCGTCCGCCGCATACATCTGGCCCAGCCCGGCCAGAATCTCGTCCGTACAGGGATAGTAGTGCTTCGTAATGTAGCGCTGCAGCTCCCCGACCAGAGCCTGAGCCTCCTGGGAGTCCGGGGCGTTTTCGCTTTTCATGCAGAGGGCAAACTCTCCCATCAGCCGGTCCAGGCCCTCGGCGGCCTCCTTCCGCTGCCGGTCGGAGTCGTTTTTTGTCTGCTGCTCATAGGCCTGGTAAGCGGCGGTCCCGCCCCATCTTTCTTTCGCCTCGGCCCTGTAGGCCTCCAGGCTGCTGTTGTCAAATGCCTGCATCACAGGTTCTCCTTTCACTGCGCCGTCGATGGCGGCAATCAGCCGCTCCAGACGCTCTTTTTTCAGGGTCAGCAGCTGCTTTTGGGCCAGCAGGGCCCCGCCTCTGTCGCGGCGGGGGGGGGACAGCAGCGCCCCGATCCGCTTCAGGGGGAAGTCCAGCTCCCGGTAAAAGAGAATCTCCTGCATCCGCAGCAGGCAGTCCTCGTCGTAGAACCGGTAGCCGGTCTGCGGATCCACGCAGGCCGGCCGCAGCAGACCGATTTCGTCGTAATAATGCAGGGTGCGCACGCTGACGCCGGTATATTCCGCGAATTCCTTGATCTGCATCCTCACGCTGATCACCTCGTAAACAGAGTATACACCATGACGCTGCGGGAGAGTCAAGCCCTTTTTTCAAAAAAGGCCCCGGGTCGGGGAAAAATTTTTTTGTTTTTTTTGAAATTACTGTCGCTTTTTTGCCTCGAAAATACTCTTATATAGAGGGAGGAAAACGAAAGGGAACGATGTTGACGGAGCCTTCCCGCTTTGGGAAATGGATCAGGATGAGACGCCCTGTGCGTCATTGCAGCACTTATTCGCACTGGTCCGGGAATTCCTCGGCGATTCGTTCCTCAATCTGAAAAACCCGATTCAGAGCCGGATACAGCAGCTTATAGGTCCAGGAAAGCACCAGCCAGAAGCCAAGAAACACTACCAGGAGCAGGGAGCCGGGATACAGGATCAGCAGCAGCACCCACCAAGCCACCTGCAGCAGGCCCGCAGCCAGACAGCGGAAAAAGTTGGAGAAGAAAAAGACGACACAGTTTCGCAGCCTGGAAATCTGGCTCTGCCGAAACAGCACCAGCTGAGGCCAGAAAACAGAGAAGACAATGGCCGCGATCAGCGCGCTGACCAGGCAGCACAGAGCGGTGCCCAGTGGAAGGACGCCTTGGGTCCAGAACAACTGCAGCCCCATGAACAGGAGAAATCCCACAAAGAGGCAGAGCACCATGCCGGGCACAAGGGAATCCCGCCAGTTCTGCTTCCAGGCCCGGCGATAGCTGCTCCACCAGTCGTCCTGGCAATGCCGGAGACTCCGAAGAATGCAGTCCACCATGCCGGAGAGGGCCGGCCCAAGGCAGGCGCCCCCCAGCAGGCATGCCGGCACCAGAATCACCAGGCTGTGGGTGAGCATGGCCGCTGTCAATCCAAGGGCAAAGGGCAGGGCCCCCAGCACCGTCAGGAAATTGGCCAGCAAAAAACTCTTCCAGTTTTCATGGATGATTCCCCCCAGCAGCAGCTTCAGGGCGTTGGATTCCCCTTGAGAATGACTTGCACGCATAAGACAGCCTCCTTTGTTTTCAGATGATTCCGGTTTCCAACAACTCGACCTTGGGGAAGAAGCGGCGCCGCCGGATCAGAAGCCGCTGCCCCGTGAACTCTGTTTCTCCCCGCAGGCGGATGTCCTCGCAGGAGGCGCCTACAAAAACCTGGCGCTTCCCGGGTTCAATGCCAAGCCGCATATCCCGGCCATAAAAGGCCAGCTGGGGCGTATCAATCCAAATGTGCACCAGTTTTTCCTGTCCCGGCTCCAGAGGAACACGGGCAAAGGCAGCCAGCTGCCGCATAGGCCGCACCACGGAAGCCAACAGCTCCCGGGTATAGACTTGAACGACCTCTTCTCCGGGCCGACTGCCGGTGTTCTTCACCCGGAAACTCAGCTCCAGAGTTTCCCCGCAGACCACGCTGGGGGAAACAAACAGATCGCTGTACGCAAAGCCGGTGTAGCTCAAACCGTGCCCAAAGGGATAAAGGGGCTTGTTGCTCCCGGCATCCAGATACTCCGCCATATGGGTTGCTTCGTCAAAGAGCGGCTGTAAATCATAGCGCATGGGGATCTGCCCCGCGTGGCGCAGCACGGTCACCGGCATTTTGCCGCCGGGGACAGTCTTCCCCAACAGGACGTTGGCAATGGCTTCCCCTCCGTGTTCTCCTGGAAGCCAGCCGTAGAGCACCGCCGCACTGCCCCGGTCCACCTCCTCCAGGGCCAGAGGCCGTCCGTCAATCAAAACCGTTACCACCGGCTTCCCAGTGGCGAACAGAGCTCTCATCAGCTCCAGCTGGGGTTGTTCCAGATTCAGATTGGTATTATCCTTATTTTCTCCGCATGTGGCGTCCACAGAGCGCATGCTCTCCTGGCCGCCCACCACGGCAATTACCACATCTGCCTGTTCGGCGGCGGCGAGCGCTTCCGCAATCCCGCCCTCCAGCGGCAGCTTCACGCCGCAGCCAGGCGCATAGCGTACCCGCTCCTCTCCCAGCAGCTCTGTCAGGGCCTGGCGTACTGTTTTTGCCTCCGGATAATAGCGCCGCAGGAAATCCTCCTGGCCCCGGTAGACCTTCCGTGCGCTGCGCTTGCCCAGATCCTCCTTTATCAGCTCCAGAATTTGGGCCTCCTGCTCCGGCGTAGGGGGCAGGTCAAATTCAATCCCACGGGCCAGGAGCCGCTCTCTGTGCTGGGTGGTGTAGATCTCCAGCATCATATTTTTGAAGTTGTCCAATTCGCTGCGGTTGAAGTCCAGATTGGAGGCGTTCACCGTGCCGACGCTGGAATAGCCGCCGAAGAAGTACAAAACACTGTCCGCCGATGGCCCCACCACTGCCACTGTGGTCTGTTCTCCCAGGGGGAGAATCCCGTTGTTCTTGGCCAGAACCAGGGATTTCTCTGCAATGGAGCGGGACAGAGCGTGGACGGCGGGATCAGCCGCAAGGGCGGCAAAGTTCCCGCGAGGCTCACAGTGTTCCAGCAGGCCCAGCCGGCACTTGACGTCGAGCACACGCCGGACCGCCTGGTCTATACAGGCCTCCTCTACCAGGCCAGACTGAACAGCCTCCACCAGTTGATGAAAGCAAACCCCGTCGGGCTGGTCCACGTCGATCCCCGCGGTCAGAGCCTGCACCGCGGCGTCCATCCGGGAAGCGGCAGTGCCAAACCGGTTGAAGCTGCGCTCCACACTGCCGTAGTCGGAAACCAGCACGCCGTCGAAGTCAAGCTGCTCCCGCAGAAGCTCTGTCATCAGGCGGCGAGAGCTGACTGTCGGCTCCCCGTTGAGTGTGCCGTAGCTGTTCATAACCGCCATGACCCTGCCTTCCTGAATCGCCGCCTCAAAGGGGAGACAGTATTCCTCCAGCAGGCTCCGTTGGGACAGATCCACCTGGCCGCCGTTGCGGCCGCCCCAGGAATTGCCGTAGGCGATAAAATGCTTTGCGGTGGCCATCAGCTCGTTGTTCCCCTGGAGTCCCTGCACAAAGCAGGTTCCCATCTGGGCAACCAGCATGGGAGACTCTCCATAGGTTTCACCGATGCGGCCCCAGCGGGGGTCCCGGCCCAGGTCAAAGAGTGGCGAGTGGGCGGCGTAAATGCCAAAGCTTTTGAGCTGATCCTTGACAGCCGCCCCCATCCGCTCCGCAAGCTCCGGCTGCCAGGTGGCGGCCATGCCCAGAGACTGGGGAAAGCTGGTGGCTCCGGGAATCTGCGCGCCGGCGATGGCCTCGCTGTGGGCCAGAACCGGAATGCCCAGACGGGTATGCTGCCGCAGATAGTCCTGGATCCTCCGGAGCCTTTCAATGTCCCTTTCGACATCACCTGTCAGGGCGGAGTTGAGATAGTTCACGGTTCCCATGCCGTGAGCAAAGAGCTGCTCCAGCGTTTCATCGTCCAGATGATCCGGCAGGGTGCAGCAGCAGAGCTGCGCGACCTTCTCCTCCAGCGTCATCTGTGCCAGCAGGGCTTCCACCCGCTGGGTAAGCCGATCTTTGTTCTGTGCCCGGTCTATTTTGAACACACCCCTTCACTTTTTTCCATATCTATCCTATCACAAAGCGGAGAGATTCCAAATCTGCAATTTTGTGGATTCCGTGTCAATTCTTGGGAAGGAGGAAGATTGGCATTCCAATTTTGATTCAAATATGATATAATGTCTATATATCAGGCAGGGAAAAGCAGAAAACCCGTCTTCATCCCGATTGGAGCTGCGTATGAATAAAAGCATAAAAACGCATTTCAAACAGTATGAGTCCTTTTACAAGCTGATGCGGTCGTTTCTCATCATGCTGATTCTGCCGCTGCTGCTGGTGATCGTCAACTACATCTACTCCCGCTCTCTCTTGCGGGAGGAGAACCTGAACTATCAGGATGCGGTGCTGCAGCAGGTGCAGCTGGCGACGGACGAGCGGCTACAGGGCTTGCAGCGGCACGCCCTGGATCTGACCAATGACAGCACCATTCGCCAGGCCCTGGAACAGAAACTGACCCGGCAGGAGGATTGGAACTTTCAGCTTTGGCAGGTTTCCAACCAGCTGCAGTATTACATTGCCTCGGCCAGCAGCCTCTGCGACACTCTGGTTTATTCCACAAACTATGACTGCCTCATCAGCGGAAAGTATGTGGATTACCATGTCTCAGAGGGAATGCACCGGGTGGGCTCCGAGGAGATGAACCGGCTGGTGCTGGAAAAACTCCAAAATACCCGGGCCTATTGCCAGTTTGAATTGCTGCGGACGGAGCAGGGAGAGACACAGATGCTTCTGCTTCACACCGTACCCCTGTGGAGCACCGGCCTGGCGCCCTACGGAACGGTCTGCCTCGTGGTCCACGAGGACCGCTTATTTACAGATATTCTGGATGGGGAAGAAACAAAAGCGGGCCTCTTCTGTCTGTTGGATGCCCAGGGGCAGGTTGCAGCCTGGTACGGAAACGAAGACCTGCTGGCGACAGTGCCGGAGGCGGACGCCACTCAGGAAAGCTTTCAAAGGATTTCCAGCGGCATCCACACCGTGACCCACAAGGCCTCGGCCTTGGGAGGATGGCGCTACTTGTCCATCCAGCCGGAGCATACCATGGTGAAGAAGCTCAACAGGGCCAAGAACATGAGCCTTCTGATGCTGGCCCTGGTCTTGATTGCCGGAAACCTGATTGGCATCCTGCTGACCCGGCGTAATTATATGCCCATCAAGCGCCTGATGAACGAACTGCGTCGTCAATCCGCCCTGTCCAAGACAAATCCGGAGGAAATCAGCGGAGAGTTCAGCTTGATTGAGCGTTCCATGAAGGAAATGTCCAGCTCCATGTCCGCCCTGGAGAACACCATCAAGGAGGAGATGCCGCGCATTCAGGAAAGCGTTTTGATGCAGCTCTTCCGTAACGCGGTAACGGACTATCCCCGCTACCGGAACACCCTGGAGCGGGTGGGCATTCTGCTGTCCTACGGTCAATTCCGAGTAGCTTTGGTGAAGCGCCTGCAGGAAGCGGAGCTGGATCAGCAGTTGATCTCCATGCTGATGGTGAAGGAACGGGTCATCCAACTGACACCAAAATCCATGATATACGCCTTTGCCACGGTGGATGACGATTCCCTGATTGTGCTGCTCAACGGAGAAGGGGAACGCTTTGAGGCGGAGAGCCGCGGAGTGCTGGACAGTGTAGCGGAGGATATGCGGGAATCCTACGGGCAAATGCTTTGGATCAGCGCCAGCGAAGTGGGCAGCGGGATGGAGTATGTCTCCCGGGCCTATTATTCGGTGATGCAGGCCCATCGGCAGGCTCCGGAGGGCGGCGTCCAATATCTGGAGGAGGTCAATGACATCTGCGCCATTGATAAGGCGCTGGAAAGCTTGTCCGCCCAGATGCAAAACTATATTGCCACCGGGAACGAGGAGGGAGCCCTGGAGCTTCTGCACCGAAGCCTGGAGAGCGAGGTGCGGCAAAAACACGCAGCCCTGTATGAGGCCAGAGCGTATTTCATCGGCGTTCTGAACATTGTGACCGGCGCTTACCGGGTGGAGGATCCCCAGGTGCTGACAGTGAAGGGCGAGGCGCCCCTGAAGCAGCTCTTCCTGCTGCATAACACCTATGAGATGGAAGCCCTGCTGACGGATTTGATCCGCAGCGTGTGCGGCTATGTCCGGGAAAACCAACAGTCGCCCACCACGCAGCTCACAGCTCAAATGCTGGACTATCTGCAAAAGAATTACGGGGACGTAGATCTGACTCTGACCAGTGTGGCGGAGCACTTCTGCCTGACGCCCAGCTATCTTTCCGCGTTCTTTAAGAGCAACACAGGGGAAAACTTCCTGAACTATCTGACCCATTTGCGCATGGAAAAGGCGAAGGAACTCATGCGAAGCACCAATGCGTCCATCCGGGACATCTCCGAGAAGGTGGGCTATGCCAGCGCAAACACCTTTACCCGGGCCTTCAAAAATGCAGAACATATTACTCCCAGTCAATACCGGGAGAGCGTTCAGGGAGAATGAACGAAAAAGACATCCGCGGCAGAGAAGCAAATCTCTGCCGCGGATTCTCTATCTGCGTGTCAATGGAAAAGCTCCACATAAGGGTCCTTTTCCGTGTAGGGCCGCCAGTTCACCGAACCTGTTCCGTTGGGGGTGCCGTATTTGAAAAAACTGGTCCAGGCAGCAATCATTCTGTCCGAGAGCGCGTAATCCTTCGGCTCCATAGGCCGCCAGCAGTATTTCAGGCTGCCAAACACATACCAGAGCTCGGCGGAATGGAAGGAGCCCGCCTCATCCCCTGGCAGCTTCCGGTCGAAATAGTACACCCAGCAATCGCTGCTCTGGCAGGCGGCATAAGCGGTATTGGCCTTATGCATGGGGCTGTTCGCCATAGAGGGATTCTCCGTCGCGGCAGTGAGATCGTTCCCGTTGCAGCCGAGAATGTACGGAATTTGCAGGGCTCTGCCCTGGGCAATGAGGGCATTTCCATCCTCGCAAATCAGCTCTCCATCCACCACCGGCACGTAGGGCATTCCCTTGCGTCCCAGGAAGGCCATGCCAAGGGCCTTGCTCAGCGCCTGCTGCAGCTGCTCCGACGGGGTTTCCCACAGGGCCTTTTTCGCGGCGTTGCGGCCCTCCTCGCTCTCCTTCCAGCCGTGGCGGGGCAGACCCAGAGCTTCCAGCAGATCGTTGCCAAAGGTCTCCGCCTTTTCTATGGGACGGTATTCCCCCAGAGGGTTGTGATAACCGCCGCCGCTTTGAAGAATCATACGCTGGAAGAGACCTGCAGCCTTGGGGGACACTGCCAGGGCCTGAAGACTCATAGCACCGGCGGATTGGCCGAATACCGTGATGTTCTCCGCGTCTCCGCCAAAGGCTGCAATGTTGTCCTTGACCCAGGTAATGGCTGCCAACTGATCCCAGAGACCCAGGTTGCCGCCCGCCTGGTTTTCTCCCTCCGCGGCCAGCAGAGGATGGCAGAGGAAGCCCAAAGCGCCCAGACGATAGTTGAGGGTGACAACGATTACCCCGGCCTGGGCCAGCCTGTCGCAGGCGAAGGGCAGATTGCTCCCCGCTCCTCCCAGAAAGGCGCCGCCGTGGACATAGATTGCCACCGGAAGCGGGTTTTCCGCCCTCTCCGGAACCCAGATATTCAGGTACAGGCAGTCCTCGCTGATGGGCACCTCAAACTCCGGATTGCTGTAGAATTCTTTTTTATAGAACACATCTCGGGGATTCCCAAACTGAACGCTCTTGCAGCCGTAATGGTCCGCACGGAAAACCCCATCCCAGGGCTCAGGAGCCTGGGGCTTCCGCCAGCGCAGCGCCCCCACCGGTGCCTTGGCATAGGGAATGCCCTTGTAAACGGTGCAGCCCTCGCCGGGAATTCCTTCCAGAAGTCCGTATTTCGTTTGAATCATCGTGGTGTCGCTCCTTTTCATAGTCTGGTTTCCCAGCGTCCGCAGAATACATTGTCCTCCGCCTTGCCGGTGAATTCGGTCTTGCCAGTCAGCTTCTCCACCAAAGCGTGGAGGTTCTCCGGCTTGCTGCCGTAGGCGTTGATGAAGGTTTTCGCCTGGGGTACGTCAATCAGGTGGTTGGTGAGGTTCAGACTGACAACGACGGTGGGAACCTCTGCCAGATACCAGGGCTGATCCACAGAATGGTCCGTTGACCAGGTCACACGCACCTCGTTGGTCTGGGCGTAACCGGTGAAATTCAGCGCCAGCAGCACCAAATCGTATTTCCGCTTGAAGGCCTCCCGGCTGCCCTTGTCCATCATTGTAAGGAAATTGCGGAGGCTGACGCCGTGTTCCGCCTCCAGATCATAGAAGCTGGGACAAAGATCCACGGCAAACCCGGCCTGCTCCAGCTCCGCCTTCAAATTTGCCTTCACCGGGTCCCCATCATAGGCCCGGGTGTTCGGGATGTTCCGAGCGTAAACCAGGAAGACCCGCTTGCCCTCAGGCTTCACCGGAAGCAGCTTCTGGGTATCCTTGACCAGGGTCATGCAGCGTTCCGCCGCCTCCCGGCGGAAGGAGATGTGATCCTGGCAACCCAGATAGCGATCCATACGATCCCGAGCCGGATACGTATCATTCCTTGTCAGGCCCAGCTTTGCTTTGAGGCCAAGGATGCGCTCCAGAGCCTCCCGCAGCCGCTGGGTCGAGATGACGCCTTTTTCCACACCGGCACGCAGATACCCGAAATCCTCCGCAGTGTCGTTGGTAAAGAGAATCATGTCGCACCCCGCTGCGATGGCGGCTGGCAGCGCCTGTTCCCGGGGCATTGCGGCGTTGAAGCCAATCATTTGGGTCGCATCTGTGACAATCAGGCCGTTAAAGCCCAGCTCCTGCCGTAGCACGTCCTCCAGCAGCTCCGGCGCCAGGGTGGCGGGCATGATTTCCCGGTCCCGGATGCCGGGACGGTATTTCCGGGAGAGGGCCCGCTGACAGATATGACCCACCATCACGGCCTCAATGCCGTCGTCAATGAGGCCCCGATAGACCTTGCCGAAGCTGCACTCCCAATCCTCCACGCTGAGGTCATTGCAGCCCATCACCAGATGCTGGTCCCGCTCTTCCGTGCCGTCCCCGGGGAAGTGCTTGGCCGTGCAGGCCATGGGGAAGCCGGAATCCCGTACACCGCGGATATAGGCCCGGGCCATTTTCAAAACCGTATCCGGGTTTTCTCCAAAGGAACGGGTATTGACGATGGTGTTGCGCCAGTTTTGATAGATGTCGCAAACAGGATTGAACAGCCAGTTGGCGCCGACGCTTCCGGCCTCTCTGGCGCTGACAAGACCCATGCGATAGGCGGTGATTTCGTCGCCTCCAGCAGTGGCTTGGGCGGCGGTGGCAACGTAGGTCCCCTCCGGAACGCACTCCGCTCCGCCGGTATCGCAGTTGGCGGCAATCAGCAGCGGAATGTGGCTGTGGAGCTGATAGAGCCTGTTTTGCTCATAGGTTTCCTCCGCGGTTTTCCTCTGCCATCGTAACCCGCCTTGATGGAAGCTGTCAAGCTCTTTTTTGATCCGCGCCTCCTGTACACCGGGCAAATAGGTCATGATGGTAAACAGCTGGCCGATTTTTTCCTCCAAAGACATGGCGTCAATGCTGTGATGGACCCAAGCGATTTGTTCCTCATTGAGATAAAAAGGCTTTGCCCGAAGGTCAACCATTTGTCCCACCTCCAGACAGGTTTTTCAGGAATTCTTCTGCTTTTCTTTCCCCATAAGGGCCGTAAAGGCCTTCGCACAGCTTCTGCGCCGCCCCGGGGAACTCCCGCCAGCTTTCCGCCTCATGACGGACAAGGATGGGATAATACCAGACGCCATTTCGCTTCGCGGCGTCCTGATCCCCGGGGGCATCTCCCACCATGAGAATGGCGTCAGCCGCGTAGCCCTTTTTCTGAAGCTCCGCGATGCAGTGCGCCTTGCTGCCCACGTCCTGGCACAGCACAAGATCCACCAACTCCAGAAGTCCGAATTCCTTCCATTCCTCCTCCACGGCGTCCCGGTTGGCGCTGGACACCACAGCCAGATCAGCAAAGCTGCGCACTGCCTCAAAGCCCTCCTTCACGCCGGGAAAGGCCTTTTTGAGCGACCAGGGCAGAGCAGCAATGGAATGGTTCACCGACACGGACCAGCGCAGGGCTTTTTCCAGAATCGGCGCATGGTTTTTCTTCAACTCCGCCTCCAGGGCCGGGTTGGACAGCTCCGTCGCTGTGTCCACCCAACGCCGCAGACTACTCAGACCGGCAATGGGGGTCATGTCCCTGTCGATCTCCTCCAACATCAGGGCAAGCCCCTTGAAGCGGTTGATCCCCCGGGTCATGCTGTAGAGATTGATTTCATTCCAGCGGGTCAGAATTGCCTCCTGCCAGTTCTCCAGGCCCCACTCTGTCACCAGGCAGGGGCCAAAGCAACGCTTGTGCTTGATGTCCATGGTATCCACCGCGCAGCCATCGGAATCCACGCAGATTAAAAAGCGTTTGCGGGGAATAAATTGCTCAATCGTAACCGCCATATTCTACCTCCTGTCGGTGATTCACAGTTCTTTTTTGATTTTGTGCAGCGCCTCGTTGATGCGCAACATGGTGTCCGGGTCGTCCTTCAGTTCCCGGCTGAGGATGCTCTTCATGGACAGGCCCAGAGGAATCAGATCCCGGTCCAGAACCTCCACCAGCTTCGGCACATAGGCCTCCAGCACGGAGTGGGCGCCCTGCAGCACGTCCTCCGCTGTGTCCATTATGGAGTAATATCCTTCTTTTACGGTGTCGTCGTCGCTCAAAAACCAGTTGCGCACAGCCCCGCCGCTCTCCTCCGGCAGCTGATAGCTTTCTTCCGGTGTTTCCACGCGCTCAAATACGCAGGAATCCTCCCAACTGCCGGATACCGCCTGCAGACGGTTCACGCCGGGCTCCAGCGCCACAGCGGGGAATACCACGGTACCGTTGCCATTGTTCTCAGCGCTTCCCACTGCCACATCATCTTTCCAGAGTGTCACCGATGGCAGATTTGTGTAGACCTTCACGTCGATCCGTTCCCGAGCCCGCCGGACAAAGCGGCTGGCACACAGGTGGAGGAAGGGCTCGTCAGACCATATCGCCTTATAGTAGTAGAACGCGTCCTTGCGGAGCGCCCGGTCTCTGCTGACCAAGCCCTTCGCGTTGACGCCCCGTACACCGCCCTCGTTCCGGCGGTCGCTGGAAAAGTCAAACATGTTCCATACAAAGCTGCCCCAGAGATAGTCCTTGCTTTGCAGGATTGGGTAGACGGTCTCATGGAAGAGGGCCTGGAATTCTTCGGAGTAGTCCTTGCACTTTGGCTCCTCCGCATGAAGGCAGGGATTCGCGTCCACGCCGTATTCGCTGATTCCGATGGGAATCTCCGGGCACTGGGCATGGAACCGGTCGAGGTATTTGGAATAATCACTCATTTCCCCGTAATACCATCCGAAATACAGGTTATAACCCACCATATCTGTGACCCGGTTGAGCTGGCTGGAGAACTTGACGTTGTAGAGATTTGCGCCGGTGACCAGCCGATCCGGGTCCAGCGCTTTGGCCAGGGCGGCCAGCTCCCGGCAGGCCTCGTGCATAAACGGTGCGTCCCGGAACATGCCGATCTCATTCTGAATCCCCCAGCAGAAGATGGCTGGATGGTGCAGATTCTGGAGGATCAGCTCCCGCAGCTGCTGTTTCGCGTTTTCCTGCAAAGCGGGATCCGCGGTCATTTTCAGCATGGGGATTTCCGCCCATGTGAGCAGGCCGTCCCGATCACAGCGGTCATAGGTCTCTTGACTGTGCTGGTAGTGGGACAGCCGCAGGGCATTGGCGCCGATTTCCCGGATCAGATCAAAGTCCCGGTCAAGCTGTTCCGAGCTCACCGCGTTGTAGGAAAGGCCCCAATCCTGGTGCTTTGCGATACCCCGCAGCCGCAGCCGCTCTCCATTCAGGCGCAGACCCTCCCGGGAGTTGACGGCAATGCGGCGAAAGCCCAGAGAAAGGGCAGTCTCGTCCAAAATCTGATCGTCCCGGATCAGCTGAGCCTGGAGCCTGTAGAGAGCCGGATTCTGTTTTCCATTCCAAAGAACGGGCCGCTCCACCCGCAGAGTGGAGCCGTCTGTGCAGCCAGCTGTCTGCTTTGCCGCGACGCTTCCGTCCGGCGCAAGGAGCGTATAGGTGATTCGATCCTCCAGGCCGGTGCCGTCCGTATGGGGCTCCACACGGACGGCCCCAATCCCATTTTCATCCAATACTGCCCGGGCAATGAGTCCATCTGTTCCATAGTACAGGTAATCAAAACACGCCTCGCCGGTGAGCAGAAGATTTACGTTTCGATACAGGCCGCCGAACACGGTGAAGTCTCCAAAATTCGGAGAAACCTCCGGGCTGAGGCTGTTGGTCAGGGCAACTTCCACGAGAAGCTTTCCTGTGTTGAAAAGCGCCTGGGGGATCTCAAAGCGGAAGCGGGCGTAGCCCCCACGGTGTTCCCCCAGGTACACACCGTTTACGAACACCCGGCAAACCTGATCGGCGCCTTCAAATTCCAAAAAGGCCCTGCCCCAACCGGCTTCCGGGGTGATCTCCCTGCGGTACAGCGTCAGTCCGTGATAAGGTGCCTCCTCCCGATACCAGGTGTGAGGCAGCGAGATTGCTTCCATGGACAGGTTTTCTCTGCCCTCGGGCAGCGTACCCTCCGGCAGCTTGGCAAACATCCAATTATCATTCAGTGAAATACGTTTCATGCAGATTGGTTCCTTTCGGAGTTGTGAAAGAATGGTTCCGGTCAGGAGCTGGCCGGAACCATATCTCAATGTGTTACCACTCCAGGTTCTTGGCGTCCTGCTTGGAGAAGACGTGGGCCACGTTGCCGTTGAAGCTGAAGCGGACGGTGTCGCCGATGTTGAAGTTTTCCTTCAGGTCCTGGGTGGGGACGATGATGATGACGTCCTTGCCGTCGGCGTTGACGTGCAGGTGGACGGAGGAGCCCATCATTTCGGAGACCTCCACCTTGCCCTCCACGCCGCCTTCCTTGGTGACGTCGGTGTGGTCGGGA
>ODAI013054871.1_pt1 | contig 14658 bp, 13 predicted proteins | sample 1539321 | NCBI WGS metagenome assembly ODAI01 (sample SAMN02144231, study PRJEB22623) | gut metagenome | biome: sheep rumen | host: Ovis aries | place: New Zealand
CAGCGCGTATGGAAAGGACAGCCGGAAGGCACTTCGACAGGGCTGGGGACTTCCCCCGTGAGCAGCGCTGTCTCCTCGCTGCGCGCGTGCGGGTCGCATTTGGGAACCGCATTGAGCAAAAAGCGCGTGTAAGGGTGCAGCGGTTTTTCGTACAGCGAGGCCGTCGGTGCGATTTCACAGATGCGGCCGAGGAACATCACGCACACGCGATCCGCAAGGAAGCGCACGACCGAGAGATCGTGGCTGATAAAGAGATAGGTCAGATGCTTGCGGTCACGCAGCTCTTTGAGCAGGTTTAAAATCTGATTCTGCACCGACACGTCAAGGGCCGAGACCGGCTCGTCGCAGACGATCAGCGCGGGGTCGAGCGCGATGGCGCGCGCGATGCCGATGCGCTGGCGCTGACCGCCCGAGAACTGGTGCGGATAGCGGTGCAGAAACTCACCCGGCAGCCCAACGGCCTCCATCAGCTCCAGCACGCGCGCCGTCGTCTCCGCAGCCGTGGCGCAGACGTGATGCGTCTGCAAGGGCTCTGCGATCAGGGCACGCACATCCATGCGCGGGTCCAACGAGGCGTAGGGGTCCTGAAAAATCATCTGCATCTGCCGCCGATAGGGGCGAAAATCCCGCTCCCTCAGCTTTGTGACATTTTCACCGCGGAAGAACAGCTCACCGCCGGTCGGCTGCAGAAGCCGGATCAAGGTGCGGCCGAGTGTGGACTTGCCGCAGCCGGACTCGCCGACAAGGCCGAGGATCTCGCCCTCGCGGATCTGGAGTGAGACCTCGCTGACGGCATGCAGACGCTTCCCATGACCGATCGGAAAGTCCTTGCTGAGATTGCGGCACTCCAGTAAGTACTCGCTCATGCGTTCACCTCCCCGATCCTATGGCAGCGCACCTCGTGCCCCGGCGCGCACGCGCGCAGCGCGGGCAGATGCTCGGCACAGCCTTTACGGCACTCGCCGCAGCGCAGCGAAAAAGCGCAGCCCGCGGGCAGGTGCAGGAGATTCGGCACCACGCCGGGGATCGTCTGCAGCGTGTTGCTGCCGCTCTCGAGCGACGAGACCGCCCCCAGCAGGCCGCGGGTATAGGGGTGCGTCGGGTGATCGAACAGCTCGCAGACCTCCGCATGCTCGACAATGCGCCCGGCATACATCACATAGACATAGTCGCATACCTGCGCGATCACGCCGAGATCGTGCGAGATCAGCAGGATACTGGTGCCGTTGTCGCGCAGCTCCTTCATCAATCGAAGGATCTGCGCCTGGACCGTCACGTCCAGCGCGGTCGTCGGCTCGTCGGCGATCAGGAGCCGGGGCTTGCAGATCATGGCCATGGCGATCATCACGCGCTGGCGCATGCCGCCCGAGAGCTCATGAGGATAGCAGCGTGCGCGCTTTTCCGGCTCGGCGATGCCGACGGCGGCGAACATGGCGACAGCCTGCTCTCTCGCCTCACGCGCGCTGAGACGGCGGTGCAGGCGCAGCGCCTCCTCGACCTGTCGGCCGACGCGCATGACCGGATTGAGACTTGTCATCGGCTCCTGGAAAATCATGGAGATCTCCCCGCCCCGCACGGCACTCATCTCTTTTTCCGTCAGCTTTGTCAGATCCCGGCCGTCCAGCAGCACTTCCCCGCCGATCAGCCGTCCCGGGTATTTCAGCAGCCGCAGTATCGAGCGCGCCGTCATGCTTTTGCCGCAGCCGGATTCTCCGACGATGCCGGTAATGGCCCCCTCGCGCACATCGAGCGACACGTCGTCGACGGCGCGGATCTCGCCCCTGCGCGTGAAGAAGCTGGTGCGCATATGGCGGATTTCCAACACGTTTTTCTCTTCCATCGCGTCACCCTCACGATTTCTTCAGATGCGGGTCGAGCACATCGCGCAGACCGTCGCCGAGGAAGTTGAACGCGAGCACGATGACCATAATGGCCGCGCTCGGTGCCAGACTGATCCAGGGGGCCGTGTACAGGAACTGGCGTCCTGTGTTGACCATCAGGCCCCAGGAGGCGTTCGGCGGCTGGATGCCGAGGCCAAGGAAGCTCAGACTGCTCTCGGTCAGAATGGCCGAGGGGATATTCAGCGTGAAGAGCACGATCAGCGACGGGATGCAGTTTGGCAGGATATGCCGCAGCATGATGCGCATAGGCGAAACGCCCATCGAGCGCGCCGCCTCGACGTACTCGCTCTCGCGCAGCTTGAGTGTTTCCGAGCGGACAATACGCGAGACGCTGGCCCAGTTGACAAGCGTCAGTGCCAGAAAGATGTTGATGAGCCCGTCGCCGAGCGTATACATGATGACCATGGCCAGCAGCATTGTGGGAAAGGCGAGCATGATATCGGCAAGCCGCATCAGCAGCGCGTCGACCCACCCGCCGAGATAGCCCGCGAGAATGCCGAGCGCGGCGCCGAGCAGCATCGAGAGCACCGTCGGCACAACGCCGACCAGCAGCGACACGCGCGAGCCGTAGAGCATGCGCGTCAGTACATCGCGGCCGCCCTCGTCGGTGCCCAGCAGGTGTTCGGCTGACGGTGGCTTGAGGCGGTGGCCCAGATCCATTTCGTCGAAGCGATAGGGCGTCAGCACCGGGGCCAGAAGCGCCGCCAGCACAAACAGGAAAATGATGATCAGCGAAATAATCGCCAGCTTATTCTCTGCGGCCAGGCGGGCCATCAGTTCCAGCGGCCCTTCCGCCTCGCCGATCTGGCTGGCAAGCTTCTCCTCGGTGGGGAGCACTGAATTTGTTGTTTTCACGGCTCACTCCCCCTTCGAATGCGCGGATCCAGCACGGAATACAGGCTGTCTGCCACGAAATTGCCCAGGATCACGAGCGCCGTGGAGAACAGGATCGTCCCCTGCAGCAGCGGAATATCCCGGCCGGAGATAGCCTGTACGGCCAGGCGGCCGATGCCGTTGATTGAAAAGATCGTCTCGCAGATCACGGCGCCAGACAGCATGGACGAGAGCTGTACGGCCATCATGGTAAGTACCGGCAGCATGGCGTTGCGCAGCGCGTGGCGCGTCAGCACGCCGAACTGACGGCGGCCCTTGGCGCGGGCCGTGTCGATGTAATCGGCCTGCAGCACCTCAAGCAGCGTCGAGCGCGTCAGACGCGCAATGCTGCCCGCCGAGTTCCAGCCCAGCGCAATGGCCGGCAGGATGAAGCCGCGCCAGTCCGTCACACGGGAGATCGGCACCCAGTGCAGCCGATAGGCAAATACATACTGCAGCAGCATTGCCGCCATGAACACCGGCATCGACACACCGAAAAGCGAAACGCCCATGAACAGGCGGTCCAGCAGCCCGTTTTTCCTCACAGCCGCAATGATCCCTGACACAATGCCGAGCAGCCAGGCAAACACCGCCGCAGCGAGTGCGAGCTTCAGCGTGTTGCCGAAGGCCGCCCCCATCAGCTCTCTGACGCTGCGGTGCATCGAATAGCTGGTGCCGAAGTCGCCGGTCACAGCGTCATGCAGATAGCGCAGAAACTGCGTGGGGATCGGCTCCTTGAGCCCGAGCTCGGCCGTCATGCGTTCGATAACGACCGGATCGGCGTGCTCGCCCATCATCGTGAGGATGGCGTTGCCGGGGATGATGCGCAGCATGATGAAAATGGCCAGTGCGACCCCGAGCAGCACGAGCAGCGCCTGCCCCAGCCGTCTGGCAATATTGGCAATCAAAACAGATCCCACCTTACAAAAGCGAAAAGGCATTTCTTTCGCGTATAGACGAAATCCCACAGGGGCTTTGCTTACGCGCTGAAAGGGGCGTCTGATAACAGACGTCCCTTTCAGGTATTCCAAGGGTATTGTTATTTCAGCGTGACATTTTTGGCGTAGAAGTTGGAGTATCCGGCCCAGTAGGGGACAAAGCTCTCCACACGCTCACCCAGAGCGAAGAGGTGGGTGTTCTCGAACATCGGCACCCAGGCGGCGTCTTCCAGGATGATCTTCTTCTCGAGCGCCTGATACTCGGCCATGCGCGCATCGTCGTCGACAATGCCGGAGGCCGCGGCCACGCGGGCCATCACTTCGGTGTCGGGATAGTTCTGGCTGCGCACCAGCGTCTTCTCGGGGCCGCCGAAGAAGGTGAACATGATGTTCGCCGGGTCGTTATAGTCCATGGTCCAGTTGGCGATGAAAGCGTCCATCTCGCCGGACTTGCGCAGGGCCAGCCAGCCGGAAGCGTCATAGCTCTTGATCGAGGCCTTGATGCCGACGGCGGCGAGCTGCTGCTCGACAGCCTGGTAGACAAGCTGGGTATTGCTGTTGGCGGTGGAATCCATCGCGAGCTCAAAGCTGATCTCGCCGTCGGCGTAACCGGCCTCCTTCAGCAGGGCCTTCGCACCATCGGGATCATAGGCAACGCCCTCGAGCTCGCTGTTGTGGCCCCATACGCCGGTGGGAATGATGCCGTGCTCGTGGAGAGCCGCGCCGTAATAGATATCATTGATGATGCTGTCCACATCCACGGCCATCTGGATCGCCTTGCGGACATTGACGTCCGAGAGATACTTGTTGTTCTCGTTCAACGACAGATAGGTAAGACCCACGCGAGGCGCAACGACGATGCGGTCGGCGTACAGCGTTTTATACGTGGATTCGACGATCGAGGAGTCCAGGGATTCGAGGTCGATGATATCGAGCTCGCCGTTCTGGAACATCAGGTTCTGGGTCGAGGCGTCGGGGATGATGTTGACGGTGACCTTCTTCACAGAGGGCTCCTCACCCCAGTAGTTCGGATTCACGACCATGGTGTAGTGATCGTTGGCGACCCATTCGGTGACAATGTAGGGGCCGGTGCCGATCGTGTCCTCGCAGGCCATGCCAAAGTTTTTGACCTCGGCCATCGTCTCGGCATCGACAACAGAGACAGCGGGGCCGGTCAGCTCGGCAACAAAGCCGGCGTTCGCGGCGTCGAGTGTGATATCAAAATGCGTATCGTCCACGACGACAAAGCCTTCGAGAGACTCGGCCTCGCCGTTTTGCAGCGCGGCGCCGCCCTTGACCTCCAGGGGGATCTCGTCGTTCATGCCGTGGGCCGTCAGCAGCCGTTCGAAGGTATACTGCACGTCCGAGGCCGTCAGTGCGCTGCCGTTGGAGAAGGTGACGCCCTCGCGCAGCGTGAAGCTGTAGGTCAGGCCGTCATCGCTGACGGTGTAGCCGGTGCAGAGGCTCGGCACAATGGCCGTGCTGCCGTCGCTCTGGACCTCACTCTCAAAAAGGCGGTCGAATACGTTCATCGGGATCATATAGTGATCGGTGGTCTGGGTGACATCCATCGTCGAAATGTCATACAGGGCAGCCACATTCAGCTCGCCATTGTCGGCCCAGGCGCTCTGGCTGCCGAACGCAGCGAACGCGAATACCATCGCGGCCAGCAGGATAACAGAAACAGCTTTTTTCATGCTTTGCCTCCAATTTCAATTGATAGCTCTATTTTAGCATAGAATATGCAAAAAGAAACCTAAATGACGGCATCCACTGTGCAAAAAATGCTTTTATTCCATCTGGGCGAAAACGCGCATCCAGTTGCTGTAAAAAAGCTTGTCGAGCAGCGGCCGGTCAAAGCCATGCGCAAGCATCGTTTCAGCCAGTGCGGGGAGACTCTGCAAGCCGGCAAGGCCGCCGGTCAGTGTGTCGCAGCCGTCCATGTCGGCACCGAGGCACAGAGCGTCCTCGCCGCCGAGCGAAAGCAGGTGGTCGACATGGCGCAGCAGCATATCAAGGCTGCTGTCCTCGCCGCCGACAAACTCACTGTACAGGTTCAGCCCCGCCGCGCCGCCGGTCTCGACGATCGCGCGGAACATATCGTCCGTCAGATTGCGCGGATGCGGGCAGAGCGAACGGCTGTTCGAGTGCGTCGCAATCACCGGTCCGAGACCGAGCTCGACAAGATCCCAGAAGCCCGGGTCCGACAGGTGGGATACGTCGGGCAGAATGCCGTGGGCATAGAGCTCGCGCGCAAAGGTCTTGCCCTTGTCGGTCAGGCCCCGGTCGCTCCGCTCGCGGTTCGTGCCGGACAGGGCGTTTGCATGGTTCCAGGTCAGCGTCACATAGCGCGCACCCCATTCCGCGGCCGTTTCAATGTTGTCGGGATCACAGTTGAGCAGCTCGCCGCCCTCGATGCCGAGGAGCGCAGCCACCTTGTGCTGTCCGGCGGCATGCTGTATATCCGCCGTTGTCCGGCAGAACACCGCATACGCGGCGTTTTTTTCAAGCTCGTCGATCAGGAAATCATGCTGGTGCCGCGCGGCGGTCAGGCAGCGGCCGCCGATGCTCCTTGCCGAATTGAAGAAAAGCGCAAAGATCTGCGCGTAGGCGGAAAAGGCCAGTCCCCGACGCAGGTCGATATGGCCGGAATTTTCATACAGCCCCTCCCCGGCCGCCATGCAGCGGGAAACCGTGTCGCAGTGCGCGTCAAAACAGCGGATTCTCTCCATGATATGCCTCCAAATATGCAGATTATGCCAGCTTTACGGCCAGGAAAAAGTTATGTAAACCTAAAGTGAACGAATCGTTTGCAGTTTCATGCAGTTGAAGCTGCCCTGAAATCGGACAGCTTCTGAAAAAGTGTTTGATACCGGCAGTTCTTCCGCCGTCACTCCAGCGTATGGCGCGCAAAATCCTCGAACATCAGGGACATGCTCTCGATGATCTCGCCTACGTCGTCCTCCATATTGTTCCACAGAAATTTCAGAAAATAGCCGAAAAAGCAATAGCGCAGCAGCTCGCTGACCGAACGGAGCTTCCCCTCGCCGATCGGGCGGTCCCCGGCCAGCTGCCGGACGTAAGCGGAAAAGAAATCGTCCGAGGAATCAAAGACCACGCGCTCCAGCCGCTCGCGCGAGAGGGAGTTGAAGGCGTGATAGACAAGCCGTTTATTGTTTTTACAGTTATTGAGCAGCACGCCCGCCATCTCGGCCCAGTCCATACGGCCATCCTCAACGGTATAGCTCATGATGTACTGGTGGAAGAAGGCCTCCAGCAGCGCGTAGATATCCTGGTAATGGTAATAGAAGGTATTGTGGCTGATCCCGCATTCCTTCGTCAGGGCCGAGACTGTGATCTTGTCGAAGGGCATCCGTTCCAGCATACGCACAAAGCCCTGCATAATCACCGTCCTGGTCATCGTTTTCATATCTTGTCTCCTTTGCTCGATGTTCCTGTCAGGGTTTGGGCAGCTTCGAATCCTCTGCCCCCTGTCTGGCCAGATGCAGCTCGCGTTTGAGATCGTTCATGGCGGGCGTCTGCCCCAGCCGCTCCTTGACGCGGCGGTAGAAGGTATTGGGCTTCAGGTTCAGCTCGGCCATGGCCCGGCGGGCTGTGATCTCGCCCTGATGCCAACGCTCCACGGTGTCGTTGAAAGCGGCTTCGTCCACAGCAATCGGTTTGCGTCCGCGATACTTGCCCTCTCTTCTGGCACGCTCGATGCCATCGCGCTGCCGTTCGCGGCGGCCTTTTTCATCCAAATCCATCAGCGCGCGGCAAATACTCATCAGATACTGCCCCTGCGCGCTGTCCGTATCCACATTCTCCTGCAGCGATACAAAGCTTACACGGTGTTCGACAAGACGCGCCACCAGCATCACAAAGTCGCGGGAGCTGCGCGCTACCTGTTCAAATGACGAGACAACAAGCGTATCCCCTTCGTCCAGGTGCAGCAGCAATTCTTTCAGCGCATCCCGGCGTCCCGCCCGCGCTTCACAGACGGTCTGATCTACCGGGAGCGGCGCTTTCTCCCCTTCCGGCGTATTTCGATAAAAGACCTTCATGACATACTCCCTCTTCGGCTGCGAAACAAACTTGAATCTCGGTGCCGTTCATCCATATAGCAAGCATAGCACAACTTGAATTGTGTGTCAATTGGTTCAAATAATCATTTGAATTATTTAACAATGCCCGATACCCCTCACTATTTCCACTGGATAGTATCAAACGCAGAGCCTCGGCTTCTTTTATGTATCGTTTATCCCGTTTCAAGCTTTGGTTTACAGAAATCTATTTACATAATGTAATCTACATAATTACATTTACGTAATTTTATATACGTAATATTATTTACATAGTTATTTATACATAATATAATTTACGTAATTATATTTTATGTTAATTATTCATCGCATGCGCACTGCTTTCCGCTTGACAGCCGCAACCGCATGTGATATAAACATTGTTGCGAAAAGGCAAGTTAATATACACGGAGGGTTACCGAAGCGGGGACGTTTGCGAGCGCCGCCTGCGGCGGATGAAGCGAGCAATAAGGAGTGGCTGCGGTCGAAATCTTGCGAGCGCTCAGCAAGCATAAGATTTCGGGCACCGCAACAGGGGACGTTTGCGAGCGCCGCCTGCGGCGGATGAAGCGAGCAATAAGGAATGGCCGCGGTCAAAATCTTGCGAGCGCTCAGCGAGCAGAAGATTTTGGGCACCGCAACAGGACACAACGGGGCGGTCTTGAAAACCGCATTCCCTCCGTATTTATGCGGAAATCTTAGACAATTTCATATCGTTGCTGATCTCCCGAAAGGGAGTTCACATATCCGGAGGGTTACCGAAGCGGTCACAACGGGGCGGTCTTGAAAACCGTTAGGGCGAAAGTCCACAGGGGTTCGAATCCCTTACCCTCCGCCATAAAAGAACGGTAATTCTGATAGAATTGCCGTTCTATTCTTGTTGTGCTGAAATCACTTGATTTCAGGCACTTTCGGCCTTCGGCCGCCACGAAAACAGCCGCCCCGGAGTCATTTCCGCAGCGGCTTTTTCGTGTTTTTGGAGCCTTCCGGCCTGCCCCTCCGGGACAAATCGTTCTCACGGAGGGGTATCGTTCAATTTGAGAGGTATCGTTCTCACAGAAGGGGAATCGTTCAATTTGACCATCCCACATTGAATCTCTGTTTTCTATATGCTATGATTAGTGCTGAAGCTGAGCGGAGGTGATTTGCTTTGGGCACGACATATGCAAGCATTCATATATTAGGAAGCGATCCGGTTATCTTTTCTCCGTATCTGTTCGAGTCCTGGTCTTTTGGTTGGCAAACCATGGTCCCGTCGGAAGAAACCCGTACTATTCTTACAAACCCGGAATTATCAGTAAAAGTGGCCAGAAAGCTGTCAAAAGATTTAAAGAAAACTGTACTGTGGTATTTTCTGTTCGATGAGGACGAGATCAGCTTCGCTTTATTCGTTGACGGAAAACAAGCAGCAGTTTATAACTACAACCACAATTACACGCCTGATAAGGGGCTCTCCAAGATCCCGGCGCTGATCGGTTTGGGAGAAAGCTATCGCAAACGCCTTGCCAAGATCATCGCTTGCACCGATGCTGCGCTTCAGACTCAGCTTCTAGAGGAGTATTTTGGCGTGAAGCTGCTTCTTTTCCCCGAAATGCTGGAGGAAGATCCTAACTGTGCTGTTTGCAGTAAGAGCAGTACCTTGTTTGATCAATACGATACCGAAAACCGGGTTCCGACCGGGAAGAAAGCTCCGATCCAAGTCAGGCAAGTGTTTAAATTGGATGGAGTCCTCTCAGATGCTGATTGGCACAAAAAATACCATCAAGAGGAAGGGTATCTATGGGTATTCCGGAAGCACTATTGGCTTTACGCTTGGGAAAAGGCCACTGGCGCAAAAGAAACGGCTATGTGTTTCCGCGATGGAAAGCTGTCTTTCATTTCGGATGAAGAAATGCTCCGTGATGGAGCAGACAAGCGATATAACGAAACGCGCCGGAAGGACCCACTGTTTGAGCAGCTGTTTTTTCCGGATAGAATTCAGTTTTCAGAAAGTGCGCCAGAGCCGTATTCCGGAATAACGCTCAAACTTCCCCGAAGCTTCTATGGCCTGGGCTTTGATAGAAAAGGGCGCTTCTTCGTGTTCAACGAAGCGAATTGCTTTGCTTTGATAAATGAAAACGGAAAAATGCTGGCCAAACAACATGTGAAAGGCGATATTATTGACCACGATGGAGATTACCTCTTAACATGGGAAGAGAAATGGGACACCGTTAACTTGAATGGCAAGCCCTTTCCTAAAAGATGGTATGGCATCATTAGAGGATATCAATTGTTTGACAAATGATACTTTTGCACCCTCTTGACCATTTGCACCCCCCTAAAACGAGATGCATCCCCCTGAACAGGCGGTGCACCCCCTCCCGCATAATTCTATCAAAACAGTGAAACAAATCCACGTCAGAAGAACACCATAAGGTCATGTGGCGCCGCAGGCGACACCACATCGACCGATGGTGTTCTTCTTCCTTTTCCGAATCGAACCCGCTTCGCTGGGCTTCGATTCGGTTAAGATGCGAGCATCTTTCGTGTAATAAGTTATACGCAAAAACAATCCTATCACTTTCGTGACAGGATTGTCTTTTATTGTACTCTTTACTATTCATGTGCTTCTCAGTCAGTTATACTCTCGCCCTCATAATTAGCCAAAGCATACTCAATGCATTGATTGACGATTCTATTGAATGAAACACCGGTTTGCCGATTGATTTCGTTGATGCGGTCGAAGGTCTCTTCTTTCATCCGTATTGTCCTGCTGATAGAGGACATTTTCCGTTCTGTTTTATCAATGGTGAATTTCTCCATATAGCGTCCCCTCCTGATTAAATATTGTAATCATTTGAGAGACCTGTTATAATGTACAAGACTGCAATCATTTTTGTACACATCAAGGAGGGGTTCACATGCCGCCGTATAAGAAAATGTACTTTCACCTGTTCAATGCCATCACAGACGCACTTGAAAAGCTTCAAGCGAAAGACGATGTTCAGGCGAGGGACATACTTAGAAAAGCCCAGCAATGGGGTGAAACGATGTATATTGAATCTGGAGAGAAGGGAAACGATTAAACGCCCGCGCGGCGGTCTTCAAATTTGGGACCGCTGCGCGCTCATCGTATTGTCTTTTTGACAAATCCAAAGTACAACTTCAGATTTGTCACGCTTTTATCCTCTCTTCGTCTGTGTCGGAGCCGGCTGCGCTGCCGGAAATGATGGAATATTCCGGGCAAAGAAACGTATCAGCCAGCTTTCGACAGCTGCCGACGCACTTGGGCTTGCCAGAGTCGCCGGAGCGCGCTATAATGGACTTACCAAAACCGGACATAAAATGACAGTGAGGAGGAAAACCATGAACGACAACATCAGCGGCAGAAAACCCAGCTACGGCTTTTTCAGCCGGGTCATGTACGGCATCGGGGAATTCTTCGGAGGCGGATGCTTCCTCATCATCAACTCCTTCTACGCGGTGTTCCTCACCAAGGCGCTCGGCATGCCCACCGCCCTGGCCGGGACCATCCCGCTCGTGGGCAAGCTTTGGGATGCGATCACCGACCCCATTATGGGCAACATTACCGACCGCACCACCTCGCGCTTCGGAGCGAAACGCTTCTACATCCTGATCGGCAGTATCGCGTCAGGCCTGACCTTTGTGCTGATGTGGCTGCGCATCGACAGTACCTCGATCCCACTGATGTATGCGTTCTATATTCTGATGTACTGCCTGTTCAGCACCGGCTTTACGATTTTTTCCGTCCCCTACAGCGGGCTTTTGCCCGATATGATGGACGATTACACGATGCGCTCGAAATTCTCCAACATGCGCATGGTGTGGTCGACGCTCGGTGCGATGGTCTGCGGCATCGTCCCGACGCTGATGATCAAGGACAACCGCGATCCCTCCGCCTATCTGCGCTGCGCGCTGCTGTTCGGAGTGCTGTTCTTCCTCTCGTCGATCGCGGTCTTCTTCGGCACCTGGGAAAAGCAGAAGCCGCCTGTCAAGTCCACGTTCAAAGAGAGCTTCCCCCAGGCGGTCAGCGTGTTCAAAAACCGCTCCTTCCGGCTGTTTATCGGGCTGTATCTGTTCGGTCAGTGCGGTATCGACTTTATCTCGGGCATGGCCGTCTACTATGTGGACGATGTGCTGAACGCCTATGAAAACGGCCTTTTCACGCTGATGATGGCGGCTCTCATGGTTTCGCAGCTGCTGGGTATGGCCGCGTTTGGCCCGATCATGAGCCGCACCTCCAAGCGCAACGCCATCATGATCGGCGCGCCGATCCGTCTTGTCGGCATCGTCGGGCTGATCCTGTTCTCGCATGAAGGGGCCAGCATGGTTCCGATCCTCTGTCTCACGTCGCTGGTGGGCTTCGGCAACGCCGGCTGCCTCACGGGCATCTTCGCCATCATGGCAGATATGACCGACGTCGACGAGCTCATCACCTCCGTGCGTCGGCCGGGTGTGGTTTCGAGCATGGCGACCTTTATCCGCAAGGTCTCGTCGGGTGTGTCTGCGGCAGTGATCGGCTTTCTGCTGGCTGCGGTCGGCTATGACGAGGTTCTGGCCAACACAGGCGTCCGGCAATCGGTGTTCACCCAGCGCGGCATTGCGCTGATCTTCATCCTCGCCCCGGCCATCCTGACCGTTCTGCTGATCGTTGTGAATATCCGCTTCCCGATCACCGGAAAAGAGTTCCGCATGGTACAGCAGGATATTGCCAGACACAAAGGCGAAGAGAGCACCGCGCCGACCGAGGAGGAAAAATCCGCGCTTCATAAGGTGACCGGCTTTGCCTACGAGGCGCTGTGGAATCCGAAAAACGCGGGGCTCCACTGATCGGCCGCCGCGCGAAATTCTCGAGCAACAGCATTTCTCTGACATGATAAACGCCCGCCTTGTCCCCTGCGGTACGCAGGGACAGGGCGGGGTTTATTCTTCCGGTGTTACTTGATCTCATTGAGATCGTGTCAGTATACGAGCTCTGCATTCCTTAATAAATGTTAATTATTGTCTATTCGTTTGCTTTTTACTGCTTCAAATACTATAATTGCCCACACAACAACAGTTGGAGGTACTCATGAAAAAGAATTTGCTTGCTATTGGTATTTCCGCCGCGCTCATGCTCGTGCTGAGCAGCTGCGGAAGCGTTCCGTCCGCCAATACGCCCGCGGCCGAGCTGCCGGTCACCGTTAACGATCAGGCGTCTGTGCAAAACACACAAAGCGCGCCGGTCAGCACAGACGCGCCCGCGGTCGTGTCCGGCCGTCAGGACGGCGAACGCTTTGAATCGGTCATCATGCTCGAGGGCATGGAGGAGACCGTCCGGTATGAGCATGTCAAAAGCGATGCGTTCGGGTTTGAAATGGACTACGACTACGAGTCCCTCACTCGACAGCGCTTCGCGACCTGTGAGCGTTTTCTCTCGCTCTGGGACGACCCCGAGAAGCCCGAGAACTATCTTGAAGTGCGCTCTGACACCGGCAATGCCGAGCTTGTCGCCGAAGTCATCATTGCGAATCTGTCCAGCGAATATGAGGTCACTTCGGAATACCGCGAGCTTGAGCACGCGGGCCGCTGCATCTATCTGGATGCGTCTGTCCTCAAGGGCAGCAATCAGATGGCCGATCAGCTGCAGGCGGTCTATGTCATCCCGGCCCCCGACGGCTGCCGCGTCGCCACGGCCCACTATTCGATCGAGGCCGCCGAGGGCTTCGGGCACCGCTTTGCCTATATGGTAAACACGATGACCGTCATGGAAAGGGCCGGAGAACATACGCTCACGGATGAGCAGGCGCTCGCTGCGATCCGGCAGTACTGTCTCAACAGCAATCCGGATCTCGAGGGCATCGTAAACGCCGGGGAATACCCGGTGTATTGGGAGATCGCCTCCAGCGACGCCACCGAGATCGTGGTGTTATACCGCTCGTACACCGGTGCGCTTGTCCGCTATTATATCGACCGTGCGACCGGCGAGACCTATGTGACGGAATTTGTCTCCGGCATCACGCCCGAGGAGCAGCAGACCGAAGAGCATCTCAACGTGTGGGATTATCCGGCCTGAGCTCACCCGTGCTGCAAACATATGCATAACACGCAAGATCCCCGCAGCGGCGACTGCCGCTGCGGGGATCTTGCACGATACGCTGTTTCACTGCTGCGCCAGATGGAAAAAACGGTCGGGGATATGGCAGTAACCGCCCGGGTTTTTGTCGAGATACTTCTGGTGGTATTCTTCGGCGCTGAAAAAGTTCTGCAGCGGTTGCAGCTCGACGGCGAGCTTGGCGCCGGCCTTTTCTTCCTCAAGTTGATAGACAGCCCGGATCTCCGGCAGCTGGCTTTCATCGGTATAATAAATGCCCGTCCGGTACTGGATGCCCCGGTCTTCGCCCTGCCGATTGACGGAAAGCGGGTCGATCACCAGGAAATAGTATTCCAGAAGCTGCGTCAGCGAGAGCTTTTCCGCGTCGTAATCAATGCGGAGCGTCTCGGCGTGGCCACTGTTGGCACAAACCTCCTGATAGCTCGGCGCGACGTCCGGCCCGTTGGCATATCCCACCTCGGTATTGACAACGCCCTCAAACTGATCGAAATACTTCTGCATGCCCCAGAAGCAGCCGCCCGCCAGATAGATAGTTTTCATGTGCTTCACCCGCACCTTTCTTAATAAAACAAACTCTTTGATTATTTAGTCTCAAGCTTTCTATAGGGGAGTTCAGAGGGGAATCCCTCTGATTTTTCGCCTCGCAAGGCGAAAAAGAATGTCAAATCTGTTTTTTCCGGGGACATGCGCCTCGGAAAAAACACGGATACTCGTATGCAATGGAAGGCAGACAGAGATTTGCGAGACAGAATTGCGCCAGACAAGGCGGC
>ODAI010862823.1_pt1 | contig 14656 bp, 12 predicted proteins | sample 1539321 | NCBI WGS metagenome assembly ODAI01 (sample SAMN02144231, study PRJEB22623) | gut metagenome | biome: sheep rumen | host: Ovis aries | place: New Zealand
GCGGGCGCAATGCCGGGGCGCAGTCGGCATAAAAGGAGGAAGGTCATGGCACTGAACGCGGCATCATTCAGCAGGCTCTCGGCACACATCGGGGTCTTCCGCCACAGGACAAATGTCGGCGTCATCGAGGCAGAGGCAGGGCTGTACCTTGTGGACAGCGGCGACTGCGACGCAGACGGCGCGGAGCTGTGCGCGGCGCTCGCGGAGCTTTTTCCGCGGAAGAAAGTCATCGCTGTGCTCAACACCCACGGGCACCCCGACCATTCGGGGGCAAGCTGGTACCTGCGCGAGCATACGGGCTGCAAAATCCTTGCGCCAAAGAAAGAAGGCGTCTTTATAGAGAACCCCGACCTGCTCACCGTCATTTACTGGGGAGGACGCCCCTTCCGCGAGCTCCGACAGCCAGTCTTTGAGGCCCAGCACCCCTGTCCTGTGGACGGCACGCTCCAGGACAACAGCCCCGACGACGCCCTCATAGGTGTCAGCTGCATAGCGCTGCCCGGGCATTTCTACGACCAGCAGGGCATCCTCGTCAGGGACAAGGAGGACGAGGAAAGCGTCTTTTTTGTCGCGGATGCGTTTTTTGGCATGAGCATGCTCAGGAAGTACTGGATTCCCTACATGCAGGACGAGGCGCTCTTCCGCGAATCCGTACATGTCATAGAGAAGACACCCGCGGACACCTATATTCCCTCGCACGGAGAGCCCTGCAGCCGGGAGACAATGCAGGCACTCGCCGAGCTGAACATCATCATCACCTACGAGACTGAAGACCTTATCCTCAAGCTGCTGGCAAAACAGCCGCTCACGCAGGAGGAGCTGCTCAGGCAGGTCGCCGACTACGCGGGAATCCGCATGAAGCTGGGGCAGGTCATCCTCATCGGCTGCACGCTGCGCGCCTACCTCTCCTGTATGTACAACCGAGGGCTGATTGCCTTTGAGGTAACGGACAACCGCCTGCTCTGGAAGACCGTCCCCGGCAGGGATGCCGGAGCCTGAAGAGCGCATCAAACAAGCTGCAACAGAAAAAAAATGCACGGCAGCGGGGTTCCAAGCTCCGCCGCCATGCGCAGAGCAAAGCGAGCAAGCAGCAGCGCCGATGCGAGGAAAATTCTTTTGGATAACTTCTCTGAATTATTATTGTTGGTATTGATAGATTTATTTTGTTCATTAGTATGTTATATCTCAGACTGTGTAAAAAACAGAGTGTTTGGATTACATCATCCTAAATGGATGCGTATCATGGGTTTTCTGATAGGGATTTGTCGGGCTACGTGAGCGGCAGGGTCGGGCGGGAGAAAGTGGAGTTTGTCGGGGGAAAGAAGTATTTGACAGCTTTACGAGTTGTGAGAATAACATCTATTGGTTATGGGTAGGTTGAAATCTTCAGCGTATGATGGATATATAATGCAAAAACTTTATGTTGGCTATTTATCTATAATAATCTCGTCATAAAAGCAGCGCCAATCAACATCTAATTCTTTTCCTATTTTCTCCAATACATATTTATGAAATTCGATTAAGCAAGATGCACATGAAAGATAGGGAGGCAAAGCCCCTGTAATATCATGTCCCTTTCCAATTCCTAATATAGTTTGTTTGGAACAATCGAAAACCTTAAACCCATTTACATAATCATAGAATTCCGGAGGATTGTTTATTTCTCCCAGAAATTGAAAAGAAGACTGTAATTCCGAAATGTTTTCATAGCCAAAATAAAAAGACCCCGACTTGGATGTCTGATAAAAATCAAGTTCATTATTGCTGTCATATGACGCTCTCGTCAAAAGAACGTTATATGAGACAGAAACCTGGTCATCAGACAGAATTGCCGTATATTCAAGTGACTGCGGCCCTGTCCGCCGCGCGGAACATGCTGGCGGACGGCCTTTCGCATGAAAAGATAGCCCAGTATACCGGCCTGCCCCTGAAGGAAGTCGAGGAGCTTGCCGCCGCCCGCTAGCGTTTCCCCATACCGGGCATGAAAAAGGGCGGACTGCGATGGCGGAAGCCCTGAACTGAGCCGCCCGGTGTGGGGCGGGTCGCTTGGCATTCCAAAGTGGCGTTGCGTCATTTCCGGCCCAACGTGCAACATTTTTGTTTACGTAGCCCGAATTTCGAGTTTAGTTGAGAATTTACAAAAAAAGCGTAAATCTTTAAAATTTTAATCACCACAAAAAAAATCAAAAAGAAGTACGCTTATGTATGAACAAATTTACAACTTAACCTGCATGTTTTTCAAGAGCCTGAAAGGCAATTTAATGTATGAATTTCTTATTTCAAAGTTCAATGGAAAGCGGGGGCCTAAAAGACAATTGAGCCTTGAACAGATTGTCGCACTGAACATTTACAGATTCCATTTCAAGAACGGTGACCTGAAAAATTACCATAAAATGATAAGGGAACTCATGAGTGACAGAGTTCCGAACCTCCCGAATTATGAGAATTTCATGAAGGCAACGAACAAATCGACTGTATTTATCCTTGCGTTTATGAACTTCCTGATGGCTATGAACAGAAAAAAAGAATCTGAAATACATTACATGGATTCAACTCCGATAACAGTCTGCCAGAATCATAAAATTTACTCGCACAAAGTGACAAAGGGCATTGCAAAAAGAAGCAAATCGACAAAAGGCTGGTGGTACGGATTCAAAATGAGCGGAATCTGCAATGAGTATGGGGATTTTGAAAACATCATTTTCAGTTATGCAAATGTCGCAGACTGCAGGATAGCAGAAAAACTTGCAGGAGTTGTAAGCGGGATAATCTTTGCGGATGCGGGATATTTACAGAAGGCAAGAAGCATTGTCTGAATGTTCCGTTACTTTTTCTACAGCATCGTTGCTTACATGATTAACCGCAATCTAGATTTTTATCAAAATTTTTTCAGATTGCGGCTGACTTAGAAAACTCGAATTTCAGGCTGAATAATAATCCAATACTTTTCTCGCAAACAGATATGCATTCTTAATGTCACTATTGTTTTCAAAATACTGCTTGCGATAAATCATACGTCCGTTAAAGAAGTCTTTAATTTCTTGTAACGTTATTTCTTTGATTTTCGGGGAAGAAATTAGCTTGGTATAAACAGAAAGCATTACTGCAAAATCATTCAGCAGCGGAACTTTCATGCAGCTGGAGATAGTTCCGTTTCCGATGCCCATATTTCCGCCTAAAAGTTCGAAGTTTGTTTCCAAATCAGATTTGAAGCCCGGAACAGATTTAAATGATGCGAGCATACATATATTATGGGCACTGGCATTTCGGATGCGGCGTACTGATTCAAAGTGTTTTGTGTACTCACATTGCATACGCATATAGTCATAGTAAAAAGCGTAAAAACTTATAAAATCCGCAAATGAAACCATTTCAATATAGTTCCATACCGCAGGAGCTGCTACATATTTTTCAAATGAACTCTCACCATAAGAAGTGTTTTTATTTACTTTGGAAAGTTCATCTTTGATTTTTTGATGGTTCTCCAGGAATCTCTCAACAACCTCATATCCATCATCAGCTGGATTATTCTGACAGTCATTTACCAGTTTGACCTTGAGATAGTGTTCCAGATCGATAGTCATTTTCAAAAGAAGTTTGCGTAGGAACATATCAATAGTTGAAAGTTCAACCAGATGTCCAAAATCAAGCCCGATATATTTTCCGCTCTTTGTTTGTTCGGTACAGGTTGAGCAATACTGTTTTAGTCTGAAGAAGAAATTGTTCTTTTTCAGAAACTCTTTAGCCTTTTCATCATCCATCAGGTTGAAGGTAATTCCAAGGTCGTTTTTGCAGTATTCAATAATCTCCGGAACAGTCAGTTTTTGAGATTTTATCGGTACAAGCTCTTTTTTAGACATCTTTTGCTCCTATGAAAATATTATACCACAAGAATTTCCATAAAAAAATGAAAAAAAATTATACCCCATGACACATCTCGTTATACCATCCACATTATGCTTAGTATATAAACTTATAAATGTGGAGGATTTTTTATGCTTAAAAAACTTCTTATCACAGGCGGTGTTGCTCTCGTCGGTTATGTCATAAACGAAATGAGAAAGGGAATACGACAAAAACGTAAAAGACTATAACACCCTCTTAGACAGATGTACGGAAATGTCGAATTTCATCGATAAATGTGATTTCTACAATTACAAGGCCCCTAAAGCTAACGATGAAAATTCACGTTGTGTTACCGAAGTCCAGACAATGCCCGACGGTTCTCACCGTAGTATCAAACGAGATGTAGCGTCAGGTTTTAGCATAATAACCTATAAAAATGCGTAAAAACGAAAAATATTAGAGGTTACGACATATCTTGTTATATCCTAGGATTTGTAATCAAACTATAAGAGCCCGAAAAAAGGTTCTGAGGAGACGTTATGATAAAGAGATTTATTGGTACTTGCGTTGCTGCTGCCGCTTTAGCAGTAACAGGAAAGATGGTTTCAGATTATGCAGAAACAAAACCAAGTCTGAAAAATGTAAAAGACAAGCTCAAGAAAACTGGCAAAGATTTCACGGCAGACTGTAAAGAAGTTCTGGATGCTACAAAACGTGTTTTCACTGGTGAACTTCCAACAGAAAATACAATGTCAGCAGAACCCTGTTAGTTTGGTACTATTTCAGAGACAATGCTGTTGTACCACTGCCATCTGCAGCATTGTCTTTTTTTTAGAGATTTTTTCCAAAAAACTGACTTTTCGTGGTATAATATATAGAAAGAAGGAGAAAAGTATGAGCACAAAACAAACAAAACTAACAGCCTGGCGTATTCTTGAGATAGACAGCTACCTTCAAACAGGTAAATCTTATACCGCAGCACAGCTCGCAAGTCTTATCGGAACCCATGATAAAGATAAAAATGAATACAGTTCCAGAACAATACAGCGTGATTTGGAATATATGCTCGATACCTTACATGCTCCTATTGAAAGTGACTATCGTGGATATCGTTATACCGAGCCAAACTTTTTTATTAAAAGTATCCCTCTTACAGAAGGGGAGGCCTTTTCTGTTGCTGTCTTAAATCCATTGTTGGAACAGTACCGAAATACCCCTTTGGAAAATCAGCTACGTTCAGTATTCAAGAAAATTACAGAATGTCTTCCGGAACGAATTAGTGTAGACACTTCTTTCTTAAATCCAAAAATTACATTTATTCCGGACAGAACAGAAAAAATTGATCCATCCTTTTTCCAAACGATTTTCGATTCACTCAAAAATCTTTGTACAATCACTTTTGAATATCGTCCTCTCCAGAAAACTACTTTCATGGAACGTACTTTAGACCCGTATCACGTTGTTTGTCAGAGAGGAAACTGGTATGTAATGGGAAAATGCCATGACCATAATGAAGTCCGCATTTTTTCTTTTTCTAGAATGAGAAATATCAAAATCTTAAAACAGAAGTTTGGAATCCCAAAAGATTTCAAACCATCAGATTATTTCGATACAGAAATAGGAGTCTGGCTTTCAGATAAAACACCGCTTACTGTAGAGCTTCTGGTAGATAAAGAAATCGGTACTTATGCACTCAACCGCATCTGGCACTCAGAACAAGTCGTAGAAGAACGGGAAGATGGCAGCGTTTACGTAAAGTTTGAAACAACCCAAAAGAAAGAAGTCCTTCGCTGGGTACTTGGTCAGGGGCACACAGTTAAAGTACTTGCTCCTCAGGAATTAGTTGATGAAGTAAAGACTGAACTCGAATCTGCAAGAAAAATGTACAATTAATAAAAATATTTTTGAACCCACGACACAAAATGGCATGGGGTATGTTATAATATGAAACGTAATAATGGTAGTTTGTGAATATGTCAAAGAATATAGATGAGCAAATGGAATTTAATAAACTTAATTTACTTTCTTTTTTTCAAAACCAGATTATTCATGAAAGAAGAAATCGAGAAAAGAAAAATTTACAATATACTAACTTTTTTAAGTCAGCATTTAATTATCTTATTGATAATAATTATGATGAAGCTAAAAAATCGTGCAAGTCATTAAAAAAAAGAAGCTTAAAGTGGCTCTTATATTTAGAGTTTGAATTTTATTGTAAAGTTTTCAATAAGAAGCTTCCTACTATTGAAAATATATCGTTTGTTTTTGGTGTTAAATTTAAGCGTTACGATAAATTCATAAAAGATGTTGATGAAAAATTACCCAAAACTCGTTTTTTTCAGCAATCATATAATAATTTCTTATCATTTAAGAATCATGTGGAACATTATAAAACACTTCCTGTAAAAAATATTGCTGTTTGTGCTACTATGAGCGCAGGGAAATCAACTTTTGTGAATGCGCTTTTGGGGAGAGATGTTTTACCAGCTAGGAGTGAAGCTACAACGGCAAAAATTACAAGTGTTTATGATAATGATAACTCTAACTCTTTAATTGGTTTTGTTGACGTAAATGGTAAAATTGTAGATAGATGCCTAGATACAAACTTGTCTATTATAAATGGATGGAATGATGATTCTAATGTTTCACGTATTTATCTACAGGGTAATTTGGATGGTATAGGGAATAATGGAATTATTGCTGCATTACATGACACTCCAGGAACAAACTATTCTGGAGATAATACTCATCATGATATTACATTAAAATTCCTTACATCAAATAAATTCGACGCATTGATTTATGTTGCAAATGCAACACAACTATGTACAACGGATGAGAGTATAATGCTCAAGGAAATATATAAGAACGTAGTGGATAAAAACAAAACGCCAGTGATATTTGTATTAAATAAAGCTGATTGCCTTGATCCCGAAAAAGAAGATGTAACCGAAATTATAGAAAGATATCGAAACTATCTTGAAGAGATTGGCTTTAACAATGCAATGGTATATCCTCTTTCTTCAAAGTCTGCCCGTATTCTAAAAATGGTAAAAAATGATTTATCTGAAAATCTTACGGGAAAAGAAAAAAAAGAGCTAAGAACAATTCAAGCTTTATTTCCGGATTTAATTTCCACAGGATTACCCGAAGTGGAAAAATATATAGAAAAAATTATTGGAGGCAATAATGACTAATATCGATTTAAAGTATAATGCTTACACAAGGGAGACATCTTTTTCTGATGGCTCTAGAGATTGTGATGATTTTCTTCTAGCCCATGAAGGAGAAGAATTGTCTTTATGGATTGATAGTTTTCTTTCAAATCTCACAGATACTTATAATTCAGAACTAAAACTTTCTTTTACAGGAATAGAACGAGACTGCGACATCGTCAATGATGCTGTTGAAAATTATAATCATAATACAAATAGTTTTAATATTTTATTCCATCGCAATGTAAATAAATCAAAGTCGAATTCCTCAAAAGATAAAATCGAAAAGCTTCGAGAATTATATGCTGAGATGAGAAGCGAAAATTGTCCTTTCGAGGAACTTCGCACTGATAAAAACATTGAAAAATCATTTAATACAGCTTTAGATACAGAATTTGAAATTGCAGTAGTTGCGACAATGAGTAGTGGAAAATCCACACTAATCAATGCAATGCTAGGTACAGAACTTTTGCCTGCACGTAATGAAGCGACTACGGCAACAATTGCTCGCATCCATGATGAGGATGATGAAAAAGTCTTTCATGGCATAGTTTATGATAAGGACGACAATGAAATTACTAGTCTCGAATCACTTACGCTTGAAAATATGAATAAGTTTAATGATGATCCAAATACTGCCCGTATTGAAATTTATGGGAATATTGTTGGTATTTCTTCGCAAAGTCTTAAGCTTGTTCTAACTGATACTCCAGGTCCGAACAATAGCCGTACAGATGAACATAAAAATCACACATACCGTTTAATTAAGGATTCAAAATACAAGCCGATGGTTTTGTATATTCTTAATGGTACTCAACTAGAAACAAATGATGATAATTCTCTGCTTACTGATATTGCAAACGCGATGCGTGATGGTGGTAGACAAGCCAGTGATCGTTTTATTTTTGTGTTAAATAAGGCCGATGAATTTGATACAGAAAATGAGGATGTTCAGAAGTACATCAATAAAACTAAAGACTATCTTGAAAAACATGGAATACAGAATCCGAAGGTATTCCCTTGTTCATCATATGTTGCTAAGTTAATAAGATTATATCAATCTGGGAAAAAGTTCTCAAAGAAAGAACGCTTAGATTTAGACTCAAAAATTGAACTCTTCTTCGATGATGAAGAAGAAAATTATAAAGGTTTACATTTTTCTAAAATGGCAGATATTTCTGAATCTGTACGAAGTAAACTCGAAGCAGCAGAAACAAAAGCCCGTTCTACAAATGATAAATATACAGATGCTCTGATTCAAACTGGAATACCAGCAGTTGAAGGTGCTATTAGTGAATATCTTGAAAAATATGCAAAACCACAAAAAATAACTGAAGCGATTCACTCATTCCTACAAATCATCAGAGATTTAGGTACAGAAGCTCATGAAACTCAGTTGTTAAAAGATAATAGGTCGAGAGTTGAAGAAACTCAAAAAGCAATTGATAAAATGGAGCAAATTATTAAAGATGGCAAGAAAGGAGTTGAATTCAAAGAAAAAATAGATTCCCTTTCTGTAGACGCTACAATAAAAGAAGCATTTGAGAAACTTTCTGGAGAAAAACTAGGTGTTTTTATTTCGCAGGCGAAAAATAAATATTGTAGTGATAAGCTTACAGAAGAAGAAACAAGAAAAAGAATTAAGCTTATCCAGTCTGAATTAGAAAGATTTAGAAATAAATTTGCAATTGATATTGAAAATATCATTAATGAAAAAGTTGGAAACCAAGCAAGAAAGTATTGTGATGAATATAATTCTTATGTTTCTGAACTTCTAGGAAGTGCTTTTGGACATGAAGTCAAAGCTGCATCTGTTTTAGGAAGTCTTGCAACTATGAATCTTTCGACAGAGAATGTAGAAGAGTTTGAATTTAATGTAAAAGAAAAAACTGGAACTCAACTTGTCGAAGAAGAAAGAACAAGAACAGAAATGAGAACAAAAACAAGGACCGGAACTAGAAAAAAGAGTGGATTGAGAAGTGCAGTTGCTCGTGGTATTGGAAAACTATTTTCTTTCTTTGGGGCTGATACAGATGATTGGGGTTATGAGGACTATACTTATACAGAAGATGTACCTGTACAAGTTAAATATATGGCTACAGTTGAAAAAGACAAATATGAAAACAGACAATATGTAAACTTCACAAAAATGTTTAATGCTGTCATCACTCCAAAACTTGATGATTTTTCTTCGCAAGCTCGTACTATAGCGACAGATGTTGCAAAAGAAGAAGAGAACAAATTAAAAGAAGCATTTAAGAGCTCTTTTGATGAATTGAATGTTGCTATAGAAAACAAGTTGACAGAACTTAAACGTACTTTTAGTGACAAAGAAGCTTTTGAAAAAATGGTAGCTAAAAATGAAGAAAATCTACTTTGGCTTGATAATTTTAAAAAACAATTAAACGAGGCAATTACAGATTAAAGGAGGCGTTTATGGATAAGAGATTTATTGATGCTGTTAATGCAGATGATTTTGTAACTGTACGCGATATGTTAAAAAACCGTCTATTGATGGATCACGATGTCAATGGTGGTATGTTTGATGAGTGCTGGACTGAGTGTAAAAGTGCAGGAATAATACCAAAAATATTGCAAGCTCATGATGGTCGTGAGATTTCTGATGAAGTATCGGAAAACAATTATAATTCACTTGTTGGTCAATTAGCAACAAACTTTTCAGAAATAAGACTTAAGAAGATTCTTTTCCTTGCAAAAGAAATTTGGCCAAATGAGCAGAGTAAAATCAAAACGACTCTGAATGGAAACAACAAAGAATCATCATCGAATATTACTTATGAAAATGATAGTGGAAGAGTTGTAAGTGCAAGAATTCTTGAAGAAAGAGAAATACCTAATGGAAATTCTCAAAATGCTTCTGGAAAATCAAATCATAGCAATGAAAATAATGATTCTAATCTTGGTGTTGTATTAGCTGTGGTTGCAGTAGCCGCTGTTGCTGTAATAGCTGGTGTCGTAATCTTTGGTTAGGGAGTCAATATATATGAATGAAACAGCATTGAAAGAAATAAATAAAGAAGATTTACAAAATACTCTTGGAATTGCAGACAGTATTATCACTAAAAATTATCTTGCGAATCTATCGAATTGTGAAGTAATAAATAATTTTGAATCGGAAAGTGTAGATTCCTTAAAGGAAAAACTGAATTCATCAGTTCGTTTTTTTAATATATCGCAGATTGTTTTAAACAAAAAAGAAAACATGCGCGATAAACTTTCTACTGTTTTCAATGCTGTTGGTAATACTGGTGCTAGTCTGTTAATGCAGATAAAAGGTTCTAAGGATAAAGTAGAAATTCGAATTGGCGTAAAAAACACAAACGGTAATGTACAAAAAACAAAGAATGCAAAGGACATTCTTGAAAATAGTCTATTAAGTAATTTTCCAGGAATAAAAGTTTCTGAACATTATAAAGAAATTGATATAAATAATAATGAAGTAACTAAAAATGTATTGGAGAAAGTCTTAAATGATTTTTCTGCAAAAAAGACAATTGCTGCAGTTACAGACATTGCAGGTTTGCGTAGTGAAGAAGAATCAGAAGATAAAAAATTTATTCAAGGAATTGAAAAATTGATTGATGCAATGAGAGGTAAGGAATATACCTTATTATTAATTGCAGACCCCGTAAGTCTTACCGATTTGAATGAAAATCGCCGTGCTTTGGAAGATATATATACTCAATTAGTGCCTTTTAGTTCTTCACAATATTCAATTGGCGAAAATGAAACCGAGGGGGTGAATGAATCTATTTCAATTGGTGCAAGCGATACAATTACAAAAAGCTTGGCAAAATCAGTTAGTCACACTATAGGAAAGTCATTCACAGAAACGGATGGAACTAGTAGATCCGAAACTAATGGAACTTCAACTACGGAGACTGAAGGTACAAATTCTTCTAAATCTACGGGTGGTAATATTAGTATTCTTGTTGTAGGTGCAAATCACTCAAGAACTTCAGGGAAATCACATTCTGTTTCTAAAGGGACAAATCATTCTGTTAGTTATTCAGAAAACCATCAGGTTTCTCATGGATTAAATGAATCAGACACAGAAGGTGCAACAGCATCAGATGCAGAAGCTTATACTGAAAATCTTAATCTCCAAGAAGGAAAGCATAAGGATATTGGGGAAAGTAAGAATCTTCAGATTCCATTTGAAAATCATACAGTAAAAAGGATTATGGAACGAATAGATAAGATTCTTGAGCGCTATGATACTTGTGCAGATTTAGGAATGTGGAATTGTGCTATGTATTGTATTAGCGATGAATGGACTGCTCAAATGGCGGCAAGTGTATATCGCTCTCTTATTCGTGGTAAGAATTCTTCACTAGAATCAAGCTATATTACAGTATGGACTCCAGAATCAAACAAAACTTCTGCAATTACAGATGCCTTGCGACATTTTGAGCATCCAAAAATTATGTATGGCAATTTAATTTTGACACCAGGAACGCTTATTTCAAGCTCTGAACTTGCAATTCATGCTGGCTTGCCAAACCATTCAGTTCCTGGAATTCCTGTTCTTGAATGTGCGGAATTTGGTCGTACAGTTTCTTCTTATGATGAAAAGTATTCTGATGAGATAGAGCTTGGTAGAATTTATAATATGCATACTCCAGAAGATTTGAAAGTAAATCTTTCATTATCTTCATTGGCTTCTCATACATTTATTACAGGCTCGACAGGTAGTGGAAAAAGCAACACTGTTTACGAAATCCTTTCTAACCTAAAATTAAAGAAAATTAGATTTCTTGTTATTGAGCCCGCAAAAGGTGAATACAAAAATGAATTTGGAAAATATGCTGATATAATTTATGGAACAAATCCAAACCTTACTCCTTTACTCCGAATAAATCCTTTTAGTTTTAATGGAAATACACATATTCTTGAACATCTTGATCGACTTATAGAAATATTTAATGTGTGTTGGCCTATGTATGCTGCTATGCCTGCAGTCCTTAAAGAAGCGGTTGAAAAGTCCTATATAGATTGTGGATGGAATCTTACTGAATCGGTTAATGAGTATGGAAATGATATGTATCCTACATTTGCTGATGTTACAAGAAATATTCGTACTATAATTGATTCATCTGAATATGATTCAGAAAATAAGGGAGCTTATAAGGGCTCTCTTATTACAAGGTTAAAGTCTTTGACGAACGGAATAAATGGTCAAATATTTACGACAAACGAAATATCAAATGAAACCTTATTTGATAAAAATGTAATAATTGATTTAAGCAGGGTTGGTTCGACAGAAACAAAATCTCTTATAATGGGACTTCTCGTTCTAAAACTACAAGAATATAGAATGAATCAAGGTTCTTCAGAACTAAAGCATGTTACAGTTCTTGAAGAAGCTCATAATCTTTTAAAACGGACTTCTACAGAACAGAGTTCAGAAAATGCAAATCTTCTTGGAAAATCTGTAGAAATGCTTACAAATTCAATTGCAGAAATGCGTGCATTTGGTGAAGGATTTATTATTGCTGACCAAGCACCTGCGTTGCTAGACATGGCTGTTATTCGAAATACAAATACAAAAATTATACTTAGGCTTCCTGATCAAGATGACAGAGAACTCGTTGGAAAAGCAGCTAACTTAAATGATGATCAAATTACAGAACTAGCAAAATTACCATGTGGCGTTGCTGCAGTTTATCAGAATGAATGGGTAGAACCTGTTTTATGTAAAGTAGATGAATTTCAGAAACAAGATACTCCATATTCTTATGAAAAATCTGCAAAAGATATTGCTAAGTCTTATCTTGATTTTAGGCTTGAAATAGCAGATCTTTTATGTAATGGTAAATCAATTGAAGATGAGATGAAAATCAAAGAATTGAATGACAGACTTAATGTATTAAATATTAATTCATCAACAAAAGTTCAAATTCTTCATTCAGTTCGTTCTCCTCAAGAATCACCTCGTTATACAAAGCTTGCACCTATTGTTACAGAGTTATTTCCTTGTTTGAAAGAAGCATTTATTGCTTCTTTTGAACGTACTAGTGATACTGAAAAATGGACAAGTGATGTAGATAATGCTATTAGAACACAACTTGATTCGAAAATGGAAGAAGAAACTTTACGTTCTATTCGACAGTGTATTATTACAGATTATCTCTACAACGAGTTAGGTAAAACAGAATTACTTGAGGAATGGGCAAAAAAAGGAGGTGTAAAATGATAGAAGCACTTGCAAAAGCCTCAGAAATACTTTCGAATGCTGATGAAACAAAGACTTCATTTAATCCAGATATGAAAATTGGTAAAAATGAAATACCAAATTATCTCAACGAAGCAAAGCTTAAAGAAGGAGGATATGACCCTGATAAAAAACTTGAGAAGAAAGATACTGGTAATGATGAAAAAATCTCCTATGAGATACATACTAGAAATGAATCACTCGAAGGTGATAGACATCCTATAACAGGAGTTCCATTTGAACGAAAAACTGTTGAGGATTCTGATGGGAATGAAGTTACAGGAGTGTTTCCAGAATTTGATTCTGACTTTGATGCTCAATTACCAGAAGATTTATATGAAGCATCTGATAAAGATCAATTTGCAGAATGCAATAGGCAGTTGAAAGAAGCAGTTGAAAAAGATCCTGAACTTGCAAAAAAATTCACACCAGAACAATTGGAACAAATTAAAAATGGTGACACTCCGGATGGGTATACTTGGCATCACAATGAAGAAAAAGGTAAAATGCAATTAGTAGATTCTGATATACATGCTAAGACAGGACATACTGGTGGAAAAACAATTTGGGGCGGTGGTAACGAAAATCGCTGATTATTATAAAAGGAGACTATGTTATGAATGAAATTATATGGAAATATGTAAAACCACTAAAAAATGCAAATGCAATTGATGTTTTTGAAAAAGAACATGCAGTATCTTTTCCAGCTGATTTAAGAGAGATTCTTTTTAAGAATAATGGTGGTCGTCCAAGTCTGAAATATTATGACACTAAAACAGAAAAAGACAAAGAATTCAAAACCTTACTGTCTTTTAATGAAGAAGATATTGAAACCGTGTACAAGCATTATCCGTTGGATACTTCAGACAAATCCATGATACCATTTGCATCTGATCCAGCAGGTAATTATTTTGTTTTGAAAGATAATTCAATTTATCTTTGGAAACATGAAAGTGATAGTACAATTTTTCTTGCTTCTAGTTTTTCTGTTTTCTTAAGCATGCTACACGAGTAACTATATTTTTACTGTAGGAAATAGCCGATAGCTTTATAAATACGGTAAATTCCCAGAATAATCAGTATTTATAATAAGGGACCCGATGTCTCCACCGGGCCCCAGTTCACATTTTTATCTTTCCTACTTATTTCTGCGTACAAGCCGAATTACGTGTTTCCACATAAATAGGGTAGTACTTCTTTGTTGAACTTCCGTTATGGGTGAAAGTTACAACCAGTACATCTGCCTGCTCCGATTTTACTACTGAAGTATCAGGAGTAACGTCGTAATAGGTGGCAGATATATGGTCTGTATCAATCTCACCATAGTTGTGGTACATGTGCGAGGTACAGTCTCCGCCCA
>ODAI011554530.1_pt1 | contig 14654 bp, 12 predicted proteins | sample 1539321 | NCBI WGS metagenome assembly ODAI01 (sample SAMN02144231, study PRJEB22623) | gut metagenome | biome: sheep rumen | host: Ovis aries | place: New Zealand
CTTGTAAGCGAGACGATTGGTCGTTTTAACCCCGGGTTTGGTATAAAGGCGTTACCATTTTATCTTTTTAAGATAGGAAATAGACGTATTCTATATAGAATCTGCGCATTGATCCCAAGAAAGATTGTATAAAAGTTTACTTCATATAATATCTCACATGGATCAGAAGTCAGGTTAAGTTCAATAGTAGTAGAAGGAGTCAGTCATGCAACTGCAAGATCAAAATATTTTATTCTTTACTAGGACAATGGCCCTTGGAGGTACAGAAAACGTAATTATACAGTTGTGTGAAATCTTTCAGCCTTTAGTAAACAAAATCGTTGTATGCTCCAGGGGAGGCGTTAATGAAGAAAAACTGAGAGAAATGGGAATTAAGCACTACCAAATCCCTGATATTGAAGATAAAACATTTAGAAATCTGACAAGTGTTCTAAAAACTGTAAAAAGAGTAATCAAAAATGAAAACATAACAATTATTCATACACATCATCGTATGGCTGCTTTTTACACTCAACTGATAGGAGCAAAAGGAAAGACGCTTATAAATACATCTCATACCGCATTTTATGATAAAAAAGTGCTAACGCATATTGCATTTCGAGGTTTCAACTTGATTGCATGTGGAGAAGGGGTGAAGAAAAGTCTTGTTGATGGATTGGACTTCAACCCCAAAAGAATAACTGTGATATGTAATGGAGTAAAAAGAGATAATCAGAATAGAGTACCCATTCCTGAAATTGTAAATGCGAGAAAGCAAGGAAAGCATATCTTTGCTGTGATAGGAAGATTATCCGAAGAAAAGGGTGTAGCCTATTTGGTTAGGGCGATTCCGTTGCTTAAATCTTCCAATATCTGTTGTTTTGTTGTAGGCAATGGCCCTGATGAGAAGAAAGTCAAAAGCTTGGTGGCAGACTTATGTATAGACGATAAGATTGTTTTTCTCGGATTTAGGAAGGATGTAACAAACATCCTGTCGCAGGTAGATTTTGTGGTACAACCATCTCTTCAAGAAGGACTTCCTTTAGTACCTATAGAAGCTTTTTCGGAAGGAAAAACTGTTATTGGGACTGAAATAGATGGAACCTCAGAAATTATTAGAAACAACGAGAATGGTATACTTGTTCCTCCTGCAAACGAGAAGGAATTAGCAAAGGCCATCGATTATATGTGTAATTCAGAAAGAACGCGATTTGAAAAAAATGCAGTCGTAACTTATGAAAGTAAGTATTCATTTTACGTATTCGCAAAAGGATATATTGATTACTATAAGGCTTTAATATAGTTTCTCGGAGGTTTCCTTTGCAATGAAAACAATAGGAATTATGACGATTCACACGACATACAATTATGGTGCGGTTTTACAGGCGTATGCCACGCAAGCTTTTTTTAATAATAATGGCTATGATGCGGAACTGATTGATTATACGAATCCGCATATACAGGAAATGTTAAGGATCTCTTATAAACAAGATGGTAAGTGGATTGGGTATATTAAGACATTTATAAGGAATACGTTTTTTGGCAGGCTACATTATTATAAAAAGGGCTTTAGTCGTATTAGTGAGGTATGTCGATTTTCAAAGAAATATGAAACTGTAGAGGAATTAGATAAGGTATCATATGATGTAATGGTGGCGGGAAGCGATCAGCTGTGGAATCCGTTAATTTCTGGTAAACTGGATCCTGCGTTTTTCTTGCAATTTGGAAATGCAAAGAAACGCATATCTGTTGCATCCAGTTTGGGAAGCTATACGCTTACGGATTCAGAAAAAGATGAGATCAGTAATTATTTAAGAGACTTTGATTCGATCAGTGTTCGAGAGAAATTTGCGAAAGATCAGTTGAAATCATTGACAGATAAACCGATCAAGGTCCTTATGGATCCAACGCTTCTTTTGACAAGAGAGTTCTGGGTCAATAAAATTGTTAGCCGATCTCAGTACAAGGACAAAAAAGAAAGATATATTGTTACTTATTTTGCTGGCGGGAACAAGGGATCACATAGAAAGATCATTGGCGAGTATGCCAAGATGCTAAATCTTCCTGTCTGGACGATCCAGTATAGCAATTATACATGGAAAGAATCCTCAAAAAAGATATTGGGTGCAACGATGGAGGATTTTGTAGCACTTATTGCCAATGCAGATCTTGTCATTACAGACAGCTTTCACGGAGTAGCATTTTCACTCAATATGGGAACGAATTTTGTTGCATTAACGAATACAGCCAACCCAGTACGAGTAAAAGCTTTATTGGATCAATTGGATATTACAGAACGAATTGATATGCCTACACATTTATATCGACCAGTAGACTATGAGATAGTCACACCCAAACTTCAGAGATTGCAGAAAGACTCGATTGACTGGGTAGTTAATGCAGTCGAGTCATAACAAAGGGATATTGAAATGGGTATGAAGAAAATTGCTTGGATTACTTTTAATGCATTCATTGACACAGATCTATATATTGTTAAGGAACTTACAGCTTTCTATAATATAGATTGGTATATTATAAAAAGTGGAAATGACAGATATGAGTTTGTCGATGAAATAGAAACTTTAAAATCAAATCCTTCTCTTAAGATTAGTATGCAGCAATGCGGAAGTCGGTTAAGAAGTCCAAGCTGTATTTCATTCTATAGGAAACTGTTAGCCAAAATATCAAAATCCGATCCTGATGTCATCTATACTTCCTTGGCGGGAGCACCTTACTATATTCCAATACTCGCATCGTCGAAAGATAAAGATAGGGTGATACTAGCTATACACAACGTGCATGTTCCCAAAGGCGGAAGTGCTTATTGGTTCTTCAAATTCTATAATTCTTTAGCGGTTAAATCTTTTCGGTACTATCAGACATTTTCTACCGATCAGTATCAGCTGCTAAAGTCAATGATACCAGACAAAAAAGTGTTCTATGCACCGTTTATATTAAAGGATTATGGATTACCCAGAGTCAAGAGAACAGACAGTAGAATAACATTTCTGAATTTCGGGAATATTCGTGCTTACAAACGAATAGATGTATTGATTGAGGCAGTCCAAAGAGTATATGAGAAGACGAATGGTCCGATGCGAGTAATTCTGGCTGGGAAATGTGAAGACTGGGGTAACTATGAGAAACTGATCCGTTATCCAGAACTATTTGACTTACGAATACATAGGATCGACAACAGTGACATTCCGGATTTATTCGCGGAAGCAGACTATTTTGTAGCCCCATACCAGGATATCGCTCAAAGTGGTTCATCTGTCGTGGCAGTTAATTATGGAATTCCCTTAATAGCTTCGCGGCTGCCCGCTTTTGAAGAATATGTGGAAGATAAAGTAACCGGGCGATTGATCGAACCGGCAAATGTGAATTCATTGGAAACCGTTATCCGTGACATTGTTGAAACAAATAATGCTGGATATGATGAAATGGTTAACCATCTCATTCATAAGCGGGAAGAACTGTTCTCAACAGAATCTGTTGTGAAGAGATATAGGGAGTTTATAGATGGCATTATCGAAGGAAAAACATCTTCCTCAACTTGCCGGTGAGTATGAATGTACTGCTTGCTTGGCCTGTGAGAATACATGCCCAAAACAAGCGATAGATCATTATCTTGCCGATGACGGTCACGTATACGTAAAAGTCGATTCACTAAAGTGTATTGGCTGCTTAAAATGTCAAGACATTTGCGAGAAGAGCCGTTCATGCTGTGGGGAGAATGATTTATCTGCGTCAAAGCTATATGCTGGTTGGGCCAAAAATGATGAAGATCGAGCGAATGCAACATCTGGAGGAGTTTTTGCTGCTTTGGCTAGAACGATACTCGAATCTGGGGGATGTGTTATCGGCGCTAAATTGAACGGATTCGAGTGTAAACACACTGTCATTTATTCCATCGATGATATTCATTGGCTTCAAGGATCAAAGTATATGGCATCATCTATGGAAGACGTTTATAAGATACTAAGAAAAGAGTTGCCAAATAGAGATGTTCTTTTTGCTGGCCTTGGCTGTCAATGTGCTGGTGTATTGGCGTTCTTTGAGGGATTTGAGACAAATTACAAATTATATACTGTAGATTTGGTATGTGGTGGAGTCCCAAGCAGAATAATGATTGATAAGTTTAAGGAACACTATCCTGAAGTTAAGGGCTTTTTGTCGTTTCGTTCAAAAGATAAATATGAATTAAGAGTTTCTACATATAGCGAAGAGAAAGTGATTGACGATAAGTCTTTACCACTTCACGGGTTTAATTGTGGACTGACAAATAGGTATAGTTGCTATGATTGTCAATTTGCTAAGGCACATAGGAAAACTGATATTACAATAGGTGACTTGTGGGATTACTCAGTATCTACTACGGAACATCAAAAAGGCATATCTATGGTTATCGTTCACAGCAATAATGGGGAGACACTTTTTAACAATTCTAGGATTGCATATGAGAGAATTGGTTGGAAGGGTACTTTGCTCCATAATAAGCGAATAGTCTGTGGTAAAGATCACATATATAATCCGAGAAGAAAACTCCTTTTCAATAGTGAGAATATGAAATATGAGAGTTTTAGGAAGCTATATACAATGGACATAAGACCGAATAATTTAAGGCTATTTATATTTCGCATGTATAGATACGTTGTCCAGAGAAGAATTATCAAACATAGACAGAAGGAGATAGCCAATATGCTAAGATAAGTTATCTCATATAGTTATTAGCCTAGGAGAATTTTGCAATGTCAGAGAAAGTTAGAGTAGCTGTATGCACAGTTACATATAATAGCAGTTCTTTACTAAAAAAAACCATAGATTCTGTTCTAAATCAGACATATCCCGTTTCTCATATTATTATTGTTGATAATAACAGTTCAGAGGAACATAAAATAAAGCTGAGAGAATATGAAAAACTGTCGAATATAATTCATATTGTATGGTTAGATAAGAATACCGGTGGAGCAGGTGGATTTCATGAAAGTATGAAATATGCAAGAGATTCATATGACCCTGAATGGTATTGGCTAATGGATGATGATGCATATCCGGACGAAGATTGCTTGGAGAAGCTTATAGAAGAAGTTGCGAATTTAGATAATGTAGGATTTATTGCTCCTGTGATCTACGGGATAGATAACAATTCATATCAACTTTATCACGCGCGAATAAAAAGAGGCTATATCTATAAATTCAACGCTATTTCGGATAGTATTGATAAACTCAATGATGTTGAACTAATTGATGTAGATGCTTTTGTCGGGCCACTAATTCCTAGATCAATTGTAATGGAATGTGGGTTGCCACGAGCAGAATATTTTATTGAAGGTGATGATACTGATTATTGTTATAGAATAACAAGAAAGTATAACGGATATCTCACGAAGAAAGCAAAGATTAATCACAAAGATTTAGTTGCTGGTAACGGTATTAATCCTGTGGGTTGGTGGAAACAATATTACTGGTATAGAAATTCTATTTTATTCTCGCAGTACAATTTAACAGGCATACATAGAATCGCCTCTATTTTACACTTTATTGCCTATGCCTATAAATGCAGAATTAAAATGCTATTTGATGATAGATACGATGGATACAAGAACTTTAGGTGGAACATTTTAAAGCGAGGAATAATAGATGGGCTAAAAAAAAGGGGAGGTCCACAACTTTCACCAGTTACATATAAGGAAGAACTTCAGAAATATGAGAATCGCAAGGGATGACCGAAATGGCTAAGAAGAGGATAACAAAAACAGAGCTTTTATATTTCATTGCACTTGGATTATTTTTGATTGTACAACTATTGTCGAGTACTTTGCTTAGCGCATTGATTGATTTTACTATTTTACGGCTTATTTGTTTTTTTACGGTAGTTACTCTACTTACATTAAAACTGATAATTGATAATAATCATAAGCATCTTTGGATATATCTTCTAGTACTTGTTTTATTCCTTATTGTAGGATTAAGAGCCACAAACATTAGAGATCTTCTAATATTGGGCTTTTTGACATTAGAAGCAAGAAATATCGAATTTAGAAAAATCGTTAAAGTAGATGTTGCACTTATAGGGATGGTTCTACTAATTACATGCCTGCTATTTTTTATGGGAGCATATAACTCAGTCGATACGTCAACCGTTAGAGCAGGAGATTTGACGAAGAGATTGTCTCTTGGCTTTGGATGGACAACATATGCCCCAAATTATTTTATGTCATTTGTCATAGGAGTAATATTTCTAAAGCCGAAAAGAAAATATAAGTGGATATTGATAACCTGTGCAGCCTTAATAAATTACATTCTGTATATTGCTACAGATACAAAGGCAGCATATTATGAAACATTCGTGTTGCTGATCATTGTCATATTTATGGACATATTCAAAATCAGGCTGACGAAATACAAGATTGTTCGTATTGTTCTCCCACTTGTGTATGTTTTGTGTGGAGCATTTGCTATTTGGATATCCTTAAACTTTACAAATAGTAATCCTATAATGAGAGCCATAAATGAGTTTACGACATATAGACTTTCATTGGCACACCATGCTTTAGAAGTTTATTCTGTTGGCTTGTGGGGGAATCCTGTAGAATGGATAACTGGTAGTGCGGTTGGATGGAATGCTTATTTCTATGTGGATAGTTCTTATATACAAATACTAATTCAATATGGGATTCTTGTATATGCGTATGTAATAATTCTCTTTACTATTCTTATAAGACATTATGTGTATAGAAATGAAAACGCATTTTTGGCTTGCTTGATTATCATAGCTGTTCATTCTATTACAGACCCTCAGCTGTTTAATTTGGCCTATAATCCCTTTTTGTTGAGCTTGGGATTGGTTCTTAAAGAATGGAAGTCAACCACAGATATCATCAGATGTAGACAGTATCAGCGAGTTAAGAATATAAAGGTTCCGAGAGGGGTAATATAATATTATGGCATTGAAACCTATAAAAACAGTGTTAAAAAATAGTAAGCTTACTTCCAAATTATATTATGCATTAAAGAATATAAGTGATAAGAGAAAAAGAGATAATAAATTTAAATATTCTGGGAAATTTATTAACCGGAGTAAAGATAGAGATGCATTATGTATTGTTCTTGCTGGCTACAAAGAATATTTATATGATGATGTTTTTGAGAGGATAGTAAGATATAAACCCGCAGACATTGATTGCTGTGTAATTACATCAGGAAAATATTCACAAACCATTGACAAGATTTGTGAGAAGCATTCTTGGTCATATTTAAGTACAAAAGAGAATAATGTTTCTTTGGTACAGAACATTGCAATTTCATTTCATCCAAAAGCTAAGTATATATACAAATTGGATGAAGATATCTTTATTACTGAGAACTATTTTGAAAAAATGAAAAGAGCAATGGTAGAGGCAAAGGAAAGTGAGTATAACCCCGGGATTATTGCGCCGCTGATTCCAATAAATGGATTTTCTCATTTGATTATACTAAAGAAGCTGGGCCTCGTAGAAGATTATAGAAAACGGTTCGAGGCACCTATGTATATGACTGGAAATGAAAGGCAAATCCAGTCAAATCCAAAGGCTGCCATGTTTTTTTGGGGGGATGAAGATATAGTTCCGTCTATTGATGAGATGAACAGACGATTTGCCCAGGAGCCAAACAGACTAACTCCTTGTCCTATTCGATTTAGCATCGGCGCTGTATTATTCGAGAGACAACTTTGGGAAGATATGGGATTCTTTGAAGTGGACAAGTATGGAACTTCCATGGGAGTGGATGAAACCCAAATTTGCTCTTTTTGCATGAGAAAATCAAGGCCTATTATTGTTTCTGAAAATATTGTGGTGGGCCATTTTTCCTTTGGCCCTCAGACACAGGGGATGCTAGAGTATTATCAACATAATCCTGAGAAGTTCAAGATTCAACTTAAGTCATAAATTGTAAACAGAAGTACTCTAAATCAAATGCAGGAAACATTAGATGATGCTTGGCTATTTGCTGAGGGGATGATATAGGATGGAATTGGATAAAACTAAAAATGATCCGGATATGAATAATAGAGAATATGATGTTGTAATTAGCTTTATTAAGGTAGTTGCTATGTTATTGATTATTAACTCTCATGCTGATCTTCTCTTTCCTAATAAGTTTCGGTTTCTTGCTACAGGTGGAGCAATTGGAAACGAATTGTTTTTCTTCGTTGGTGGTTTACTGTTAAAAAAAAGGACAAACGATAAGATTACATCATTTATCTGGAGAAAATATATAAGATTATATATTCCTACATACATTATGTCTGTTTTTTTGTTCATTGTGGGATATATACATCTCAATGAATTTAATTCGTTTGTCGATATTTTTCATTTATTAATATGGCCATCTCAATTTTGGTTTGTTAGTGCATTCTTTGTTTTCTCAATACTAACATACATAATAGCTGAGACGCCAATATTTGAGCAGAAGTGTTTTGCTTTTTATACGGTTGTTTTTTGGATTGCTTTGTTTGTTTTATATCATCTGTGTATCCCAGATAAAAGCTATTGGATTGTGGAAGACAAAAAAATATTCGGAACTACAATATATTTTAAGTGTATTTATAGTTTCTATGTTTTCACATTAGGCTATTTTATCCAAAAGCAAGAGGCTAGATATAAAAAGAGAAAAACAATCTGGCTGGCAAGTTTTTTACTCTCACTTTTGATGTTTTACTTGTTCAAATATTTTCTAAACAGATCGATTATTCCAATGGAACTGCAAATTATTAGTCAACCCATAACCGTGATATGTGTAATCAGCTTATACTTTGCCGCAAGAATGTTGCTCATTATTAATAATACTAATGCGAAAATAGTAATTAACTCGCTTGGCGTTATTACATTAGAAGCCTTTTTGGTTCAATTTCAAGTTATTCAGCGAGTTTCAAATGTAAATATCATATTTCCTATTAACTATGTAATATCGATTTTATTAATAGCTAGTATTTCATTTGTTTTCCACTATTTTTCGGAACACATTTGCGATTTCAGTATTAGAATTAGTACAAAAAGGTCATAGCATGAAAAGCAACAAAAAAGAGAATATTGTTCATTCAGTAAAGTATAACTTTATAATGAATTTCATACTTACCGCTACGAATTTTATTTTTCCTCTTATCACATTTCCATATGTTTCACGTGTTCTCCAAGCTGCAGGAAATGGCCGCGTTTCTTTTGCTTCTTCTGCGGCAAATTACTTTATGATGGTTGCGTCATTAGGTATACCAACATATGGAATCCGTGCATGTGCTAGGGTAAGGGATAATAAAAATGAACTGAGCAAAACAGTTCAAGAGTTATTCATTATAAACTTCATTATGACATGTCTTGTAACAATTACATATGTAGTTTGTGTATTTTCTGTTCCAAAATTCGCGCAAGACAAAGTACTGTTTTTCATTAATGGTCTTAATATAGTGCTCAATATGTTTGGTATGAATTGGGTATACCAGGCACTTGAGCAATATGATTATATTACAGTCAGATCAATAGTATTCAAGGTTGTGTCTATAATTCTCATGTTTGCTTTTGTTCACGACCAAAATGACTATGTAATTTATGGTGCGATCACAGTATTTGCCGCAGTAGGATCATATGTATTAAATTTTATCCGACTTCAGAAAATTATAGATTTTAAGTTAACAGGCAACTACGACTTTAAGCAACACATGAAACCAATATTCATATTATTTTCTCAAAGCCTTGCAGTATCAATATATACAAATCTTGATACTGTAATGCTTGGCTTTATGAAGACAGATGTTGATGTTGGATACTATCATGCTGCAGTTAGGATTAAGGGGTTATTATTGAGCCTTGTAACTTCCTTAGGAAATGTTCTGCTCCCCCGAATGTCTTACTTTGTGAAGCAGAGTAGAATGAATGAGTTCAAAAAATATATGGTCAAGGCTCTAAACTTCGAACTACTTATGTCTATATCCTTGGCATTATATTTTGTTTTGTTTGCCAAGGAATCTATTCGCTTTTTGGCTGGTTCTGGATATGATGGTGCAATTCTCGCCATGCAAATTATTACAGTAGCGGTAGTGCCGAATGGATTAACAGGGGTTTTGGGCGTACAAGTTCTTACTTCACTGGAGAAAGAAAAGTATGTTTTGCTTTCAGTTGTTGTCGCTGCTTTCGTTGATTTTCTACTGAACCTTGTGTTTATACCGAAATATGGCGCAGCTGGAGCTTCGTTGGCAACCGCAATCGCAGAATTGTTAGTTCTTGGAATTCAAATATATTATACTAAGGAGTTGCTTGTCGAGGCTAGGAGAGAATTTAGAATACATTATTATATTATTTTATCGATGATTGCGGGATGTTTATCTTTGCTTACGCTGAAACTGAACATATATTCTAACTTCATAACCTTGGTTATTTCAGCAATTGTCTTCTTTGGATCATATTGTGTAGGACTTCTAATTATAAAAGAACCTGTGCTTGTCGATACATTTAATGAAATGAAGAATAAACTTAGAAATACCAAGTCTTAAAGCTTTTAAGTAATCCTTACAAGAAGATTGTAATATAGGTTCTTAATAGTAAACTGTAGATAAAAAAGAGAACGTGAAAATGTACAATTACTTAATAGTCGGTTCTGGCCTCTATGGAGCCACGATAGCACAACAATTACATAACGCTGGGAAGTCAGTCCTTGTGATTGACAAGCGGCCGAATATCGCTGGGAATGTGTACACTAAAGTCATGTATGGTATTAATGTCCATATCTATGGGGCTCATATCTTCCATACGAACAACAAGACAGTCTGGAACTATATTCAGCAGTTCGCCGCTTTTAATCGGTTCACCAATTCTCCGGTCGCCAACTATCACGGTGAACTCTTCTCATTACCGTTCAACATGTACACCTTCAACAAAATGTGGGAAGTGACAACGCCTGAAGAAGCAGCAGCTAAGATTGAAGAGCAGCGGAAGCAAGCTGGCATAGAAGAACCTAAGAATCTTGAAGAGCAAGCGATCTCCTTAGTAGGTACCGATATCTATGAGAAACTCATAAAGGGATATACTCAGAAACAGTGGGGCAGACCGTGTGATCAATTGCCAGCTTTCATCATCAAGCGTCTTCCAGTACGCCTGACTTATGATAACAATTATTTCAACGCCCTTTATCAGGGTATTCCACTCGGTGGTTATACGAAGATGGTCGAGCGAATGCTTGACGGAATTGAAGTCAGACTTAACTGTGACTATCTTGAGCACAAGACTGAACTGGGTGCATTAGCAGAGAAGGTTATATATACCGGACCAATAGATGCGTATTTCAATTACAGTTTTGGTAATCTGGAGTACCGTTCAGTCCGCTTCGAGACGGAAGTGTTAGATAAGCCGAATTTCCAGGGCAACGCCGCTGTGAATTACACGGATGCAGAGACGCCGTGGACCCGAATTATCGAACACAAATGGTTTGAATTCGGTAAGGATGAAAACGGGAACGATCTGCCGAAGACTGTAATAAGTCGTGAGTACAGTATTGAGTGGAAACCTGGTGACGAACCATACTATCCTGTGAATGATGAACGAAACACCCAGCTCTACAATCAGTACAAAGCTCTGGCGGAGAAAGAAAAGAATGTAATTTTCGGCGGCCGTCTTGGCGAATACAAGTACTATGACATGGATCAGGTGATTGCCTCAGCTTTGGAGAAGGCGAAAGAGCTGATTGGTGTGACCTCCCAAAGCTATTGACTTGGATGTTTTTTCAAGTGTGAATATTACGTAAGCGCTTAATTATCGGCCGTATCGTTGCAAGCTCTTGCTTCAGCGATAATGGTAGTAGGATGAGGACGCAGAAGACCAAAGGTAAGCGTATAACTTAAAGTGTTGTATTTCTTTGCTGCTCCGAACTGGTAGACTACTCCTATCTATAAGAAGGAGGCCAGCTATGGACAAAACAGCAGCAGCTATTCGTCGAGTCCAATGGGAACAGATCGTTCTTGAAGCTAATAACTCCGCGATTCCTAAAAACGCCTGGTGTAAGCAGCACGGAATCAAGGAAAAAGCTTTTTACTACTGGCAGCGAAAATTCCGCACAGAGGCGGCAGCCTCTGCTGAATCCACACCCGCCGCTGCTGTTCCGGCACCAAAATCTGCCTTTGTCGAGCTCACCGTTCTATCATATGTGAATTGTCAAAGTGCTGTGTTCTTGCCTGCATGTGTTTCTCTCCAATCAGAAATCGTGTAACGTTCCATCGCATTAAGATATTGCTAATCAGATATGAGCCTATAATTGCCACTACAAAATTCACCCCTGCGTTAATCCAAGGATTCACCTTCCCATTTAACCCTATTATCGTGAAATAGATGATTTGCTGGTGGAACAGGTATATCGGCATGGAGTAGGATGAAAGTGTTTTGAATGCATTACTATCCTTCCACTTTACCCTATTTGCTAATGCCTGCAATGTTGTCCACGCCATGATTGCTCCAACCAAATGGAGAGCCAGACTAAATACGCTTGACAGCAAACTCCATAATGCTCCACTATTCTGTCCAACAACCATCGTGCCTGCCAGTAGAAAGAAGTCTGCTATGACCCAACAATACCATGGCAGAACATCTGTAATCAGCTTTTCCTGTCTTTTTTCTTTCGCCCATATTCTTACACCGAGAAAGAAAAACAAAAGGTATTGGCATGCAGTCCAGATACAAAAAACATTCGGAAGAATACGTTTCCCAATGAGACCAATTCCATAGAAAACTAGTGCCATTGCCCAACCTACACACTTTTTTCGTAACAACAGCTTTCGTATGGGCCATACAATTGCAAACACTCCAAAGAGCATCCACAGAAACCAAAGTTGACTTGGATCAATGGCGAGCAGATACTTCTTAACTACATATCCAAAATTCCAATTAAAGAAGTATGCAGAAATTGGAGCAACCCATATAATAGTTACGAATACATATGGAACAAGTAGTCGCTTGGCTTTGTCCTTAATATAAGTAAAGTAATTCTCATACCCGCCCGACATAACTTTAAAAGCAAATAAATACCCTGACACAAGAGCAAAGCAATACACATGAAACGATCCAAGCCAATTTGCTAAAAGTCCCAAAGTATTTGAAGGTAGAATCGGGTTTTGAGTAAACCACTTCCTAGTCCAAAAATCAGCGGCATGACAAACAATAACTAACATCATAAGTATTGTTTTAATAAAAGTAGTGTTTTGCAAAATTGTATTATTTCTATCGTCAAGGTGTTTGTACATCATATCTCCATATTATTAAATTTCTTGAGTTTAATGCCAAATGTATTCATAAAATTGATTAATACAGCCTTGAATAGTAGAAACATAGATGCAAAGTAAATAACTACGCAAACAAAAATGCTGAACAATTGAAGTATGAGACTATTTGAAAAACGTAAAAGGAAAAATCCGCAAACACCCATTATCAACGTACAAACTAAACAAGGAATAATCTCTTTAAAAAGTTTTATAACAGGAAACTCAAGACCGACTGCCAATAATACTAGTTCGACAATAACAAGCTCGATTCTTACCAAAGACCGTGCCACATACAAAACCTCAAATCCTGACCGCGCCCCCCATAACAGTACTGGAATTAGAACAACTAAATGCAATACTTGCGCCCAAAAGGAGAGATATGTTTTCCCTGTTGCATTAAATAGCCCATTGGCATAAGTTCCTAGTACAAGACTTATAGAACTCATCAATCCCCAAAGCCCAATAAAACTTGTTGCCTCCATCCACTGGTTACCTAATAAAATCTTTGTAATTAAACGTTGATAAATAAATATACCCACTCCTAGTGGGATGACAACTGTAGCAATTGCCTGTATATATTTACAATATGTGTCAAATAGCACATTTTTGTCGTTCTTCAATCTCGAAAGAGCTGCAAATAAGGGCATTGATGTTGCCGCAGTAACTAAATGTGTAATCTGATTAACTGTGGACATTGATGTCTTGTAAAGGCCAAGATAATAATCTGACAAGTAAACGCCTACAATAAATGTTCCAATATATGATGTCAACCATATCGAAATGGATTCCAACAGAATCCACCAGCTATATGAAAACATTGATTTTAGTATAGAAAAGCTGTAGAAAAAGTAAGGCTTCCAGTCTGACTTAAACGTAAGAATAATGGCATTTACTAAATTCCCGGCTAATGTCCCAATTACTAAAGCCCAATAACTATGTGTAATGGCCGCCAATGGGACGGTTACGGCAAAAGGAATAAAGGCCGATAATACACGAATATAAAACAAGGTTTTATAATTAAAATCTCTTTTAAATCTTGCCATTTGGATACTGGAAAAAGAGGTTAACGGCAGAGATAAAGCCGCTATAATTATAACCAGCTCCAAGCCTGGATTTCCTACAAGAGATGCTATCTGTTTACTAAATGTTGCAATGATACCATATGATATTACAGAAATTGCAAGATTTGTCCAAAATGCAACATTGGTACTTTTATTCAACTCTGATTTGTCAGTAAAATCATGTTGCACAAGATATTTTTGAAATCCCGCATCAGTAAACATATCTGCAAAGCTGACAACCATGGTCACTGTAGCTACAACTCCAAATGCTTCCGGAGTTAACAGCCTTGCCAATATCATGTTTGTTATCGGCGTAATCAGCTTAGTAGCAA
>ODAI014641682.1_pt1 | contig 14654 bp, 13 predicted proteins | sample 1539321 | NCBI WGS metagenome assembly ODAI01 (sample SAMN02144231, study PRJEB22623) | gut metagenome | biome: sheep rumen | host: Ovis aries | place: New Zealand
TATCGGTAGTGGTAAGAATAAGATTGAGACTCCGCTTGTTGAAGGTCAGGATTACGTTATAACTGCATACTACAACAACGTAAAGAAAGGTACTGCTTCACTAAGAATAGAAGGGCGTGGCGATTATTGTGGATCTAGAATCATTACGTTCAAGATAGTGGCAGCAAATAACGCTAATATTTGGGACGGCGTATATCGGAAATAGTACTGGAAACTATAGAGTGGTACTTGAAAAAAAGGAAAGCGTTCATCGCTTTCCTTTTTTGATAGCGAAAGGGGTCAAGCTATGCAACAGGGATATCTATGAAATCCTTTGATTTTGCTTTTGAACCGTTAAATAGAATGATAGAATAAATAAAAGGAAATCTAATAATGGAGGGCAAATATGCTTAACGTGTGGGGGGTTGTAGTTGCTTCTTTGGTCCTGTTAACAGTCATATCAATGTTGGAGGCTATTCTTATCCCGAAACTTCGAGGCATCATTGGAGAGAATAGAGTCAGGCGGCGCCTTTCCAGGTTGTCAGAAGATTCATACCGTGTGTTGAATGATATTATGGTAAATGGAGAATATGGGCTTACGCAGATAGACCATATTGTTGTTTCAAAATACGGAATTTTCGTTATAGAAACGAAGAACATGAAGGGGAAAATTTACGGAAGTCAGCATTCAAAGGACTGGACAAAGTATTCCCGTGGCAGGAAACTTGAATTTGAAAATCCTACACGCCAGAATTATGGGCATATCAAAGCACTCGAACAGATTACCTCATTACCTCAAGATACCTTTCATGGGATAGTGGTTCTGGCTGGCAGTGCTACACTGATGTTTGATGGTGGGGAAAACATTGTATATGTTAAACAGCTTATTCCACTCATAAAATCATATCAGACAGATATACTGTCTGCAGAGCAGATGGCTCAGATGATAGAAAAGATCACATCGGCAGACAATAATACTGATGAGACCAGAAAAGAGCATTTAAAGCAGATAAAGGAAAAGAAGAACGCAAAAGCAGTGATAGATAACAAAAAGATCTGCCCTAAGTGCGGCGGGGAGTTGGTCATGAAGAGCGGCAAATATGGCAAGTTTTACGGATGCTCAAACTATCCTTCCTGCAAGTACACGAAGAAACTCCATTGATGGTTGCCGAAGATTACTCCTCATGTGTGCAGACATACATTCTGCAGTAACATGGCTAAATCTGGAATGAACCCAAAGACATTACAGTATATAATGGGGCATTCAGACATAGGTGTGACATTAAACACGTATACACATTTTTCGCTGGAAGATGCCAAGGAAGAAATGGAGAAAATCCGCGTCAATGCCTGATAAATACTGAGTTGTACGGAGCACTGAATTTACAACTTTTTTACAACTTTTGCAGGCAAAAACATGCAGATTTTTGCCAAGATATGCCAAATAACCAAGAAAAACAGATTGGCTCAAATCCGCATGGTAGAGCCAAAAACTAGGAGAATACAGGAATGATAAAAATACTATTCGTCTGCCACGGCAACATATGCCGTTCCACAATGGCGGAATTCATTATGAAGGATATAGTTCACAAGCAGGGACTTGATGCTCTCTTTCACATAGAGTCGTCGGCGACGCACACAGACGAGATTTGGAACGGTGTGGGGAGCCCGGTGTATCCGCCGGCCAGGGCGAAACTTAGGGAGCACGGCATCGGCACGCCGGATAACGAGCTTGGGGTAAGTGAAAAGAGGGCCCGGCTGACCTCAAGGAATGACTACGAGAAGTTTGATTTTATAATTGGCATGGATAGCGCCAATATCAGGAATCTCAATAATCTGTTCAGGGGCGACCCGGACAAAAAAATCCACAAAATGCTGGAATTTGCAGGTAGAGAGGGGGATGTTGCGGATCCTTGGTACACAGGGAACTTTGACGCGACTTGGCGAGACTGCAGTGATGGCTGTCATGGGCTTTTCAGGCATATCCTTACAGACCCCGTGCTTTCCCGGGAGCTCTCCGCAGAAGAATGGAAAGCATCCATGGCATTAAACAATGGTGTTGATGGCACCGATGACACCGATAATGCCAATGATTCCTATGGCGCAAATAATTACAATGATACCGACGATTACCGTGGCAACGATGATCCGGGGCTTATTCATGACGACTTTCCCCGTGGGTAATTTCCATAATTTTTTCGGGGATACTGCCGTATTTTTTGGATGATCTCCCATATATATGCACTGCGAAATATGGTATGCTACTTGCTAAGTTTTGGAAACTGAATTTCCAAGAATCATAGCAAGCAGCATATTTTTTATGCATTTACGGAAACTTAAGCCTGTGAATGCAGTATCTGTGGAGGAATGAAAATGGGAGTGAGGATAATAACAGATTCCGCAAGTGATATTTCTCAGGAAAGAGCCGGAAAATGGGGCATTACAGTGCTTCCCCTCAAGGTGAGGTTCGGTGACGAGGAGTTTCTTGACGGAGTTACTTTAAGCTGTAAGGAATTCTATGGAAAGCTGGTGGAGACCGACGAGATACCCAAGACCAGCCAGATTTCGCCCTTTGACTATGGAGAGGCTTTTAAGGAAGCGACAAAGGATGGGGATGAAGCAATCTGCTTTACCTTATCAGCAGGGGTTTCCGGTTCCTATCAGAGCGCCTGCATTGCGGCACAGGATTATGAAGATAAGGTCTTCGTGATCGACACCAGGCAGTTTTGCATATCTGAGTTCATTATCGTTGAGAGAGCGGTCTGGCTTCGTGATCAGGGTCTTTCGGCAAAAGAGATAGCGGCTCAGATCCGGGAAGAGATGAAAAAGGCTCACGTCATCGCTGTTTTTGACACTCTTGAGTATCTTAAACTGGGAGGGAGAATATCCTCCGCCGCAGCCTTTGCAGGAAACATGCTCATGATCAAACCTGTTCTTACCATAGAAGAGGGTGTTGTTAAGATCATCGGCAAGGCCAGAGGTTCCAGGAACAGCCACAATATGCTCAAGGAATTTGTGAAAAACACCGGTGGAATAGACTTTGAAAGACCTGTATGCCTGGCGTACTCAGGATTCTCCGATGATATGCTCAGGAAATATGTTGAAGACTCCAAAGATCTGTACGAAGGCTTTGAGGACAGGCTTCAGTATGCGGAAGTCGGAGCAACCATCGGTACCTATGCCGGACCCGGAGCCATTGCCCTGGCATACTTTGAAAAATAACCCTGACATGTTCCCGGACAGACAGTGGAAAACGCGCTGATTTAAAGACGATAAATAAACAAATATCAAATACTTCGCCCTGTAACTGTGGTATACTTGTTGCAGGGCGTTTTTGCGCCATGAAAAGAGAATAACAGTTGGGAGGATACATATGTTAAGAGACGGTAAGATATGGGTAGCTAACAACCTTGAGGGCGAGAATATATTTCTTTTGCCCAAAATGGCTAATCGTCACGGACTCATCGCCGGTGCCACCGGAACAGGTAAGACAATAACACTTAAGGTTCTTGCCGAGTCCTTCAGCGACATGGGAGTGCCGGTATTTCTTGCGGACGTAAAGGGTGACCTTTCGGGAATGGTTAAGGAAGGCGCTGACAGCGAGGATATGCAGAAACGTATTCAGAAATTCGGACTTGCGCAGGCAGGATTTGAATACAAGAAATATCCCGCTACTTTCTGGGACGTTTTCGGAGAGCAGGGAATCCCGCTTAGAACCACGGTTTCAGAGATGGGGCCGCTTCTTCTTGCAAGGATCCTGGGGCTTAATGATCTTCAGAGAGATATCCTCACGATTGCTTTTAAGATAGCCGATGATCAGGAACTTCTTCTTGTAGACACCAAGGATCTTAAGGCTCTGCTGAACCACATGTCCGAGAACAAGAATGAATACGCTGCTGAATACGGCAATATCAGCCCTGTATCCGTAGCAGCCATAGTAAGATCCATCGTATCCCTTGAGATGGCAGGGGCAGACAAGTTCTTCTTCGAGCCTGCACTTGATATACATGACTGGTTCAAAACCGATTCAAACGGCAATGGAATGATCAACATCCTGGATTCCACAAGCCTTATCAATAACGGAACTCTGTACGCAACATTTCTCCTTTGGATGATGTCAGAGCTCTTTGAGACCCTGCCTGAGGTGGGAGATCTTGAGAAACCCAAGATGGTATTCTTCTTTGACGAAGCCCACCTTCTGTTCAAGGATACCCCCAAGCACCTTATGGACAAGATCGAGCAGGTTGTTAAGCTCATCAGATCCAAGGGCGTAGGTATTTACTTTGTAACTCAGAACCCCAGGGATATTCCTGACGGTGTTCTTGCTCAGCTTGGCAACAAGATCCAGCATGCGCTCCATGCCTACACGCCTTCCGATATGAAGGCTGTTAAGGCAGCAGCAGATTCCTTCAGGGAGAATCCGGCCTTCAAGACTGCGGACGTTATCCAGGAGCTTGGAACCGGCGAAGCCATCTGCTCATTCCTTGATGAGACCGGAACACCTACGGTCTGCGAGAGGGTCAAGATCCTTCCTCCTCAGTCCTTCATGGGCGGCATCGATGCTTCAACAAGAAGCCGCGAGATCAATAACAGCGAACTTTACGGCAAGTACTTCGAGCCTCACGATCCTGACTCGGCTTATGAGTTCCTTTTAAGAAAAGGCATTGCTGATGCTGAGGCCGCAGAGAAGCTCAAGGCCGAGGAAGCAGAGCGCAAGGCAAAAGAAAAAGAGGAGGCAGCCGCAGCTAAGGCAGCCGAGAAGGAAAAAGCTGCCGCCGATCGCAAGAAGAAGCAGACAGCCAAGACCATCGGAAACTCAGTTGTGGGAACTGTTGGTCGCGAAGTCGGAAAGACCGTCGGCGGAAAGTTTGGCAAGTTTGGCAAGACTCTGGGCGGAAACCTGGGCGCAAGTCTTGGAAGAGGAATACTTGCTACACTTTTCAGATCATGATGCGGATTTAATACAAAAAAATATTAAAAAAATTTTTTCATGGAATTTTTAGCCTATCTAGTGGATTTGTCAAAAGCCAACCACCAGATAGGCTATTTTTTGTGGAAAATTAAGCCTGCTTTAGATTAATTTCATGGAAATATCATATTTATCACTTGTTAATGGCTGTTTTTTACATTATAATGAGCTCAGGTGGTAGAAAGTGGCAAAAAGTGGATGAAAGTGGTAGAAAAGTGGGAGCGTTTTTTAAAGGCGAATACAGCCATTCCCTGGACGCCAAGGGAAGGCTCATAATTCCTACCAAATTCCGCGATCTTCTTGGTGACAATTTTGTGGTAACCAAGGGGTTTGACGGATGTCTTTTCGTGTTTGCCCAAAATGAGTGGGAGAAATTCGAAGAAAAGCTTCAGTCACTGCCTATGGATAAGCCTGAAGCCAGAATGCTATCCCGTTTCTTTCTTGCCGGAGCCACCGATGCGGAACTGGACAAACAGGGCAGGATACTTATCCCATCAACTCTTTTGGATTATGCCAAGATCGAGAAGGAGGCCATTGTTGCCGGCGTTGGTAACAGAGCCGAGATCTGGAGCAAGACTGAGTGGGAGAAGGCCAGCACCTTTGATGACATCAACGGTATAGCTGCCAAGATGAGTGAGTACGGACTTAGCTTGTGATATGGAATTCAAACACTATTCGGTACTCCTTGATGAGTGCCTGGACAATCTGAATATCAGGCCTGACGGTATTTATCTTGACGGAACCCTTGGCGGAGCCGGTCACTCTTTTCACATTGCAGAGAGACTTACGGCAGGAGGCCATCTGTACGGGACCGATCAGGATGAGGACGCCATAGCCGCCGCAACCAAGCGACTTCTTCCCTTTGAAGACAGGGTTACAGTCATCCGCGACAATTACGAGAACGCGGTCATACGGCTTAGAGAGCTGGGGGTAAAGGGGGTTGACGGGATTCTTCTGGACCTTGGGGTTTCTTCTTTTCAGCTGGATAATGCCAAGAGGGGCTTTACCTACAAGGAAGATGTTCCTCTGGACATGAGAATGGATCAGAGACAGACTCTCACAGCCCGAGACATAGTAAATGACTATTCTGAAACAGAGTTGTTTCATATTATAAGGGATTACGGCGAGGATAAATTCGCCAAAAACATTGCCAAGCATATATGCATCGAGAGGGCGAGAACTCCGATTGAAACCACGGGGCAGCTCAACGATATCATAAAGGCTGCGATACCGGCCAGGATGAGGGAGAAGGGAGGCCACCCCTCCAAGAGAACCTATCAGGCCATAAGAATAGCACTGAATAGGGAACTTGATGTTCTTCAGAATTCCCTTGACGGATTTATAGATTTCCTCAATCCGGGAGGACGGCTGTGTGTTATCACCTTCCACTCCCTGGAGGACAGGATAACCAAGAACAATTTCAAAAGAAATGAGAATCCCTGCACGTGTCCGCCGGATTTTCCGGTTTGCGTATGCGGGAACGTTTCAAAGGGCAAGGTGATCACAAGAAAGCCGATCCTGCCAAGCCCGGAGGAACTTGCTGAAAACAAGAGATCACAAAGCGCCAAGCTGAGAGTGTTTGAAAAAGCACAGTCCTGAATGATCTTAGGGATAAGGCAGAACACTTTTTTCACAGGGCTTATGGAAGGAGGAATGAACATGGCAAGTGAATATATTCGCGGCACGACTGTAAGAAAACCGAATAAAAAGCATGTCGAGAGACCTGTCCGTGTTCATGAGACCGAACACAGGGGCAGAAGACATCACATGAGCCTTGGCTACCTCCTGTTCCTGACATTTGCACTGGTCATGATGCTTGGAACACTGGCGTGGTATATTTCTTTGCAGTCGGAGATCAAGAACAGCGTCAAATATGTAGCTGAGCTTGAGAGCAGACTGAATAATTTGAAACAGGACAATGACGAGGCGTATAATAGAGCCAATGGAAATGTGGATCTGGATGAGATAAAGCGGATTGCCATCCAGGAGTACGGTATGACCTATGCTTCAGAAGGGCAGATAATCACTTATTCAGATGAGGGCGGCAACGACTATGTAAGGCAGCTTGCTCCTATTCCTGGGTCCGGCGGCAAATGATACCGATACATTAAATTGCAGCCAAGGAAGTGTAAGTGTATAAATGAAACAACGAAAAGTTAGCAGTGATATCAAATTTGTAAAATGGATGAGAAAAAAGCTGGTAGTGCTATTTGTTCTGGTACTACTGGCTTTCGTTGGGTTAGGGGTCAGACTTATCCTTATAACCAGGAACAACGGAGAGGAATATGAGAAGCAGGTTCTGTCTCAGCAGCAGTACGATTCCACAACTCTGCCCTTCAGAAGGGGAGAGATACTGGATGCCAACGGCACGATCCTGGCCTACAGCGAGAAGGTTTACAACGTCATACTGGATGCGAAGCTTCTCCTAAGGGATGAGAAGTTCCTGGAGCCCACTATTACAGCTCTGGTAAAAGAGTTTGGGCTTGACCAGGGAGAGATCAGAACATATTTAAGTGAGCATCCCACTTCCCAGTACTATGTGCTGGCCAAGAAGCTTCCCTATGATCAGATCAGGAACTTTCAGGATATGATAACACCCGGAATGGAAGGTTATGATGCCAATATTCAGGGAATCTGGTTCGAGTCAAACTACATCAGGAAATACCCCAACGGCTCCCTTGCCTGTGACGTTGTGGGATTTACCTCCAACGATAACGCCGGAATGTACGGACTTGAGGAGTATTATAACAATACACTTTCGGGGACTGCCGGAAGAGAGTACGGATATCTTGATGAGGATTCCAATCTTGAGAGGACCACAATACCTGCCGAGGATGGAGACAGTATTGTTACCACCATTGACGGCAACCTTCAGAATATAGTTGAGAAGCATCTTCAGGAATTTAACGATACCTATGCCAATGCCTTTCGGTGGGGCAATGCTGCCAACAATGTGGGCTGTATCATGATGGACATACACACCGGTGAGATTCTGGCCATGGCCAGTTACCCAAACTTCGACCTGAATGATCCCAGAGACCCATCAAAGCTTATCGGTATGCCCGCTGTTGACGAAAATGGCAAGAAGCTTAAAGGCGAGTCCGAGCTGGATTCAGGCGTTTATATTAACGAAGAAATGCTTGAGAGCTTTTCCGACGAGCAGTTGTATCAGAATTACAATGCTCTGTGGAGAAATTTCTGTATAAGTGATACCTATGAGCCGGGATCTGTAGCTAAGCCCTTCACGGTTGCTGCGGGACTTGAAAGCGGCTCCATTACGGGAAATGAAGTTTATGACTGCAAAGGAAGCCTAGAAGTTGGTGGATGGACCATCAGATGCCACAACAGATACGGTGACGGATATGTTTCCGTAGAAAGAGGAATCGAGATCTCCTGCAACGTAGCCATGATGCATATTGCACAGGCTACGGGGGTAAGCACCTTTACCAAGTTCCAGAAGGATTTCGGCTTCGGACTTAAGACCAATATTGACCTTGCGGGAGAAGCGAGAACGGAGGGCCTTACTTACACCGCCGATGCCATGACATCTTCGGATCTTGCCACAAACTCTTTTGGCCAGGGCTTTAACGTTGATATGATAGAGATGATCACCAGTTTCAGCTCACTTATCAACGGCGGATATTACTATGAACCTCATATCGTAAAAAGAATCGTCTCCAGCAGCGGATCCACCATTAGAAATATAGAGCCGAGAATCCTGAGACAGACTATATCACAGAGTACCTCCGACAAGATCATCCAGTACTGCAACAGAGTAGTTGCGGGAGAGGAAGGAACAGGTAAGACGGCCCGGCCTGCCGGCTACATGATCGGCGGCAAGACCGGTACTGCCCAGACACTTCCCCGTGGTAACAAGCAGTACGTTGTTTCCTTTATGGGATATGCCCCTGCGGTTAATCCTCAGATCGCCATCTACGTTGTTGTGGACAGGCCTAACGCCCAGTATCAGGACGATGCAAAGTTTGCTACAAGGATAGTAAGAGCGGTACTTACAGAGGCTCTTCCTTATCTTAATATACCCATGACAGAAGAGCTTTCGGAAAAAGAGCAGCAGGAACTTGAGGAGCTTCACGAGAAAATGGTTACACCTGAGGTTCCCGAGGCAGAAACAGCTGAAGGCGAAGAAGGTGCCGGAACAGAAGACGGTGCGGAGAATACAGAAGGAACAGAAACTACAGAAGGCGATGAAACCGCACAGGAAGGCGAAAATCCCGACGGCACGGTTGATCCCGGTACGCCGCGGGAGGATACTTCATCCATCTGGGAGACATTTGACGTAGACCCTTCAACGGGGTATTATATTGACCCGAATACAGGTAATCCGATCGACCCTTCAAGCGGGTATGAATTCGGAGGAGACACATTGCCTGATTTCGGCGCAGGTACTGAAGATTCCGAGCCGTAATATCAGGCGCAGCTAGGATGGAGAGTTAAAGCAATGAATGAATATCTTTTTAGGATCCTGATCCCGGTTCTGGTTTCATTTTTTATAGCCGTTATCATCGGCCCCAAGGTCATTGAGATGCTAAGAAAGCTGAAAGCAAGGCAGACCGAGAGAGAAGAGGGACTTGAGTCCCACCAGAAAAAGACCGGAACCCCGACAATGGGCGGTTTTATTTTCCTTATCCCTTTTTTGATAATAGGAGTTTTCTACGGCACGTCACACAAGGAGGTCATACCGGTACTTCTTTTGACGATAGGCTTCGGGATCATTGGATTTCTGGATGACTATATAAAGGTAGTAAGAAAGCACAATCTGGGACTTAGAGCATGGCAGAAGATACTGGCTCAGTTTGTTGTGACGGTCATATTTGCACTTTATGTTGAGTATTTCACCGATATATCCCTGGCAATGAGGGTTCCTTTTACGGATATCATGCTGGATTTCGGATTCTGGAATATACCAATCCTGTTCTTTATTGCCCTCGGGACTGCTAACGGCACCAACTTTACTGACGGAGTTGACGGACTTTGCGCTTCGGTAACAGCTGTGGTTGCTGCATTCTTTGCTATAGCGGGGATTCACTACGGGGCAAGCGGAGCTCAGGTTATGTCTGCGGCTATGGCCGGCGCACTCCTTGGATACCTTGTTTACAACGTTTATCCGGGCAAGGTAATGATGGGTGATACCGGATCACTTGCTATCGGCGGATTTGTTACCGGAATAGCATATGTTATGCAGATGCCCATCTTCATAGCAATTGTTGGTTTCATTTATGCTTTGGAAGTTATATCTGTTATCATGCAGGTTTCATATTTTAAAATAACACATGGTAAAAGAATCTTCAGAATGGCTCCCATTCATCATCATTTTGAAAAAGGCGGATGGTCAGAAACAAGAGTCGTAAATGTATTTACTACGGTAACGGTACTTCTGGCTCTGGTGGCATATCTGGCTATGCTGTAACATATAAAATATCATCTGATAATTTAAAGAAGGTACGAGGATATGAAGAGAGATCTTAATGGAAAAAAAGTGCTTGTTATCGGATCGGGACTGTCAGGAGTGGGGTCTGTCCGGCTTCTTAACAGAGTGGGTGCTATTCCTGTAATGCTTGAGGAGAACACCAGGGTCACCGAGGAGGATATCAGAAAGAAGCTTCATGAGGAGGACAGACAGTCAACAACCATCATCGTGGGAGAGCTTCCCGATGCTGTTCTTGATGAGATATTTCTTACTGTTCCGAGTCCTGCGGTACCTTTGGATTCACCTACGATCCTTCGGATTAAGGAAAGAAATATTCCCATCTGGAGTGAGATAGAGCTGGCCTACAATTTCTCCAAAGGCAAAATGGTGGCTATTACCGGAACAAACGGCAAGACAACAACCACAACCCTTGTGGGAGAGATCATGAAGGCACATTTTTCTTCGGTATATGTTGTGGGTAATATCGGCGTCTCTTTTGCCGAGAGTGCTCCGGATATGACCGATGAGACCGTAACGGTGGGAGAGATCAGTTCCTTCCAGCTTGAGGCGGTTGAGAATTTCCATGCAAACGTTTCGGCAATCCTCAACATCACTCCCGATCATCTGAACAGACATCACACCATGGAGTGTTATGCCTCCATGAAAGAAAACATCACCTGTAATGAATCAAAAGAAGATACCTGCGTCCTTAATTATGACAACGGTTATACAAGAGATTTTGGCACCAGATGCCCTGCAAGAGTAGTGTTTTTCTCAACACAGGAGAAACTCGACGACGGATTCTACCTTGAGGGAGAAGAGATCGTCATGGGCAATCACGGCACTCCCATGCCCATCATGAATATTCACGACATGAACCTTGTGGGACTTTGCAACGTTGAAAATGTCATGGCAGCCATTGCAATGTCCATGGCTATGGGTGTTCCGCTGTCAACGATAATAAGTGTTATACGTGATTTCAAAGCAGTTGAACACAGAATTGAGTTTGTTGCCACCAGGAAGGGAGTTGATTATTACAACGATTCCAAGGGCACAAATCCCGATGCGGCCATTCAAGGCATCAAGGCCATGAGCAAGCCTACGATCCTTATCGGCGGAGGCTATGACAAGGGCAGTGAGTATGATGAATGGATCGAGAACTTTTGCGGCAAGGTGAAGCTTCTTGTCCTCATAGGCCAGACCAGGGAAAAGATTGCTGAGTGTGCCAAAAAGCACGGCTTTACCGACTATGTGTTCAAGGACAGCTTCGAGGAAGCTTTGGAATTCTGCAGCGAAACCGCAAAAGAGGGAGAGGCGGTGCTTCTTTCTCCGGCATGCGCAAGCTGGGATATGTTCCCCAACTATGAGATCAGGGGAAAGAGATTTAAGGAGTATGTAAACAAACTTGAAAAGTAAACTGTTTAAGAGGGAATCGTATATCGATTACAGTATGATATTCATCATTCTGTTTTTGCTGGCATTCGGGCTGATAATGCTTTATTCCACCAGCTCTTATGAGGCAAACCTGGATTTCGGCGATTCTGCCTATTATTTCAAGCATCAGCTTGTAATGACTCTGGCAGGATTGGTGGGAATGGTTCTGATGTCCTACTTTCCCTACAGATTTCTTGAGAGACTGGCACTGCCCATCTACATTATCTCCGCGATATTGCTTGTGCTGATCGTTCCTTTCGGAAAGACCATCAACGGAGCCAAGAGATGGCTCAACTTCATGGGCGTATCAATTCAGCCGGCAGAGGCTGCCAAAGTGGCCACGATCATCTTTACAGCCACCATGATCATCAAGGTGAGAAAAAATCTCATGACCCTCAGGGGCTTTGGCATGACCCTGGGATTTCCCATGATCCTTGCGGGAATGGTTTATTTTCTGACAAGAAACTTAAGCTCTGCGGTTATCATCATGGGAATCGCCATCCTTATGCTGTTTGTGTCAACCCCGGGATATAAGAGATACATTGTATTTGCTGTTGCCGTGCTGGGACTTGCTGCGGCTTTGGTGGCTATAATCGCCAACTCCGAACAGACAAGCGGAATGAACTATCGATTTGAGCGTGTTCTTGCCTGGCTTGACCCAAAGGCTCACGCCAGCGGCAAAGGATTCCAGACCCTGCAGGCTTTGTATGCCATAGGCTCCGGAGGAGTTTTCGGCAAAGGCCTTGGTGAGAGTATGCAGAAGATGGGATTTATCCCCGAAGCACAGAACGATATGATCTTCTCCATCATTTGCGAGGAACTTGGGCTTTTTGGAGCAATAGCTGTTATGCTCATGTTTCTTTTGCTGATCTGGAGACTTCTGATAGTAGCCAATAATTCCCCCGATCTTTTCGGGGCGCTTCTCGTAATAGGTGTTATGGGACATATTGCAATTCAGGTCATCCTGAATATAGCCGTGGTTACCAATACCATCCCCAACACCGGAATCACCCTTCCTTTCATCAGTTACGGAGGATCTGCGGTGGTGATCCAGCTGGCGGAGGTGGGTATTGCCCTGAATGTAGCCAGAAATATCGGCAGGGAATAAGCAGACATGGCAAAACGCAGAAAGAGAGTAAGAAAAAGAGAATACTCGGAGTACAGTCCGGGATTTGGGGAGCGACTTAAGGATTTTCATCCCTTCAGGGGATTGGGAAAATCTCTTTTTCTCCATAAGAGCCTGTATATCATATTCGGAACCCTGATCCTGCTGCTTATCATTGCGGCTGTTATTTTTGGCCGTATAATCGACAAGTACGAGATCAAGAACATCTATGTTACCGGCAATACCCATTACGAGGATAAAGAGATAGTGGATATGGTGCTTTCGGATAAGCTGAGCCGAAATTCCCTCTATCTGTCCTTTAAGTACAGGGATAAGAGCATAGACAGCATTCCCTTTATTGAGAAGATGGATGTGGATATACTGTCACCGGACACCGTCAGGATCAATGTCTATGAGAAGGCTATAGCCGGATATCTTTCCTATCTCGGAAGGTATATGTACTTTGACAGGGAAGGAATAGTTGTCGAGAGTTCCATGGAGCCCTCGGACAATGTTCCGGAGGTTATGGGACTTAGCTTTGATTACATCATCATGCATGAGAAGCTCCCCATAGACAACGAGAGCGTATTTGAGGAGATACTTGATATCACTCAGCTGATGGATAAGTACGACCTTGATGCCGACAAGATATTTTTTGACAGTGATTACAATGTGTATCTGTATTTCGGTGCCATAGAGGTTTCACTGGGTACGGAGGAGTACATTGACGAAAAGATCATACAGCTCCGATACATCCTTCCGAACCTGGAAGGAAAGAGCGGAATCCTTGAAATGAAGGACTTCGATATCGATACGAAAAACGTCACGTTTGAAGAAAAAAGTCATTGAATTGTCTGTAAACTGATGAAAATTTTATAAAAAAAACGTGTTGATAATTAAACAAAAAAATCGTATCATAGGTAAAGGAGTTTATGAGGTATGTGAAGGAGGAGTAGTTTTGCTGGAAATCAAGAACGATGCTGAATCTGCATGCAAAATCATCGTAGTCGGGGTCGGTGGTGCAGGTAATAGTGCTGTTAATAGAATGGTAGATGAGAATATTACCGGTGTTGAGTTCATCGGTATAAATACTGATAAACAGGCACTTCAGCTCTGCAAAGCGCCTAAGCTCTTACAGATCGGTGAGAAGCTTACAAAGGGTCTCGGAGCCGGGGCCAAGCCTGAAATCGGACAGAAGGCAGCTGAAGAGAGTTCGGAAGAGATTTCTGCAGCTCTTAAGGGAGCGGATATGGTTTTTGTTACCTGTGGTATGGGTGGCGGAACCGGAACCGGTGCAGCTCCTATCGTTGCCAAGCTTGCCAAAGAGATGGGAATCCTGACTGTAGGCGTTGTAACAAAGCCTTTCAGTTTTGAAGCTCGTGTTCGTATGCAGAACGCTATGCTTGGAATTCAGAATATTAAGACCAATGTAGATACGCTTATTGTCATCCCGAATGATAAGCTTCTCCAGATAGTTGACAGACGTACAACTATGCCCGATGCCCTCAAGAAAGCCGATGAGGTTCTTCAGCAGGCTGTTCAGGGTATTACAGACCTTATCAATGTACCTGCTGTTATCAACCTTGATTTTGCGGATGTTCAGACCGTAATGAAGGACAAGGGAATTGCCCATATCGGTATCGGAAGCGGCAAGGGCGACGACAAGGCATCAGACGCCGTTAAGATGGCGGTTGAGTCTCCTCTTCTTGAGACCAAGGTCAACGGAGCAACAGACGTAA
>ODAI011753665.1_pt1 | contig 14652 bp, 15 predicted proteins | sample 1539321 | NCBI WGS metagenome assembly ODAI01 (sample SAMN02144231, study PRJEB22623) | gut metagenome | biome: sheep rumen | host: Ovis aries | place: New Zealand
TCAATACGAGAGTGAAGTTATATATCATAAGTTGGAAGCTAAACTAAATGAACAGGGTGTAATTTTTTTAAGTACGGACGATGCTTTAAGATATTATCCTGAGTTATTTTATAAATATTTTAATAGTTTAGTTAAATACGACGAGAATAAATTTACTGCTTTGAATGGTGCTTTATGGAGTGGTGGATCTTTCATATATATACCTCCTAAAGTTAAGTTAGATAGACCACTTCAGTCGTACTTTAGAATCGATTCTATGGCGCTCGGTCAATTTGAACGAACCATTATAATCGTAGATGATGAAGCTGAATTATCCTATATTGAAGGATGTACTGCGATGAGTTACTCAGTCAATTCACTTCACGCTGGTGTCGTAGAGATATTTGTAGGTAAGGGTGCCCACATGAAGTATTCGACTATTCAAAACTGGAGTAAGGACGTATATAACTTGGTCACTAAACGTGCCATTGTAGAAGATAACGGGCTTATGGAATGGGTCGATGGCAACGTTGGAAGTGGAGTTACCATGAAGTATCCAAGCTGCATACTAAAGGGAGATAATTCCGAAGGTAATTCGATTAGTATCGCTTATGCAAAAGATGGTCAAGTTTTAGATGCAGGAGCTAAGATGATCCACTTAGGTAAGAATACTAAAAGCAATATTATCTCAAAATCTATCGCATCCAATGGAGGAATCGCTAACTATAGGGGATTAGTTAAAATCACTAAAGATGCGGTAAATTCTCATGCTACAGTTAAATGCGATACGATACTTCTCGATAAAAATAGTAAGAGTGATACATATCCAACTAACATAGTTGCTAACAAAACATCGACAATTGAACATGAAGCGAGCGTATCTAAGATAAGCGAAGATAAATTATTTTACTTGATGAGCAAAGGTCTAAGCGAATCAGCTAGTAAAGAACTGTTTATCTCTGGGTTTATCTCTGACTTTAAAAAAGAACTTCCAATGGAATATGCTGTAGAATTGAATAGATTATTAAAAGAAATATAATAATATAAATTGTTTTGTCCATAATATAATTAGGTGACAGACATGATATATGATACTTTTAGGCACAGTTGTTACGATCTATATACAATTAAGACAGATAAATTTAATTCGTTTAAAGTAGAAATAATTTTTAAAATGAAGTGCACAAAGGAAAATTTAACCCTTTCTGCACTTCTTTTTGATGTATTAATGGATAGCAACAAAATGTATAAGACAAACAAAGAGTTAACAAGAGCGCTTGAACTCCTATATGATGCAAATATGTATTCGAATATTACAAGGGTAGGTGATATGTTAATAATAAGTTGTACTATAGATGTAATCGATTACGGAAAAATTGAAAAAAACATTATTTATAGAGCAATCGATTTACTATTTATGTGTATTTTTAATCCAAATCTAGTGAATGATAAGTTTTCTTATAAAATAATACAAAAAGTAAAAAGAGAACTTGTTAAAGAGATTAAAAGTGCTCGCGAAGATGCAAAGCAAACTAGCATATTAAATGCCTTAAGTTTGCTAGATGAAAAGAGCCCTAGAGCATTGTCTATAAGCGGTAGCTTAGATGTGCTTGATTGTGTATCCCAAGATAGTCTACATGATTTTTATAAAAATTTTTTAGAAGAAACTATAAAAGAAATTTATGTACTCGGCAATGTGGATCCAAGTGCAATAGATGAATACATACACGAAAACGTAAAATTTAATAGTATTCCAAATAGAGATTTTAAAATATACTTAGATGAAATAAAAACAAGACGAATGAAAAAAGTAGGAGAAGCTAAGGGCGATCAAATAAACTATGTAGAAATATATAAGTTAAACGGTCTAACTGATTATGAACAAGATTATGTCATAACTATATTTAATGCAATATGGGGAAGTGGTTCTCTAGAAAGTAGATTGTACAAAGCCCTAAGAAAAGATAAAGGACTTTGTTATAACGTAAATGCCTATTATCAAAAATATGATAGATGCTTGATAGTTCATACTGCAATCGATCCTAAAAATATTAAAGAGGTAGAAAAAATAATTAAAAAGACTCTTATAGAAATGGTTAAAACTGAAGTAAGCGATAAAGAACTCGATTCATCTAAAATGTTAATCAAGAACAGTTTACTGCTAACATGTGATAACGCTACTAAGATAATAGATAATGCACTATTTAGAAATATGAATCTTATTGAGAGTATAGACGAAAGAAGAAAGATGTTCGATAAAGTTAGCAAAAGCGATATAAAAAAAGTCGCAAAAAAAATAAGACTTGTAGTTTCCTATAGAATGGATGGATTGAAATGAAAAAACTCAAAGTATCAGGGACAAATGAATCAATATATTATGAAAAATTAACTACTGGCTTAGATGTATACATGTATCCAAATGATAAAGTTCAATCTTTTTATCTTACATATAATGTAAAATATGGAAGTACATATAATGACATTAAAATAGATGGAAGCGATAAAAAAATTTCTTTTCCTTTTGGAACTGCTCATTTCTTGGAGCATCAGCTCTTTCAAAATGGTGATGGAAAAAACGCATTTCAGGAATTTAGTTTACTTGGAAGCTCAGTGAACGCATATACTAGTTATGATGTGACTTGCTATGAAGTGATAAGTTCTACTCTTTTTAAGGAAAACCTAAAAGCACTTTATAAGTTCGTAAATACACCAGCTTTTGATGAAAAGAGTATAGAGAATGAAAAAAAGATAATAGCAAGTGAAATAGATATGTATAAAAACTCTCCAGGAGCCACCGCTACATTTGGAATAGAGTATAATCTTAATATTAACGACCCTCACAAATATACGATAAGTGGTGAAAAAAGTGATATAGAAAAAATCGATGAGAAAACACTCAACAGGGCATATAATACATTTTATAGTCACGAAAATAGCTTCATAGTAATAACTGGAGCATTTCATCCCCTAGAAGCCCTTGGCCTTCTTAAAGAATGCGTTAAAACTATTTCAAGTATTCCTAGTAAGAAATTTAAAAAGATAAATAAGAAAGAACCTCTAAAAGTATCAATTCCAAAGAAAATCGTCGAAATGGATATCGATAATAAAAAAGTTAATTACGCATTCAAGATAGACAAAAAACCATTTGAAAAATATGACACTTTTCTTGTGAGTACTTGTTTAAATATTTTATTAGATATAATATATTCTTCCTCGAGTGATTTTTATGAAAATTGTGTAAATGAACATATAATTGATAAAGATTTTTCTTACTCCTGTGAAATAAGAGATGATTATATAAAGATTGGCTTTAACTATTCGAGTGAATATATAGATGAATCTCTCGAAATGATTAAAGACAACTTTTTAAATAATTCGTTCGATAAAGATGATGTAGAAAGAATTAAAAAAGTTTATATTGCATCTTATATTAGATCATTTGATGATATATTGTCTATCCAAGAATCTATTGCATCCGATATATTGGATACAGGGAAAATCAATTTAGGAGTATTAGATGAGTATAGTAAAATTAACTTTAAAACGATTAAGGATATGTATGATAAAATAATGATATCTGACGAAACGATTTTTATAGTAGAGCCACGATGAACGTCGGCTTTTTTTATTGACTAAAAATTAAAGTTACCTTAAAATTATATATGGTGAGTATGATGGATAATTCAAAGAAGATTACTTTATATATTTTAGGTACTATAATTTTTGCGCTTACCACATTTTCACTTGCATATTTTACACCAAAAGTAATTAATAGAGGCATTTTTTCATCTTCTGGTAAAGCTGATCATACCATGATAGATAACCTTGTCACTGTCACTAGACAAGCTGATAATATTAACTTGGGCAATACATATCCCATGAGTGAAGAAGCGAGCAAAAAAAATGTTGAACCATATTATTTTCGTATTGCCAATAATAGTGATACCACTTCAGTAGATTATCAAATAGTACTAGAAGTTAAAAGCACTAGTACTATAGATGATAGTTTAATAAGTACCAGTTTACAGGTAAATCTTGAGAATAATAAAGTTAATTCATCTAGCGCTGGATATGATAGAGCATATAAAATATACGAAGGTTCACTTGTAGCAAGGGAAAGTGAAACTTTTGATTTGAGAGTTTGGATAAATGAAAATGGCACTCAGGAAAATGTTTTGAATAAAACTTGGCAGGCTAAGATTGTAGTTAAATCTACTCCTACTATTAAGTCTAGTAAATTGAGAGTCATATCTGGAGATATTTCTACGCCTGGAAGTGAAGTTAAAATTGGCAGTGAACATTTCAATATACTTGCGAACAGTGATGGCAAACTAATAATGCTTGCAAAGTACGGGTTACTTCTTGGGAAAAAGATAACATGGGACTGGACAGATGAAATGACTCCGGATGGATATCAATATAAAGAAGAAGAAAATATATCTTCTAGTGAGTTCAATTTTGGTAGACAAGATAAAAAAGTACTTGGTTTTAATAGGTATTTGGAAAATGGTAAAATAGACACTGGTATGATTAGAGACTATTATGGTTTTGTCAATTTTAGCGATGCCGAACACGTAGTAAACCAAGGAACTTGTAATGATGCTAGTGGAGTAGAGCAACCATGTTATAGTAGATATGAAGGTAGTTTAGTACAAGAACATGTAAATAGCTATGTTTCTATGCTATCAAATGAGACGGGGTTAAAACTAAAAGGCGATATTCCGAGTAAAGAGGATTTTATAAGTCTTGGATGTACTACTGATAGTTGTAATGAAAATTTATCATGGCTATATAATAAAAGCTATTATTTAAAAGATACTTATGATAATAAAACTGTTACACAAATGTTATATTTTGGTAGATTCTCTAAAACAATATATTCAGCAGGACAAGCTATATTTCCCGTAATTATACTTGATTTAGAAGATCTAAAACTTGATTAAATTAAAAAAAACTATTATACTAACTAACGTGAAGGAGAATTAGAATGAACTTAAAAGATTTATATATAAATTTTTTTATCGAAAAAGGACATAAACAGATACCGAGTGCGCCAGTGATTCCAGAAAATGACAATACCGTACTTTTTAATACTGCTGGTATGCAACCATTAACTCCTTATTTAAAAGGAATGCCACATCCTTTGGGTACCAGATTGGTAGATTATCAAAAATGTATTAGAACTAACGATTTAGATTCAGTAGGTGATAGCACTCACCACACATTCTTTGAAATGCTTGGTAACTGGAGTTTAGGCGATTATTTTAAAGATGATAGCATTAAGTGGAGTTTTGAATTTTTAACTAATGTATTGGGAATTCCTAAGGAAAGAATCGCAGTTTCTGTATTCGAAGGAAATGAATTAGTATCACGCGATATAGAATCACACGATTTATGGAAAAGCCTTGGAATAACGGAAGATCATATCTGTTATTTAGGTGTCGATGACAACTGGTGGCCAAATATGGAATTATTAGGACCATGTGGGCCTGATACAGAAATATTCTACTGGAGAAGTGATGAACCAGTTCCAGATAAGGCAGACTTAACTGATGAACGTTGGGTAGAAATATGGAATAACGTCTTTATGCAATACAATCATGACCAGAACGGATTTACTGAATTATCTCAGAAAAACGTCGATACAGGTATGGGAGTCGAAAGGACAACTGCAATTTTAGAAGGAGTTAACGATAACTACTTGTCATCAATATTTAAAGACTATATCGATATTATAGCTAAATATAGTGGTAAACCATATGATGAAGAATATGCACCTAGTATGAGAATTATTGCAGATCATATTCGTACGATTGTGATGATTACTGGGGAAAACTCTGGTGTTAGACCATCTAACACTGATCAGGGATATATTTTAAGAAGATTAATTCGTCGCGCTATAAGACACGAATCAAAACTTGGCATCGATACAAATAGTGATTTGTTTAGTGTTTTAATAGATATGGTTATAGAAAAGTTTAAAAGTTATTATCCAGAGTTAGAAACAAATAGAGACTTGATACAAGATGTAGTCGAAACCGAAAAGAAAAAGTTTTCGAATACTATCGGAAAAGGACTAAAGGAGTTCAATAAAATTATCGATAGAGGCGCTAATGAAATCGATGCAACAAAAGCATTTCACCTATATGATACATTTGGTTTCCCAATAGAGTTAACTAGCGAACTAGCTCATGAAAAAGGACTAAGCGTTGACATTGATGGATTCCATAAATTATTTAGTGAACACCAAGAAAAATCTCGTGCTGGAGCAAGTGGAAAATTTAAAAGCGGACTATCTGGCACTGGAGAAATAGAGACTAAATATCATACTGCTACACATCTTTTAAATGCTGCACTTAAAGTGGTATTAAACGATGGTAACATTCATCAAAGAGGAAGTAATATAACAGAGGAGAGGATGAGATTCGATTTCAACTTCGATAGAAAACTTACCGATGATGAGATTTCAAAGATAGAAAATCTCGTCAACGAGTGGATTAATAATGACTATACAGTAACCTGCGAAGAAATGAATAAAATGGATGCCGTAAATGCTGGAGCGGAAGCAATGTTTATCGAAAGATATCCTGATTTAGTTACAGTTTACACTATCGGAAACGTATCCAAAGAAATCTGTACTGGCCCGCATGTTGAACATACCAATGTCCTCCATCACTTTAAAATAGTAAAAGAAGAAGCATCCAGTGCAGGGATTAGACGTATTAAAGCAATATTGGATTAGAGAACACTTGTTCTCTTTTTTATTGTAAAAAAATTCATACAATATATGATATAATATTGTTATAAGGTAGGGAGTTTTTATGATAGATAAATTGACGAAAGTTGTGGCAAGAGACAAGATTTTTAAATCTGAATTGATGAGTAGACATACTACATTTAAAATAGGAGGTCCAGCTGATTACTTTATAATTGTATCCACCGTCGATGAATTAAAAGAAATAATAAAAATATCTAAAGATGAGAATATCCCGTTATATGTAATCGGAAACGGAAGCAATGTATTAATAAAAGACAATGGTATTAGAGGCATAGTCATTAAATTAGATATGAAGGGAGTAAAGACATTTTATACTGGAGATGATGCTATTGTCGAGGTAGAAGCAGGTCTATCTAATGCACTTTTTTCAAAGTATTTAGTAGATAACGAATTAACCGGATTCGAATTTGCTGCAGGTATACCTGGTACAATAGGTGGATCGATTCGCATGAATGCTGGAGCGTTTGGTGGAGAATTTAAAGATATAGTCGAAGAAGTCACTTTTTTGGACATGGACGATTTAAAATTGTATTCCTATCGAGACAATATGCTAAATTTTAGTTATCGCTATAGTACTTTTATAGATAAAAAACGCGCAATTATAATAAAAGCAAGGTTTAAATTAAAAAAGGGAAAAAGAAGTGATATCGAAGCTAGAATTGCTGAAATATCTAACGAAAGAAAAACTAAACAGCCAATCGATAAACCAAGCGCAGGTAGTACTTTTAGACGAGTAGATGGTTTTATCACTGCAAAGGCAATTGACGAATCTGGATTCAAGGGATATAAAGTAGGGGGTGCTGAAGTATCGACTAAACATGCTGGATTCATAATTAACAATAAAAATGCTACAGCAAAGGATGTCTTGGAATTAGTCGATATAATAAGCAATTCCATAAAAGAAAAATATGGTGTTGAGATAAAACCAGAGATAGAAATTTGGGGAGAATAAAACTTTATTTTTCATACGATAAATGTTAGAATTAGTGTAGGGATAGGAGGAATAACGTATGACAATTTTAATTGCGATTGGAACAGGTGCTCTTGCAGGATGGATAGCAAGCATGATTATGGGTACTAAAGGTGGCCTAATAAGAAATATCATCTTAGGTATTATTGGCGGTTTTGTAGGTGGCTATGTCTTCGATTTATTGGGAATTTCAATCGCAGGATACTTAGGAACAGTAATAACAGCAGTTGCAGGTTCTTGTCTCGTTGTCTTTGTAGCAAATTTGCTATTTAAGTAGGTATAAACTTTTCACTAAAATTATGAAAAAAGAATTTATCGATCCATTTATAAAAATTTTGCCTTCTATCGATTTGCATGGTGAAACTAGTGAATCAGCGGTTTGGCTTTTAAATGACTTTATTAATATCAACTTGAAAATGAAAAAATACAAACTTGTGGTTATTCATGGAAAAGGTAGAGGCATAGTAAGAAGGAGTATACACGAATATTTGTCTAAAGACAAACGGGTTTCTAAATATTATATTTATGGTTCAAATGATGGATTAACTATCGTAGAACTTAAAAAGGATGTTGATTGAATGGAACTCTCAAAGTATATTAGCGATAATAGTGAACGCTTTTACTATGATTATAGAATGCTATGTCAAAAGGTAGTAGACTCTCTTAAGGAAAATTCAAACTTAGATTTAGAGCACATTGCTAAATCTACTGACCCTGTAGATATTTATGAGAGATTAAAAGTATTGCTATTAAAAAATAATAAAAAAGGAATAGAACAAGCTTTCTTGAAAATAGGATATTCTTTTCAAGATTTTGAAAAGAGCATTATTATGAGTTTTTTAATAACATTATACCGAGATGAAAAAAGAGCATTCGCTATATATAATGTATTGAAATCTGCTGATATATTAGACGATATTTCATTTAGCGAAGATGGTAAATGCGATCTTAAAACAAGAAATTTTGGTACTATTGTATCCTATAGTGCTCGAGATATCTTTGCAAGTGACACTGAAGTAATGGCAAAAGTATCGAGCTTAAAAGATAATTTAAAAGATGCATGTCACGAGTTGTCGGAATTTTTAATAACACTCTATCCAGATTTTAAAGCAATAACAGGTATATCGGAAGGCGATTTACACAGAAAGTTTTATCATTCTGTAGTTCTAGATGAATATGGCTTTATCATAGATTTTCCTAACGAAATTGTTATGCCTAAAGAACAATACTTTTTGCTAAACTCATTTGTATCTATGAATGAAGTAACATACAGTGAATGCAAAGAACAAAGTATTGAGTCCAAAAAAAGCGATGAGAGTGGAACACTATATGATTTATTGAGAAATGCCGTATATGTACGCTTATCGAACAAAAAAGAGGATAAGCTTTAGTCAAATAATTAAAATTAAAATTAAAATTTATTTTATATAAGGAGGATTAAATATGAAATTTAATACGTTAGAAGAAGCAATGAAAATTTTTAGAAAGGTTAACTGTGTTGGAAGCGATAATTGCATTTTTACTATATATAAAGATCCAAATGTCGATGCCGCTAAATATGCAATGTTCGGTGCAGTTGGTGGTGCAATCGCCGCTATGTCAAAAGGTCCACAAGAGTGGGTGGAAAATGAACAGGCATTCCTAGTCAACCAAACGGAATCTGGTTTAGGACTAATACCACTTAAAAGTAAAGCACAAATGGTTATAAACGTTTCTAAGATGGAGCCACAATTAGACAAGTATGTATTTATACCAAATGAAACAATCGAGTCAGTCGAAATAAAAAACTTTAATTTTTTAAATAAAAAAATACAAAAAGTATATATAAAGGTCAGTGGAAGAAATGTTTTAAAAGAAGTAGCAAAAGTAAAAGATAAAGATATTGAGTATCAAGAAGCTAACTTTGCAAGATTTATGAGTAGATATAAGAAATAAATGTTTGATAAATAGGAAAGGAGATATGTATGAACATAATAAAAGATTTGTATGGGCAAATTGCAGGTAAAAAAGTGGAAATATTTGTAAAACCATATGGTACGGGTTCAAAAGAAGCTTTTAAGGGAACTGTAATCGGTTTTTACACTACCGGTGCCCCTTTTATTGCACTTGATACAAATGAACTAATCAATGTCAATTATATTGAAGTCATAAAAATAATAGGATAATTGTATTTTACTTTAGGATTAAATACTGTTATAATGTTTTTATGGAATAGAAAGGAAGATTGGCTTTTATATAGCTTTATCTTCCTTTTTCTTTTAGAAGGAGAAATAATGATTAACGTACATAGTGAGATAATGCCACTAAAAAGAGTTTTATTACATAAGCCTGGTAAAAAAGCCAGATATCAATTTAAATAATCGATTGAGTTAATCTTGATTTTTTATTTGCAATTTATTTTAAAAATACCCCTTTTAAAAAGATTTGCTTTGTGATAAAATTTATTTATATGGTAGAAAATATATTAGGAGAGTGAAATAATGGCATTTGAAAAACTTAAAAAATTTATAGATGGCGACGATGTCAATAGTGAAGTAGATGAAGAATCATTCTATGTAAATGACGAAAATGGAAAAGATAAAACAGTTAATGCTTCTGGTAATCAGATGATTTTGATTGAACCACGTGCATATTCTGAAAGTCAGACTATCGCAGATCATTTAAAGTCTAAAAATACTGTAGTAGTTAATTTAAAAAGGGTAACTGCTGCACAAGCTAAAAGAATAATAGATTTCTTAACTGGTACTTTATATGCAATTGGAGGAGATCTACAGAAGATTGGTCCAGGAATATATTTATGTACTCCAAAGAACGTAAGTGTACAAGGTAAGATAAGTGAGTCTGAAGAAGACAAGGGAAAAGATAAAGACGAAGACGAAATTAATTGGTAGTTTAAAAGTATTGGGGTGAAGCATAATGGAAAAGTTCAATAGTTCTTTAAGAGGCTATAATATAAAAGAAGTCAATGCTTTTGTCGATAATACTCTAAAAGAATATGAAGCTTTGTATGCCAAACTTAAATCCCAAGATGTAGAACTATCTAATTTAAAAGGTGAACTAGAGCACTATAAGATGCTTGCAAATAGGCAAAGTGAACCTCAAGTAGTATCTGAATCTAGTGAAATAAAAGAGCTTGCTAGACGTGAAGCTCGCATGATTATAGATGATGCCAAAAGAAATGCATCTAAGATAGTTAATGATGCATTAATAGAAGCCGAAAGAACAGAACTTCATGCAGAACAATTGAGAAGAAACATGATAGTATTCAAAAGAAGAATAAAAGCTGCTCTTCAAACACAAATGCAAACTATTGAAGATTTAGATGAGATAAAATTAGAAGATTAGTATTGAATTAACTAGATACTAGTGATAAAATATAGGGCTGTAAAGCGAAGAAGAAATACAAGTAACATATTTATTTTGAAATGTAGAGATCTAGTGGATGGTGAAAACTAGACAAGATGGTATGCGAATCTAATTTCTGAGTGCAACTAATAATTGCCGGGTTATATCCGTTAAAATATATGAGTTAAAATTAGGATGGTACCGCGCATTAACGCTCCTTAGTGTTAGTCGCGGTTTTTATTTTAAGGAGGAAAAATATGATAGACATCGAATTAATTAGAACTAATAAGGAGTTAGTTAAAGAAAATATTAAAAAGAAGTTTCAGGATGAAAAGCTACCTATAGTTGATGAAGTATATGAGCTAGATAAGAAGTATAGGGAAGCTAAACTTGAAGGGGATAATTTAAGAAGCGAGAAAAATAAATTATCTGACCAAATAGGACTTCTAATGAGAGATGGTAAGAAAGATGAAGCAATGGATATTAAAAATAGAGTTAGCGAAATTGCTAGCCGCATCACAGAACTTGAAGCCTCTGAAGAAGAATTATCTAGTACAATAAAAACAAAGATGATGGTTATACCCAATATCATAGATGAGTCTGTACCAATTGGTAAAGATGATACTGAGAATGTTGAAATCGAAAAATTTGGAGAACCATTTACAAGAGACTACGAAATACCATATCACGCAGATATTTGTGAAGCATTAGGTGGATTAGATAAAGATGCTGCAGGTCGTACTAGTGGAAACGGATTCTACTACTTGATGGGAGATATTGCAAGATTACATGAAGCAACTATTGCCTATGCAAGAGATTTCATGATAAATAAAGGATTTACTTACTGTATTCCACCATTCATGATTAGAAGTGATGTTGTAAATGGCGTCATGTCTTTTGCAGAGATGGACGCGATGATGTATAAAATTGAAGGAGAAGACTTATTCTTAATTGGTACTAGTGAGCACTCTATGATTGGAAAATTTAAAGATCAAATCATAGATGAAGCGAAACTTCCAATTGCATTAACATCATATTCGCCATGTTTTAGAAAAGAAGTAGGAGCACATGGACTTGAAGAACGCGGACTATATAGAGTACATCAATTTGAAAAACAAGAAATGGTTGTACTATGCAAGATGGAAGAAGCAATGGACTGGTATAATAAGATGTGGTCATATACTGTAGAGTTCTTTAGAAGTCTAAATGTACCAGTTAGAACATTAGAGTGCTGTAGTGGTGATTTGGCCGATTTAAAGGTTAAATCATGTGATATAGAAGCATGGAGTCCAAGACAACAAAAATATTATGAAGTTGGATCTTGTTCAACTCTAGGAGATGCACAAGCTAGACGCTTAGGTATTAGAATGAAAACAGAAAAAGGTAACAAATTTGTTGCAACACTAAATAATACCGTTATTGCAAGTCCTAGAAGTTTAATTGCAATATTAGAATGTAACTACCAAAGTGATGGCAGTGTCGTAATTCCAGAAGTATTAAGACCATATATGGGTGGATTAGATGTAATTAGACCAAAAGAATAGTGATTTCACTATTCTTTTTTATAATTCTTTTTAAAATACGTTAAACATGTTATAATTTTAGTAGAAATCTTTTAGGGAGGCTAACTATGGATAAAAAACTAAAATTACCTCATGGTGAAATAGAGTTGCCAGCATTCTTTCCGGATGGCACTTATGGTATTGTTAAGTGTGTTGATAATAGAGATTTGGAAGAAGCTAGAATTAACGGTTTGGTTATGAACAGCTATCATTTATTATCAAAACCAGGCATAGGCATTTTAAAATGCATTGGTGGATTAAATAACTTTACTGGTTGGTCTCATCCTATTCTTACCGATTCCGGTGGATTTCAGGTTTTTTCGTTAATTAAAACTAATCCAAAATATGGAGAAATTAGGTCAAATGAAATTATATTTAGACCAGATGGTGGTAAAGATAAAATCATTTTTACACCAGAGCGCTGTATTCAAGAACAATTCAATTATGCTTCAGATATAATTATGTGTTTAGACTATTGTACTTCTCCAGAAGATACTTATGAAGAAAATGAATTTTCAGTTGAAGTTACTATTAAATGGGCCAAAAGATGTAAGGAGGAATATGAGAATCAATTAAAAATGAGAAAAATTCCTAATGATAAGAGGCCGTTGCTTTTTGGTATTATTCAAGGTGGTAACTTTAAAAATTTAAGAAAAAAGTGTGCTGAAGAGTTAATTAAAATTGGCTTTGATGGTTTTGGTTTTGGCGGTTATCCTGTTGATAAAGATGGTAAACTGATTTTAGACATTTTAGAATATACTGCTAGTCTCATGCCAGATGATAAGATTAAATACGCTATGGGGTTAGGAAAGCCAGATGGCATAATTGAGTGTTATAAAATGGGATATAATTTATTTGATTGTGTAATACCAACTAGAGATGCTAGGCATAACCGCTTATATGTTTTTGATGAATTTGATGGAACTAATTTAAATTATTCAACATATTACATTTTAGATGATATTCATAGTAAAGAAAAAGCGCCCATTAGTACGGATTGTGACTGTTATGCATGCAAAAACCATAGTAGAAGCTATTTATATCACCTATTAAAAGTTGGGGAAAATACGGGATATAGGCTTGCAACAATTCATAATTTAAGATTTTATTCACGACTTATGGAAAAACTACAGGGAAAGTGCGAGCCAAAATGATTGACAAAATTATAGAAACCATTTTAGAAAGTAAAAAATATAAATATGTATCTAGAGATTTAATTACTAGATTGGTTACGACAATGTCTCAAAGATACAAAAAGAACAAAGATATTATAAATGCTGTTAAGCGAGAGCTACATATCAGTTATGAATCATTTTTAATTGATAATAATCTAGTTAATGCTCGTAAAATTATTACAGATAGTAATGATATAAATGAGGTTATAAATAATGTTATTATAAAACATAAATCGACCAAAGAAAGATTATCTAGCGTTAATGTTATATACGATTATATTAAAAAAAATACTACTGATTATAAAAGCATTATTGATATTGGTTGTGGATTAAATCCTATAACATTACCTTTATGGAATAATGATTTTGAAACATATATGGCATATGATGTAAGTAGTGATATAATTGATACGATAAATATATTTTTTGAAAAATTTTATAATAGTAAGAATTATAATGCTGCTGTTAGAGATATTACCAATATTCATGAAGAGTGTGATGTGTTGTTATCTTTCAAAATATTACCAATACTTGATTCGTTTAAAAAGGGTAGCTCACAAGAATTATTAAATAATATTTCATTTAAAAGAGCGATTATAAGTTTTCCTCTTAAAAGTTTAAGCGGTAAAAGCAAAAACATGAAAACATATTATGAAACGAATTTCGAAAGTCAAATAAAAGATTTATATAAAATAATAGATAAAGCAGAATTTGATAATGAACTATTTTATATAATAGAAAAAAACTGAAGTCCCATATAATTGAAAAAACTACTGATTTTTTGTAAATAAATTTTTATTGCGCATGCAACACTTTTTTATATAATTTTTATAGGTGGTATGA
>ODAI014726809.1_pt1 | contig 14652 bp, 13 predicted proteins | sample 1539321 | NCBI WGS metagenome assembly ODAI01 (sample SAMN02144231, study PRJEB22623) | gut metagenome | biome: sheep rumen | host: Ovis aries | place: New Zealand
CTCTCAAACAGTGCTGCGGAGCGTATGTTCCGCCACATAGCCATGGGCCGTCGTAATTGGCTGCACTCTGGAAGTCATGATGCAGCCCAGAACATAGCCTTCATGTACTCGTTGTATGAAAGCTGTAAACTCAATGATCTGAACTTCTTTGATTACATCAATGACGTACTGACCAGACTGATGAAGGGTGAGACGGATTACAAGTCTCTCATCCCGTGCAATTATAAACCTCTTCCCAAGGACAATGGTGAAGGGCAAAAAGAGGTGGCTTGACCCTATTAATCAGGCAACATTAAACTCAAGTGATTTTTTCAGAAATTGTTTTGTGCGTAACTTGCAGAAAATAAAGTTTACGTCAAAATGATGGTTTACATAAGGAGTACAGGATTTAGGATTTATATTTATGGAAGATAAGTTGCTGGAAGAGTTGTATGCTTCATATAATGGTGATGCTTATGCGGCCCATTTAAAGGGTATGGTGGAGAAATATGGCGATTTGCAAGTTGCCGAAATGATAGTTAATCAGTTTGAGGATAGTCAGAAGCCTGTTGGGAATACTGATGTCATTGAATTCCAGACCAACTATCATATGTATTGGAAAAAACTTAAGATAGAATTTGACAAACTTGTTTGCGGTCAAAAGCCTTATGAAAAAGAGAACCAGGAGTATTATGTACTAGGAAAATTCTTTTCACTGGCAACAGCCTCTTCAATGGCCCATTCTATTTCACCAATTGTGGGTATACCTCACTATATCCTTACAACAACTATTGTATTGATGCTCCATTCTGTTCTTAAGATGGGTAGGAATGTGTATTGCAATGCAATAAGTTAGGAGCAAGATATGAAGGGGACGAGGGCCTCTCATAAAAAATTTAGGTTCAATAACCTGATAATCTTGCCCCTTTTTAATCTTAAAATGAATTATCGTGCAAACCGAATACGGCAAGTATACTTATTGTTGAGGTGCAGCCGATGATGCATAAACAAACAAAGTGAAGTTTATGAACATACTTGTAACAGGAGCCAACGGACAGTTGGGCAATGAAATGCGCATTGTCGCTAAAGGCTCGAAAGACAACTACATTTTTACCGATGTTGTTGAAGTAGAAGGTCAGGAAACAACGATTCTTGATATTACCAATCTTGATGCTGTTCGAAGCATTGTTAAGGAGAATGATATTAAGGTGATTGTAAACTGCGCTGCATACACCAATGTAGATGCAGCAGAGAGCAATGAAGCCATTGCAGAAAAACTGAATGCCGAAGCCCCCAAGAATCTCGCATTGGCCATTAAAGAAGTGAATGGATTGTTGGTACATATCAGCACAGATTATGTTTTTGGCGGTGGCCCTTATAATACACCTTGTAAGGAAGACCAGAAAGGAACACCGACAGGCGTATATGGCTTGACCAAGCTGCGTGGTGAGCAGGGTATTGTTTCAACAAACTGCAACTATGTGATTCTCCGCACAGCATGGCTTTATTCTGAGTTCGGCAAGAACTTCGTAAAGACCATGATGAATCTCACTGTAACGAAACCACAACTGAAAGTGGTGTTCGATCAGGTGGGAACACCTACTTATGCACTTGACTTGGCCAAAGCAATTTTTGCAATCGTCGGTGATTATGTGCAGGAATCTGTGAATTATAATCAGTGGGCATCATACTCGAAAAATGGTATATACCATTATAGCAATGAAGGCGTCTGCTCCTGGTTTGACTTCACGAAAATGATTGCAGAAATCGCTGGCAATACTGATTGTGACATTCAGCCCTGCCATAGCGATGAATTCCCCAGCCCAGTAAAGCGTCCCGCTTTCTCAGTACTTGATAAGACGAAAGTAAAGGATACTTTCGGAATCAAAGTGCCCTATTGGACAGACTCTCTTCGTAAGTGCATGAATAATATGCTAAACAAGTAAGAGAATTAATAAAGATTTTGAATTAGATTTTTGATAGATTTTCTTGCGTCCCGATGGTAGCAAGCGTCCTTCGGCCGAGCGGAGCGAAGCGACCTTTAGTATTATTCGCTCAATCTGTGTTCGTAATTATGGAAGTAATAAAAACAGCAATTGACGGTGTTCTAATCATAGAACCCAAGGTATTCGGTGATAAACGAGGCTATTTCTTTGAGAGTTTCTCTCAGCGAGAATTTGACGAGAAGGTAACTCCAATTCTTGGACATAAGATAAACTTCGTTCAAGACAATGAAAGCATGTCCTCATACGGCGTGATGCGTGGCCTGCACTTCCAGCGTCCTCCCTTCACCCAGAGCAAACTGGTGCGCTGCGTGAAGGGGGCAGTCCTTGATGTTGCCGTTGATATTCGCAAAGGTTCGCCTACTTACGGCCAGCATGTAGCAGTGGAGTTGACAGAGGATAACCATCGTCAGTTCTTTGTACCGAGAGGCTTTGCTCACGGCTTCGCTGTCCTCAGCGAAACAGCCGTCTTCCAGTATAAGTGCGATGAGTTCTATCATCCCGAAGCAGATGGTGGAATCAGCATCCTCGATGACTCTCTTGGCATTGATTGGCGTATTCCTACAGAGAAAGCCAATCTCTCTGATAAAGATACCAAACACGCTCTTCTTAAGGATTTTGACAGCCCGTTTGATACAAACGATAGTCTTTATTAAGTCTATAACCGATACACGACAATCTTTAAACTTTACATAGTATGAAAGGTATAGTTTTAGCTGGCGGCTCAGGCACACGCCTTTATCCCATTACCAAGGGAATCTCTAAGCAGTTGATTCCTATCTTCGATAAACCGATGGTATATTACCCCATCAGTGTGTTGATGCTCGCTGGCATTAGAGATATCCTCATTATCTCTACTCCTGACGATCTTCCTGGCTTTAAGCGCCTGCTGGGCGATGGCAGTAACTATGGTGTACACTTTGAGTATGCTGAGCAGCCGTCACCGGATGGCCTCGCACAGGCCTTTATCATTGGTGAAAAGTTCATTGGTAATGATTCTGCCTGCCTTGTCTTGGGTGACAATATCTTTAATGGCAATGGCTTTACCGCCTTGCTGAAGAAGGCAGTAGAAGATGCTGAGCATAACAATAAAGCCACTGTCTTTGGTTACTGGGTCTCAGACCCCGAACGCTATGGCGTAGCAGAGTTCGATGACAATGGCAATTGCTTGAGCATCGAAGAGAAACCCGCTAAGCCCAAATCCAACTATGCTGTAGTTGGCCTTTACTTCTATCCTAATAAGGTCGTGGATGTGGCCAAGCATATTAAACCTTCTGCACGTGGTGAATTAGAGATTACTACTGTCAATCAGGAGAGAGTAATTTGAAGGTTCAAGTCTTTGGCAGAGGCTTTGCTTGGCTTGATACTGGCACACATGACTCTTTGGCTGAGGCATCAACCTTTGTGGAGGTCATTGAGAAACGTCAGGGCTTAAAGGTGGCTTGCCTCGAGGGTATAGCCTATCGCAAAGGCTGGATTACAGACGACAAACTATGCGAGCTTGCTCAACCAATGTTGAAGAATCAGTACGGTCAGTATCTTCTTAATGTCATTGAGGAAGTAAAACGCACAGGTAATCCCAACATTTAAACTCAATAGAAGAGAAATAAAAACCCTCTCCGTGAAACAATTTTGATTTTTTAAATTTGTTCATAGTTTTTTAACTTCATATTTAAATTCTTTGGCCTGATGAAGAACGAACTCCTGTACGCTAACAAGTTTGAAAGCATAGAGGACTTTGAAAGAGCACTAAGAAGATATATTGATTGGTATAACAATAAAAGAATAAAACTGAGGTTAAAAGGAATGAGCCCGGTATAATACCGAGCTCACTACTATAAAGAGTTGAATAATGAATGTTTAATTTAATGTCCAACTTTTCGGGTTCACATCACTTCATCCAACTCTCCCCTTATTAAATATGTCAGAAACATCAGCAAACAATAAACGCATCGCTAAGAATACCTTATTTCTTTATCTTAGATCGATTATAGTGATGGCGGTTGGTATTTATACAAGCCGTGTCATTTTGCAGGCTTTAGGAGTGGACGACTATGGCATATACAATGTTATAAGTGGTTTTGTAGCGTTGTTCTCCATCTTAAGTGCTTCCTTAGTGAATGCAAGCCAGAGATTTATATCTTATGAGATGGGTAAGGAATCTCCACAGATGTCAAGGATATTCTCAGGAACAATCTCAATACATTTGCTTTTAGCTATTATAGTCATTCTGATATTTGAGTCATTTGGTTTATGGTTTCTTAATACTCAACTCAATATTGACGCTGATAGATTATTTGCAGCAAATTGGGTGTTCCAGTGTAGTGTATTAACTTTCTGCATAAATCTAATAAGTGTTCCTTACAATGCGAGTATTATTGCGCATGAAAGAATGAATGTATTTGCTTATATAAGTATTTATGAGGTTTTTGCAAAATTGGGAATTGTATATCTCTTATTTGTTATTGGTTATGATAAACTAATAGTATACGCAATATTAATGCTAGCAATAGCAGTATCATTACGATTGTTATATGGTTATTATTGTTCGCACCATTTTGAAGAATGCAAGTTCCGCTTTGTTATCGATTTGCCGCTATTAAAAGGAATGATAAACTTCATTGGATGGAATTTCCTGGGATCTACAGCGGGGATTTTAGTTACACAAGGCATAAGCATATTAATTAACATATTCTTTGGAGTTGCCCTTAATGCAGCTCGAGGTGTTGCAGATCAAGTTAATAATGCGATTAATACTTTTGTCAATAATTTCATGACGGCAATGAACCCACAAATAACTAAAAGTTATGCATCGGGGAATTATTCATATATGAATACCCTATTAATTAGAGGTGCTAAATATGCAACAATACTTTATTGGGTTATGAGCCTTGTTTTTTTTGTTGAGGCTGATTATGTTTTAGATATATGGCTAGTTGAAGTTCCGCCTTATGCTCCTTTGTTCTTAAGATTGGTTGTGATATATTCTATTTTCCAATCACTCTCAAATACGCTTTATATTGGCATGCTCGCAACTGGTAAAATAAAAAAATATCAGATTGTCATGAGTACTCTTTATTTCAGTTCTTTTATTCTCTGTTATGTATTATTTAAATTAAACTTTGGTCCAGAATATGGCTATATCTCAACAATTATAGCAGTCTTTATAGGCATGTTTGCAAGACTTTATTTGTTACGTGAGATAATACCTTCTTTTGTTGTAAAACAATATGTTAAGGGTGCAGTCATAAAATCAGGATCGGTGATAATTGTATCAACATTAGCCACATGGGGTATATCAAGATTACTAATGTTCAATAGCCTGCTGGAGTTTATTGGCGTTTGTCTATTTTCTATTATAGGTGTTCCAGTATTCGCCTACAATTTGGCATTAGATAGTCAAGAAAAAACAGTCATGAAACAATATGTTGCGAAAGTTAAGTTGTTTGTTTTTTCAAAACAACATTAATTATGGATATGAAATATTATATAGGTTATAGCACAGATGCAGATATTCGCTATCGTTCATCTTCTGGGGGAATTGGTTCTGCATTAATAAAGTATTTGCTTGAATCCGGCAAATATGGAACTGCAATGTCTTTCTATTTTGATAAAGAAAGATGCCAATATAGTATTAAGTTAATTTATAATTATTCGGATTATAATAATTGCGGATCTATTTATCAAGATACTGATACAATATCTTTTATAAAGAATAATATATCAAATATTAAAGATGGCATTATAGTAACTTGTATGCCTTGTCAGGTAAGACCAATTAAAAGCTTCTTGACCCGTAACAATGTGAAGCACTTTGTTATATCACTTTGTTGCTCAGGTCAAACAACAGTTCAAGGAACTTATTTTTATTACAAATTACTTGGAATTTGCAAAGAGGATGTTGACCATATTAAATATAGAGGTAATGGATGGCCCTCTGGGATTCAAATTGAATTGAATAATGGAGCAATTATAAAAAGAGACAATTACACATATCCATGGACTCTTATGCATCAATCTCTTTTGTATAGACCGAAGAGATGCCTTTGTTGTACCATTAAATCATCTGATAGTGCGGATGTAACTCTGGCAGATCCATGGTTAAAAGGCTATGTTGGAGTTGATAGTGTAGGTAATTCTTTAGTTATTTGTAACCACCAAGGATATAACATTGTTAAAGAATTATACCAAAAAAACTTGATAAGTCTTATTGAGATAGATGAAATAACATATATTCAATCACAGAAGGGTACGATTCAAATAAAGTCAAAAGCTAATACTTATAAATCATTTAATAAGATTATCTCAAAAATGTGCAAAGAAGGCTCTGTTTACAAGAGAGTTTTCACTTCGTCTGCGACAATGCTAAAGATTCATTGCAAGATAGTAAGCATATTAAGTCTTTTGTTGAAAAGATAAATATAATTAATAAATACGGTGTAATTACTGCTGATATGGAAAATAAAATATCTTTTGAGAAGAATAGTTGGGGGGTCATCCGACTCGTGTGCTGTGTTCTTATTATGTTTTCACATTATTGTGTACATGCATTTGGAGAAACGGCAATTCATCCATATAAACCATTCTTGTTTTCTGGGAGTTCTTTAGTTGTTTTCTTTTTCCTGAGTGGATTCTTAATTGGTCCTTCCGTTTTAAGAAATACATGGAGAGATTATATTTTGAAAAGGGTTATAAGATTGTATCCTGTTTATGTCGTGACGCTTATAGCCACCCTTATAGTTGCAGATATTGCTGGTGCTGATTTTGGCCTTTGGCAAAAAATAAAATGGTTTGTTGTATCCCTGTTTATGCAGGGGGCAGAATATGGCGGAATTAGTAACGGAGCTATTTGGGCAATCTTTATTCAAATACAGGTATATTTAATTGCAGTATTGTTATATAAACATCTTCATAAAATAGAGTCCGTAAAATGGTGGTCGCTTATTATCTTGTTCTTCCTCATTTGTAATATTACATATTTGCCATTTTGTGATTTTTTAGATTATTATGGACTACATAAATTAAGAATCATTTATTGCAAATCTTTCATTCCATATCTATATATTTTTCTTCTAGGTATGTTCGTATACAGATTTTTTTATCGCGTGGTTCCATTCCTGAAAAAGTATGCATTAGTTTTGCTCGCCATTCATTTAATATGGCATATCGGTTTAATCGAATTTCCACATACATATTGCTACACAGACCCCATATCCGTGATAACGGTATCTATGGCTGCAACAGGTTTAGCTTATCGAATCCCTGACTTAACAATTTCAAAAGACATGTCTTATGATATATTCTGCTGGCATATGCCTGTATGGACGGCCGTCGTTCTTTTTTCGGACATTAGTGGATGGATAAAAATTAGTATTTGTATTATAATAACAGTTTTATTGTCTTTTGTCACAAATAGATTTGTTGAACAAAGGTTGTTTCACAAATAAGGTATAATTATGTACATTATTGAGAGAATTAAGAAATATATTCGATATAAACGTTGGGCAAATAAGTTGGGCTCAACCAATGGCTTCGTTAGAATTGGGAAGGATGTTACTTTTCAAAATCCACAATTTCTTCATTTGGGTAAAGACATCGTGATTGGAAAGAATAGCTATTTTTTGCCATTAAAAGAGTATGCAGGAATTAGTTATACTCCCAAAATCATAATAGGTGATGGATGTAAAATAGGTATTCGCAATAGCTTTGCATGTATTCATCATATTACAATCGGAAAAGATGTTCTTTTTGCTGGATATGTTCACATTACTGATCACTCGCATGGATATGAGAATGTAGATATGCCTATAACAGTACAACCACTTATATCAAAAGGTGGTGTTGAAATAGGAGACCATTGTTGGCTAGGTTTCGGTTGTGAGATTCTTTCAGGGGTTAATATTGGCAAACATAGTATCATCGCAGCACGAGCTGTTGTAACAAAGGACGTTCCATCTTATAGTATTGTGGCAGGAAACCCGGCAAAGATTGTAAAAAAATATAATTTTGTCACAAAAGAATGGGAGAAGATAGCGAAATAGGATGTATGTCTTTTGATTAAAAGGTTGTTGAAGTAAACGAATGCTTAATGAAAACATGTTAATGATACTGACCGTAAAAGCGTGAGTTCATTTTGATGGTGTTTCCCATTATACTATACATGGTGTTTTACGAAAAGGATTCATGGAAGAGAATTCAAAAATTCCTACTTTTTTGATAGATAAAAAATGTATATGACTGAATGTTGAAGTTGATGGACTTTAGCTTTTCACCACAATGATAATTTTAATGCATCAATTTATAAAGAAATGAAGAATAATCAACAATGTATATTATTGTCAGGTTTTATCCTAAATGACAATAATCGTGGATCTGCAGCATTGGGGTATGGCTCTATATCTTTTTTAGAAGAAAGAGGTTATGTATCCATTTCTGATTGTTTCTGCATGTTGTCCAAACTTGGCAAGAATCCCTTAAGATGGAAAGGCAAAATAGGGAAGAAACAACTAAATATCGGTGGGAAAAAAGTTGTCATTAAACTCGTAAACTATTTTGAATGGGAGTATGTGCTATATTTCAAATATAGTATTCTTCTGCCTTTTTCTCCATTGCGAAGTCTTATTAATCGCTTAAAAATTGTCGCAGCAACAAATGGTGGCGATGGCTTCTCGGATATTTATGGTAAAGAAATGTTCTATAATCGATTAAAGGAAATTAGGATTGCAATGAAAGAAGGGAAACCTTTGCTTTTTATGCCTCAAACTATTGGACCTTTCAGCGATATTATTATAAGAGATGACGCAATTAAAATATTACGGTATGCAAATAAAATATTCGTTCGTGATAAAAAATATGTGAGAGAATTAGATAGTTTGAGTCTCAATTATGAACTCACTAAAGATCTATCTGCGTTTATGCAACCAGAACCATGGAACATTAATGTTAAACCCAATAGTATTGGGATAAATGTTAGTGGTTTATGCTATAGTAACCGTTTTGTGAGCTTAAGCAATCAATTTGCAGCTTACCCAGAGCTAATTAATAGGTTAATAGTTCATTTCCAAGCAAAAGGCAAAACTATTTATCTTATACCACATTCTTATCATTATGGATATCCTGAACCTAACAACGATGATATTGTTGCTTGTCAAATGGCATATGATAAACTTGAAGACAAAAAGAATGTGATTTTTGTTAATCAAAATTTAATTTCTCCTCAGATTAAATATCTTATTAGCAAGATGTCTTTTTTCATTGGTACACGTATGCATGCAAACTTTGCAGCGATTTATACAAATGTACCCGTTTTTGGCTTGGCTTATAGCTATAAATTTGAGGGGGCATTTGATTCAAATGGACTTGACGGCAAAAAACAGACGTCGATGATTAATAATATTGGTCTTGAAGATATTGATGATGTTATCAATAAGGTGGAAGCCTTCTACAAAAGTACATTATAAATGCGATATGTGTAATATTAAAGCAATCATTAAAAGAGTGATATGGTATATAATCTCTTTGCCATCTCGAATTTCATGCCCTTTGAAAGCTGTAGGTAATAATTGTTTGATATATGGATGCTCTTCAAATAACAAGATGGGGGAGGTGTATCTGGGAAACAATGTAAAACTGCGAAATTGTAGATTCTATTTTGAGGGTTGTGATCCTTCTAAAAATAGCATTATTATCGGAAGTAATTGTAGAGTTGACGGAGTTGAGTTTATTTGTAGATACGGAGGAATTAATATTATCAAAATAGGCGCTAATAATACATTTGGAGGTAATGTCCAAATTGAGGCTTCTGAAGGGACGAAGGTGACAACTGGAGAGGACTGTATGTTTGCTCATAGAATACACATTACAACAACCGATCATCATTCTATCCTTAATAAGGAAGGGAAAAGGGTAAATAATGCCCGTGACATAAGTATAGGCAACCATGTATGGATTGGAATGGGTGTTACACTATTAAAAAATAGTAGGATTCCTAATGGAAGTATTGTTGGCGCAAATTCAACTTACACTTCAAATAACACAAATGACAATTCAATTTTTGCAGGACTTCCTGCTAGAATGATAAAGAGTGATATTTCATGGTGTAGAAAATTAATATAAAGCATTTATGTTGTTCATTATATATATGTGGGTATTCATGGCTTTTTTGCTAATGTTTATCCGACCAAGGTGGGGGGTTGCCATTTATTTGCCTTTTTATATTTTGGTGCCATTTTTAAATGAGATGGGATATTTTAATTATCCTATATTGTTTGCTTTGTTATTTCATGGGATAAAATCTGGGAAAATAGTAGATAGGAATATAATTATTCCTTTTGTCTTTTTTTTCTTATCCTTCCTTTTTTTTATACCATTTCAAACAGGGATAGACTATTCTCGTCAATTATATTTTTGGTGGTTTGATGTTGTCGGAATTTTTTCTTTTCCAATTTTTATTTATTATACTACTCAAATAGACCCTCGTAGTGTATATGTAATACGCAAATCATTAATGTTATGCATCTTCATAGCTGCAGTATATGGATTACTTTTAACATCTCTTAACGGAATAAATCCCTATGTGTTATATATTCACTCTCTAACAGGAAAAGGTGACATGTCATATATACTCAATTATAGTATATCTGATGGATCTGGTCGACTTTTTGGTAGAATTTTCTCTTGTTTTAAACATCCAATGCTATATGCATATTTCCTGGGATTATCTTTTATTTATTTATGTTATACTCGAAATCTTAGTAAAAAAATAGTGACTATTGTTGCCTTTATTCTTTTAATCTTAAATATCGTTTTTTGTGGTGTCAGAAGTGTAATAGGTGCATTAATCATTGCAATTGTCTTTTACCTCTTCATCGGTAAAAGAATAAAAATGTCCTTGTTCCTAATAATTCTTTATATAGTATTTCTAATGTTGATAGAATATGTACCATATTTGAGTGATTATTTTGGATCTTTTACAAGTGACGCTCAGGACTCTGAGATTAAAGGCTCATCTATAAGTATGAGATTTGAGCAGTTTGAAGGTTGTCTTAAAGAAATACAGAATTCTCCAATTGTAGGTAAGGGCTATGGATGGTCAGTTAATTATCTTGCTGTAAAGGGTGTTCATCCGACTATGTTGGCTTTTGAGAGTTTAATTCTGTCAGTTTTATGTAATTCTGGATTTGTGGGAGTGATTATATGGGCGGTTTTTGTATACTTATTCATAAGTAAGTATAGACATCATTTTAAAGATAGCTTGGTATATATTACAACTCTTGTTTTTTACATTAGTTTTGCTATGATTACGGGTGATTATTCTTATATGAAGTTCTTTGTCTTATTTTTGATGATAATGATAGGAGAAGGAAGGATACGTAATAAATGTAACTCAATAGTATCAAAACCAGTAATAAAAATGATTTAATTATGGACAGAAAAATATGGATGGACATCCTAAATATCGTTGCAATTATTGGAGTGGTTATACTTCATTGTAATAGTGAGATATATCAGTTTAATGGAGATGTTTCTGTTGGGTTTATATGGCAATCTTTAATCGTTTCTATCTTCTATTGGCCTGTAAATGTATTCTTCCTCATTACAGGTGCCAATCTGATTGGTTACAAAAAAGGATGGAAAACTTATACAATGAGAAGACTTAGGCGAACTGTTATTCCATATGTAGCATGGAGTATAATATATTGTTTACTAATATGTAGAGATATACAGCCCAAAACGTTTATAGAAAATATTGCAAATGGAGGGATGATTGTTTATTTTTGGTATTTCATCCCACTTTTTATTGTTTATCTCTCAATCCCGTTTGTAACATCTATAGTCCATAGTAGTTCGAAAAAGTTAATCGAGGCTTTCTTAATTATTTCCTTTGTTACTTTGTCAATAATTCCAACAACATGCCAATTATGTGAGATTGCTATCAAAAGAGATTATTTTCCAATGGGCAGTAGTTTCATAGCAATATCTCTTTGTGGATATTACTTATTATATATTCATTCTAAATATCAAGATATTACCAAAACCAAATTAATTTGTTTCTTGGTGGGAGTAATATGCGTAAATTGGATTTCGTTAATAAGTTATGCGTTCATATTTGGTAATTTATTGTTACCTCTAATGTCATATTTTAACCCGTTCTGCGTTTTAACGGCTATTGCAGTTTTTCTTTTCTTTTCTATAATAGATTGGCGATACATAATTAATATTGTTGGTATCAAAGAAGATAGCATAGCTTTGATTAGTTCTTGTACACTTGGAATTTACATTTTTCACCCGATAGTTTTTCTTGCTGGTGATCATTTTGGAATTGATTTATTTAGAAACGATTATTTTGGTTTTATACCTACTTATTTAATATCTTTATTCGTTATAATGGGGATGAAGAAAATCCCGTATGTAAAGAATATTGTTCCTTAATTTTTTTAAAAACGTTAATTCGATGAATAAAACAAAAATTATCGCAATGTATCTACCTTAGTGCTATTACATTCTAGAATATGATGAGTTCTAGGGTAATGGTTTTACTGATTGGGGTAATGTAAAGAAAGCAAAACCTTCGTTGTTGGTCGTTATCAACCAATGGTGCCCTTTAATATATTAAATTTGTTAGACAACGAGAAAGAGTTGTTGGAGAAAAGGACTAAGGAATGACTATACTCCCATAACAGATAATCATACCCCCAAAACAGAAATGTCCTCAAATGTTAGATCCTTAATATGTTGGGACTGGAACCAGATTGGATTAATCATTACAACTATTTTTCATAACATTTCAAAAATGAACGCTGTACAAAGATTGGTAATAAGCCTGATATTTGCATTTTGGGATATAGCATGGAAATACAGTAATCCGATAGGAACTACAAAACCTTTGAGTGGGCTGAAATTGTGAAGGATGGTGAGAATTGACTAATCTGTGAAAAAATAACGCTCAGACATTGGTATCAAAAATTGGATGAATGATGAGAATTAATATCGACAACGGCCATATGGGGCGTTTGATAATTACGTCACTTTTGATGTTGACATCACTGGTTGTAAGTGCTAATGGCATAGAGGAAGCAGACTATTTTCAAATAATATTATATGGTCAATCATTAAGTATGGGATGGGAATGTCCTATAGCAATTTCTAAAACTCCTATCTCAGGAAATTACATGGTTGGAAGCAGTCCATTGATTAATCATGGAAATGATGGCACTAAAGTGTTGAATCCTTTGGTTGCCGTTAAATCTACAGTGGGTGGTGAGCAGCCAATAGTTGGATGTGTTAATGCTTTTAGTCAATTATACAGAAAGTTTATTAACAGAGAACAAAAATTTATTGCAAGTAGTGTAGGTGAGGGGGGACAAAGTATTGAAACTCTTTCGAAAGGTTGTACAAATACAACAGATAAGGATGTGAATAATAATTATTATCATAGTGAATTCCTAAAACTACTTGATTATACGTATGAGGCTGTAGAGAAAACTAATTCAGTGGTAGTAGTTCCTGCCATATTATATATGCAAGGTGAATATAACTACGTTGGTAAAGGTTTAGGTATGACCACAGGAACTGAAGCAACAAAGAAGAAAGAGGAATATAAATCATACCTACTTCAATTAAAGAATGACATGCAAACAGATATTATGCAAAAATATGGGCAAACTTATAGGCCTTTATTTTTCATATATGAAGTTTGTGGTACTTATATAAATCTAAAGGATATGCCAATAAATATGGCTCAAATAGAATTTGCATCGGAAAATGATGATGTGTTTCTTTTGAATCCTACATATTTTACTCCGGATTATGGAGGAGGTCATTTGAGTACCAACGGATATAGATGGTATGGTGAGATAATGGCTAAAACAATGTATCATGTAATGATTGATGGAGAGTATTCCAAATCGAATATTACTCCGATAGATATTACAGCAAAAAATAATCAAATATTTATAGAGTTTGAAGTCCCTGTGTTGCCATTAGTATTTGATACTTGGACAAAAGAAAGTATTAAGAGTTATGGATTTCGAGTTCTTCTAGACGGGACTGAAATTACGATTAATTCACTATCTATAGATGAAAATGTTATAATTTTAAATTGTGACACAGCTATTAGGGGTGATTTGGAGATAATATATGCAGGTCAGGGAAGAAACGGCAGTGGAAATTTGCGAGATTCAGATGACTTTCAGGCATATAATATATATTATGATGATTCAGAATCTCAGATTTTTAAACCTGAGAATTATACACCCAAGGACAAAGAAGGTAACAAAATTTACGGGCAGTATTATCCGTTATATAACTGGTGTCCTAATTTCTATAAAAGAATGGAAATTGAAGGTGAAATGACGAAATATCTGCTGACCTACATGGTAGACGGAAAGGATTACAAGTCATACGATGTTGAGTATGGCGCACCTATTACTCCAGAGACCGAGCCCACAAGGGAAGGTTATACCTTCTCCGGGTGGAGTGATGTCCCAGAAACAATGCCAGCTCATGATGTGACTGTTACGGGATCGTTCACCATTAACGAATACAAGTTGACTTATATGTTGGATGGTGATATGTACAAGTCATACGATATTGAGTATGGCGCACCTATTACTCCAGAGACCGAGCCCACAAGGGAAGGTTATACCTTCTCCGGGTGGAGTGATGTCCC
>ODAI014295364.1_pt1 | contig 14651 bp, 11 predicted proteins | sample 1539321 | NCBI WGS metagenome assembly ODAI01 (sample SAMN02144231, study PRJEB22623) | gut metagenome | biome: sheep rumen | host: Ovis aries | place: New Zealand
GAGGCCGCCCGTATTTGGGAGAAACATCTCCCGAAAGACCATATCCTCAACGGCAACAAGCACGACAATTTCTGGGAGATGGGCGACACAGGTCCATGTGGTCCGTGCTCCGAGATTCATGTGGACAGCCGTAGCGATGAAGAGAAAGCCAAGGTGCCCGGTCGCGAACTGGTCAACAAAGACCACCCGCAGGTGATTGAGATATGGAACATCGTCTTCATGCAGTACAACCGCAAAGCCGACGGCAGCCTGGAGCCCCTCGCCAAGAAAGTGATTGACACCGGCATGGGCTTCGAGCGACTGGTACGCACTATCCAAGGCAAAACCTCCAACTACGACACCGATGTCTTCCAACCCATGCTGAGCAAGATTGGTGAACTGACGGGGCAAAAGTACGGCGCAAAGGAGGATGTGGACATTGCCATGCGCGTCATCGCCGACCATATACGTACCATCGCTTTCGCCATCACCGACGGACAGTTACCCGGCAACGAGAAAGCCGGTTACGTCATCCGCCGTATTCTCCGCCGCGCCGTCCGTTACGGATACACGTTCCTCGGGCAACGCGAGGCGTTCCTGTACAAACTCGTACCCCAACTCATCAGCGACCTGGGCGATGCCTACCCCGAACTGGTCAAACAAGAACAACAGATAACACCCGTCATCCGCAGCGAGGAAGAGGCGTTCCTGCGCACTTTGGACAAAGGTATCAGTCTGCTCGGCAAACTGATGGACGAGGCACGCAAGCAGGGCAAAACCGAGATCTCCGGCGTGGACGTCTTCACGCTCAAAGATACATACGGATTCCCGCTCGACCTGACCGAACTGATACTCCGCGAAAACGGTTTCACCACCAACGAGGACGAGTATCAGAAAGCACTCGAACACCAAAAAGAAATGGGACGCAACGCCAACAAACAGGACCTTGGCGACTGGACAGAATTACATGAAGGTGAACAGCCCGAGTTTGTCGGATACGACGAACTATGCGTCCGAACCCGCGTGCTGCGTTACCGCCAAGTGACCATGAAAGCCGGCGCTTTCTACCAGATAGTATTGGAGAAAACACCTTTCTACGCCGAAATGGGCGGACAAGTGGGTGACACCGGCAAACTGGGCGATGTGGACGTCATCGACTGCAAGCGCGAGAACGGACTGAATGTTTGTATCACGCGCCAACTGCCCTCAGCCATAGAGGACGAACTGCTGGCGCAGGTGGACAGCGAACGCCGACAGGCCATCAGCAGAAACCCCTCCGCCACTCACCTGCTGCACTACGCGCTGCGGCAAGTACTGGGCGAGCATGTCGAGCAGAAAGGCTCACTCGTCACACCCGACAGTCTGCGCTTCGACTTCAGCCATTTCCAGAAAGTCAGTCACGAAGAGTTGCGCCAAGTGGAGATACTTGCCAACAAACTCATTCGCAGCAATTTCGCGCTGGAGGAAAGTCGCCACACACCCATCGCCGAAGCCAAAGCAATGGGTGCCATGGCGCTCTTCGGAGAGAAATACGGCGACGACGTACGCGTCATCAAGTATGGTCCGTCCATCGAACTCTGCGGCGGATGCCATGTGCAAGCCACCGGCGAGATTGGTTCCGTTCGTATCCTGATGGAGACCTCCATTGCTGCCGGTATTCGCCGTATCGAGGCAATCACAGCCGACAAAGTCGATGAGGTGTATTTCGCCACACAGGACATGCTTGCTGACCTGCGCGCACTCTTCAACAACGCTCCCGACCTCAGCGGCGCTATACGCAAAGCCATCGAGGAGAACAGCGGACTGAAAAAACAGATGGAAGAGTTCATGAACGAGCGCATCCTCGCGTACCGAGACCGAATCATCCAGTCTGCACAGGACATCAATGGCATCAAGGGGGTACGCATTGACGGCGCTGCCGACAACAATATGATTCGTGCTATGCTGCCCATGCTGAAAGGGAAGTTCGCCGATGTCAAATTTGCCGTCATTGCCGCCACCGAACAGGACGGCAAGCCGCAGATTGCCGTATTCCTCAGCCAACCATTGGTTGCCGCCGGACTGAATGCAGGGGCACTGATTAAGAGCGCTGCCAAGCATATCCAAGGCGGCGGAGGTGGAGCACCACAGATGGCAACTGCCGGCGGACGAAACAAAGACGGACTCGCCGCTGCCATGGATGAACTGATGACCACCATTTGCAAATAAGAAAATGTGAAAATGAGAAAATGAGAAAATAGGCAAATGACCACATTTCTTGATTTGGCGCAACAACGGCGCTCCATACGCAAATACACGGCGCAAGCCATTGAGCCGGAAAAAATAGAGCAACTTCTGCAAGCTGCACTCATGGCACCCGCTTCCAAGCGCTGCAACCCGTGGCAGTTTGTGGTCGTTACTGACCACGCCGTCCTGTCACAGTTGGCGACTTGCCGGACCTATGGTAGTCAGATGCTGAACGAAGCGGCGGCGGGAATCATAGTCTGCGTGGACCCGGCACTAACCGACACTTGGCAGTGCGATGGTGCCATTGCCGCCGAACATATCTTGCTGGAAGCCGCCGACTTGGGGCTTGGCGCTTGCTGGGTGCAGGTGTACGGACGGTTTATGGACGAACAACAGACCCTCTCTGCCGAACAGCAGATCCGCTCCCTCACCGGCATTCCCGGGGAACTGAACGTACTCTGTATCATCTCGCTCGGATATAAGAACGAAGACCGCAAACCACGCGAATTAGACAAACTACAATACGAAAAAGTGCATTATGGAAAATACTAAACCCATCATTGCCATCTCCAGTGGCGACATCAACGGCATCGGGTACGAGATTATGCTCAAAGGCATTGCCGACCCGCATATTTGCGAGATTTGCACACCCGTAATATATGGCAATCAGCAGATTGCACGCGAGCACCTGAAAACCATGGACGAGCAGTTGCAAAACATGCAGTTCTGCGTCATCAATAGCGCCAAAGAGGTCCGCCACGGCAAAATCAACCTTATCAATGTCTATCCGGACAACACGCCGTTGCAAATAGGCAAATCGACTCCCGAAGCAGGGCACGCCTCTTTTCTTGCTCTCAGCCGCGCATGCGACGACCTGAAGGCGGGCAGTGTGGATGCACTCGTCACCGCTCCTATCAACAAGGAAAATATCCAAAGCGACAAGTTCCGCTTTTCCGGACATACCGAGTACCTTACCCAAATGTTCGGCAGCGGCAAAGAGAGCCTTATGATGATGGTCAGCGCACAGATGAGGGTCGCCCTCGTTTGCAACCATGTACCCATCGCACAAGTGCCGCAATACATCACCGAAGAACGTATATTGGGCAAATTGCGCACTTTGGCTGACTCACTGCTGAACGATTTCCGCATCCGCCAGCCGCGTATCGCCGTGTTGGCACTCAACCCCCATGCAGGTGACAACGGACTGATTGGAAAAGAGGAACAGGATATCATCAAACCCGCTGTCAAAAAAGCCTTCGAGCAGGGAATCATGGCGTTTGGACCCTACTCTGCCGACGGATTCTTCGGCTCCGGCAAGTACGCCCATTTCGATGCCATTCTTGCCATGTACCACGACCAGGGACTCATACCATTCAAGAGTCTTGACATGGACGGCGTCAACTACACCGCCGGACTGAATATTATTCGCACCTCGCCCGACCACGGCACCGCTTACGACTTGGCGGGAAAGAACATCGCCAACGCACAATCGTTCAGGCACGCACTATACATGGCAATTGATTTGCTGCGGGTGCGCAAAGAGAGTGCTGATATCAACCGCAACCCGCTGCCGTTCAAAGAAAAAGAAGACCGACCCGCCAAAACGGTTCCGTTCAGGGGACTCGATTTCCTGAACAAACCGGCGGAAAACGGCAACGAAGACAATTAACAAGGGGTAACATCCTTCATACGCTCTTTACTTTTTACTTCCGGCTCCATGTTATTGGCTTTTTAGGCAAAACACTTGCCAGAACACCCTATTCAAAAATATTCATTTTCGAACCATTATGAAGCACAAATTCACCCTCATACTGATGCTGACATTGGCATTGATTGGCTGCAAAAACAACGACAAGATTGTCACCTCCGCCACCGGCACCATCTACGAAATACTCGTTGTATGCAACAACAATTATTGGGAAAGCGAACCTGGTGACACCCTGCGCGCTTATTTGGAGGCGGATATGCCGTGCATGCCCCAAATGGAGAGTTATTTCTCCGTCTCGCAAGTGTCATGGGCGAATTTCGACGACATGCTCAAACCTGTCCGCAATATCCTTTTAGTGGATGTCAATCCACAGCGATACCAGGCTGCCAAATTGTCATACACCACCGATTGGTATTCGCACCCACAGGCTGTGGCGCGTATCACTGCTCCATCGGGCGAAGCGTTGCAGGCTTTACTCAACGAGAAGAGCGAAACTATCCGCAACTGGTTTGTTCGTCAGGAGTTGGAACGTCAAGCCAAGTTCTACAAACGTTTCTGCAATCACGAAGCCTCTGACTTAATCATGAAGAAATTTGGCGTACAGATTTATATCCCTGCCGATTATCAGGTCATTCAGGATGACTCCGACTTAGTTTGGTGCTGCAACGACAACGGCCCCAAACGCCGCGATATCATTGTGTATGCCTATCCGTACACCGACGCCAATACGTTTACCTTGGACTACCTGACTGGCAAGCGCGACAGTATGTTGCACCGCATCAGCGGGTACGTGGACGGCTCCTATATGGGCACGGAATACAAGATCTTCCCCCCGCAATACCAAGTCGTATCGGTCAACGACAACGCATATTGTGCTGAAGTGCGCGGACTTTGGAAAATGAAGGGCGGTGCTGCCATGGGCGGCCCGTTCGTACAGCACACCCGCTTGGACGAGACGCACCAACGTATCGTCACGGCGGAGGCGTTCGTTTATGCCGCCGGGCAAAAGAAACGCAATGTGTACCGCCAAGCCGAAGCCATACTATACACCCTGAAAATGCCGGAAGAAATCAACGCCATCAAAGAGGTCAGAATATCGGCACAATCTCCCGAACAACACGCTGAGTAACACGCTGCTGCAGCGGCTCCACACCCTCCGTTTGGACAGACAGCACACGTTGTGTCCCCTTGATGTGAATGGGTATGGTCATGTTCTGTTTCTTCGTACTGAATAGTTCTGCGTCTGTCAGCATACTGCGCTCATGCGGATATAGGTGACCGTCTGGTTGCATACGGTATGTAGTGCTCATCACCACATGACCATGCGCCGACTTGACGCGGAATTTCTCAATCGCCGCCTCATCCACATTCAGCAGATTCAGCATGGCCAACTCATCGGGTTTCAACTTGTGACCAAACGGAATATTCACATCCATAATGCCGTCCACTACAAAACGCTTCACACGAAACGTCTCACTGTCAACAATATACTGACGTGAGATGGAATAAACCACAATCCCGAGAAAATTCTTTTTCTCCAAATAGGTCAGTACTTTCTCGCCCGCAGCACCGTCACTGACGGTCCAGTGGCGCAAGTCGTTCATTTCACTCTGGAAATCGTAGTGTACATCGGCAATTGCCCACAATGCGGCATGCACCACTACGCCGGAGTCCATCTCGTTCGCCATTTTCCGCGTACGATAATCCAACTTGTCTTTCGCCAGAATGCTGTCTGCGCGTGCGCGTATATGAGAAAGGAAATAACGCTTGCAGTACTCGCCCATGAATTGCACAGAGTCGCGGCTGTCTTTACGCCCCTCGGGAATCTGGATAACCGATGCAATCATCTGTTCCATACCCCAAGGTACGTCCTCCGAGTCCATTTTCACATCGCTCACAAGGCGCACTTTGTATGGCTCGTCAGGAAAATCGTACTCCATGCGGTTGAACACTTTGTACAACAGTTGCGCCATCTCGCCGCGCTTGCCCCGACGCTTGGTTTTCTTGGCCTCCACCAACGTCTCCGAGAGGGCGACAGGCTGCTCGGTCAAGCGTACCACTGCTCCGGAATCGGCAAAAAACGCCAAGGGTAGTTCCGCTTTCTCGTAACCGACAAACGACACCACCACCTTGCTGTCCGGACTCACCTCCGTCTCCAATACAAAACGCCCGTCACTGCCGGTGGCTGTACCCGCAACCGGATCGTCCTCGGGATAAACAGTGGCATACATCAGCCCCTCACCACGCTCGTCCAGCACGCGTCCACGGTACTCCGCCGCGTGCAGCACCATGCTGCTTAACAACAGCAATATACACAATACCTTTCTCATCCGCGGGACACATTTTTCACACCCTTCACACCGGCAATCTTTTTCTGTACGGCATCCAACTGGTCTGTCGATGACACCAACAATGTCAAGTGCCCCTCAAAGATACCGTCATGCGAATCAATGGAGATGGTACGCAGCAGCACACCCTGCTCTTTGTTGATTAGCGAAGTGATACCACTCACTATACCGATATCGTCATGTCCGACCACACGCAAAGTAATCGGATACTGCAGACCCACCACCTTCCCCGACCAGCGTGCCGGCACTATCCTGTACGGGAATCGGCTCCGCATATCTGCGGCATTCGGACAGTTGGCACGATGAATCTTGATGCCGGAAGTGACACTCACAAAACCGAAGATGGGGTCACCATATATAGGGTTGCAACACTTGGCAAGTTTGTAGTCCACGTTCTTCAGGTTCTGCTCAATTACCAGCACATCCTGACTGCCCGAAGCACTCACATCCGGCGTATGCTGTACAAACTGCTCGGCGGAAATGCCGGACGACGGATGCTCGGGCTCCTGGCTTTCGCGTTCCAGTTCAGCATAAATATCACGCACTGCGAGGATATCCAACCTACCCTGCGCCAATGCCTGGTAGAAGTCCGACACCGACTTGTAGTTTAGTTTCTTTGCCAAATGCGATACACGCCCTTCCGAATAGTCGAACTTCCAATTCTTAAACCGCCTCTCCAGCAGTTCTTTGCCCTCAGCAGCATCTTTGTATTCAATCTCTTTCAGTGCCTGCCGTATCTTGTTCTTCGCCTTGCTGGTCTGAACGATTTTTAGCCATGCTTCAGACGGTTTCTGCGTAGGTGAGGTCAGCACCTCTACTTGGTCGCCATTATGCAACACACGTTTGATAGGCACGTTTCTGCCGCCAATCTTGCCGCCTACGCACTGACAACCAATGCGGGAGTGGATGGCAAACGCAAAATCCAGCACCGTCGCCCCTTTGGGCAGTTTCTTCAAGTCACCGGTGGGTGTGAACACGAACACCTCTTGGTCATACAGGTTCAACTTGAACTCGCTGATGGCTTCACGGCTGTCCACCTGTTCACTCTCCAGCATCTCGCGCACACCTTTCAGGAACTCATCCATGCCGGTCTCGCTCTGACCACCTTTGTATTTCCAGTGGGCAGCGACACCCTTTTCCGCCACCTCATCCATCCGCTCGGTACGGATCTGCACCTCCACCCATTTCTGTTCAGGTCCCAACACGGTCGTATGCAACGACTCGTATCCATTGGATTTCGGGATGGACAACCAGTCGCGGAGCCGTTTCGGGTTGGGTTGATACATGTCTGCCACCACCGAGTAGGCTTGCCAGCACTCCGCTTTCTCTTTTTCCGGCTCAGAGTCCAAAATAATTCGTATGGCAAACAAGTCGTATATGCCATCCACACCGCACTGCTGCTTCTGCATTTTGTTGTAGATGGAGTGAATCGACTTGGTGCGTCCCTTGATATGGAAACGCAGTCCCAACGCTTTCAGTTTCTCCTCCACCGGTCCGATAAAGGAGGCGATATAGGCATCACGCTCGCGTTTCTTGGCATTCAGCGCGTGCGCTATTTCTTTATATATAGTGTAGTTGGAGAACTTCAGGGAGAGGTCCTCCAATTCTGTCTTGATGGCATACAAACCCAAGCGATGGGCAAGTGGAGCGTACAGAAAAGAGGTTTCGCGCGCAACTTGGCGGCGATAATCACTATCCTCCTCACTATTGAGCGCACGCATCAGGCACAAACGTTCGGCGATAATAATCATCACCACCCGTACATCTTCCGCCAATGCAAGCAACAGTTTCCGGAAGTTCTCCGTCTCCATCACTGTGTTCTTGAGGTACAGGTCCTCCACACGCTTCAAACCCTCAATGATGGTCACCACCTGCTCATTGAACACGCGTCTTACCTCATCCGTGTCGGTTCCGCACAGCAAAATGGCGGCCACTGTCACGCCGGTCAGACCGATCTCGCCTACCGCAGTCTCCATCGTGGCTATTCGTGACATCAATTCTTTCTCGCTCAGTCTCGATGCGGCCGATAACAGGCATGCCTTTTCATCTGACGAGAAAACAATACGGTGCTCCTCCTCCATTCGGGCAAGGGACGCTGACAATATCTTCGTTTTTTCTTCCATTTTCCATTTTCTTTAGTAGTTCATTATAGAGGCGCTTATCGCCATTTCTTTCTACTTTTATGACCAAAATTCATGCAAAAGTAGCAAAAAAAACTGAAAAAGGCAAGAAAAAAGACAAAAAACTGCGTTTTTATTATGATATTTCAGTTTTTTTTTGTAAATTTGCACTCGATTTGGTGTATCACGGTACACAAATCGCTTTTTCTACGAATAATAACAAAAATAAAATACCAAAAAAATGAAAACTACTATCCGTGTTTTACTTGCGCTCGCAATTTGCTTCTTGGCATATATTTGCGTCATGAGCGTTGTAACCCCTATCCATTTCGAAAATGAAAGAGCAGCCCGCGAAGTTGCCGTGGCAGAGAAACTGACCGACATCCGTACTGCAGAAAACGAGTTTCGCCTCCAGCATGGTCGCTACACCGCCAACCTCGACTCTCTCGTTCTTTGGCTACAAACAGGCAGCAAAAAAGAGGTGGTAAAGGAAGGTGCTCTTACCGAGAAACAACTTGAGGCAGGTATGACCGAAGCCAAGGCTGTTAAAATCATAGAAAAAGCCAAGAAAACCGGCAACTACAAAGAGGTTGAGGCAGAGGGGCTGACAGGCTTCGTACGTGACACCATCGCTTCGCCTGTACTTACTGCGCTCTTCAAAGGCAAGTACGACAACGAGTCGGTTAAGCAACTGATTTACATTCCTTATACCGACCATATCAAGTTCGAGGCGGAGACGAACGACAACTACACTACCAGCCAAGGCATCCGTATCCCCCTCGTTGAGGTGCGTGCACACTACAACACCTATCTGGGCGACCTTGATGACCAGGAGCGCGTCAACCTCATTGACCGCGAGGAGCAACTTGACCACTACCCCGGCCTGAAAATGGGTGACATCAACGAGCCTAACAACAACGCCGGAAACTGGGAGTAAACAATCACCCCCGTTTACACACATGCGTATCATAAGCGGCAAATGGAAAGGCAGACGGTTGAATCCGCCGAAAAACATCACGGCAAGACCCACTACTGACTTCGCTAAAGAGAGTCTTTTCAACCTTTTGCAAAACAAGATACAAATCGAGGGCAGCAATGTCCTCGACTTGTTTGCTGGGACAGGCAGCATCAGTTTGGAGTGTGCCAGCCGCGGAGCCGCAGATGTTATAGCGGTGGAAGTGGCACACACACAACAGAACTTCATCATCAGTGCCTCCAAGCAACTCGGAGCCGAAAACCTCACCGTCATTCGCGGAGATGCTTTCAAGTTCATCGCTGCATGCAGGCAGAAATTCGACCTCATTTTTGCAGACCCGCCCTACGCACTGGATAAACTGCCCACCCTGCCAGACTTGGTTTTTGGGGCACAACTCCTTGCCGAGGACGGATTGTTTGTATTGGAGCATTCTGCCAACAACAATTTTGCCGGGCACCCGCATTTCCTCGAAGAACGCAAATATGGCAATGTGCACTTCTCTTTCTTCGCGTAAGGACTTTGAATGGACAACCATAAGATGACCATAAGATGACCATAAGATAACCATAAGATGACCATAAGATCAGCAATGGGCAACTATAAGATAACAACAACTCAAAAAATTCACCATGCGTAAAACCTTACTTGCTCTTGCAGCACTCCTGCTTTGCGGCTTCCTTCATGCCGCTGTCACCGTCAACAACGCAGCCGGTTGGCTCGAATCCGCCTACGTGGAATGGGCTCCCCTGTCCGGCTACAACGACTACAATGTTTATGTCCGCCCTCAAAACGGACAGTACACCCAACTCGACAAACCTTTGCTCCGCAGTTACGGCACTTACTACCGCGCCGATGCCCTCGGATTGGCGGCAGGCACCTACCAGATGAAAGTGGTACCCGTTGCTGCCGGAAACGAAGTCACTGCCGATGCTACCGAGACGGCACTACTCACCGTTGCAGCACACGACAGAAACGGATTTGCACACTATAATTATCCCGCGGGCGTGGGCGCGTACAAGAACGATGGTACGCTTAAAGCCGGTGCCAAGGTGTTCTACGTACATGCCGGCAATGCCAAGACTATCAGCACGACCGTCAAAACCACCAAGAACGGCGGTACTACGACATGCACAGGCATGCAGGCAATCATCACTGCCTACCAGAAAGGGTACGACACCACCCCACTCTGTTTCCGCATCCTCGGAACACTCAATGCATCTGACATGGATGCGCTGGACAGCAGCGAAGAGGGACTGCAAGTCAAGGGCAACAAAGCCGACTCGGAACTCAACATCACCATTGAGGGTGTGGGCAAAGACGCGGTCATCCGCGGTTTCGGCATGCTCATTCGCAACGCCAAGAGTGTTGAGGTACGCAACTTTGCCGTCATGACCGCCATGGATGACTGCATCTCACTCGACACGGACAATAGTAACATCTGGGTCCACCATATCGATGGTTTTTACGGCAAACAAGGCTCAGGCGACAAGGCCAAAGGCGATGGTTGCATTGACGTAAAGTCCAACTCCAAGTTCGTCACCGTCAGTTACAACCATTTCTGGGACACAGGTAAGTCCAGTATGTGCGGTATGAAGAGCGAAAGTGGTCCGAACTACATCACTTATCACCACAACTGGTTCGACCACTCCGATTCCCGCCACCCGCGTATCCGCACCATGAGTGTGCATATCTACAACAACTATTTCGACGGCAACGCCAAGTATTGTGTGGGTGTCACCACCGGATCTTCCGCGTTCGTGGAGAACAACTATTTCCGCAACTGTCCCAAGCCCATGCTCATTTCCCTGCAAGGTACTGACACCAAGAATGGCACGGCAGAGGCAGAAGGCACCTTCTCAGGCGAGGCTGGCGGTATGATTAAGGCATACAACAACCAGTTCACCGGCAGCAAGACGCTCGTTTATTACAACGCCTCTTCCGCACCCGTTCATTTCGATGCCTATTTGGCAAACAGCCGCACCGAGCAAGTGCCCGCAACCGTTACTACCAAGTCCGGTGCGAACACCTACAACAATTTCGACACCAACGCGCAGGTCATGTACTCTGTCACTCCCGACGATCCTGCCAATGTACCGGGAATCGTGACCGGCAACTTGGGTGCAGGACGCTGCCAACATGGCGACTTTGCTTTCACCTTCACCGATGCTGATAACAGCAGTTACGACCTCAACCAACAGTTGGTAGCGGCAATTACCTCCTACTCTTCTTCTCTGGACAGTATTTTTGGCGAGGAAATGAGTTATGTGGACACAACGGGCGTTGACACCACCCACCACAGCGGTACGGGCAGCCATGAGTGTTATATTCTTAACGGCGCACCAACCTCTTCTTTCTACACTTTCACCAACTGCTCTTTCAGCAAAAACAAAGGAACGGTTACCGTAAATGGCACTACTTACACCGAGTGCGTCAAAATGGAAGGGTCCACCAATATCAGTTTCACCACTGACCAACAATACACGCTCTTCTTGGCATTTGACAAAGCAACTGCCAACATCATGATTGACAGTGTTAAGACGGTTGCCACCAACGGCACTATCAGCAAGGTACTGCCTGCTGGCCGTCACCAACTGACCAAGGCGGACAGCAACAACCTATATTACATCAACCTGTATGATGATGGTTCTGCGTTGCAAAACAGCTGCGAAACAAGTCTCTCGTTTAATGGAGAGACTATTCTCAACCCCGAGGGCAAATTGGTTCGTCTGTACACCCTGCAAGGCGCTTGTCTGGGCAGTACCACTTCCACACTGATTGGCACCGAGAACCTGCCCTCCGGCATTTACTTTGCCACCACAGCAGAAGGATCACTCAAGTTCCGCAAACAATAATAATTTTTGGAGTGCAGGAGTGCAGGGGACGCCGGTATTTTAGCCGGGCTGCACAGAACAACAGATTACGGTCAAACATCAGATGATACAGAACAACAGATTACGGCTAACAACAGATTACACCGAAGGCTAAATTCGATGCCAAGGGTTCACAAATAATTAGCGAGGCAATTCCCAATGGAGTTGCCTCGCCTTTTGATAATTTGTGTGTTATGTTGTGTGTGTGTTAAGTTTCGAATAAGTTTTTAGGAGTGCAAGACCAAGCCTGTCGAGGGAGAACTCCTTTAACTCCTACTATCCAGCGCGGTGATTTAGAACAGCGGGCTGGGGTATGTGCCGTCCTTGGCAAGGGACGCAAACTTGGCAACCACTTGCGGGCGGTCCTCTGAATAGGTCACACCGAACCACTTTGACGGAGTGTCCAGCACCTTGCAAGTAGCCTTACCGGCAACAATGAGGTCGTTTACAAGCGTAGGAATATAGAACTCCGATTTCATTTCCTGACCATGCTCCTGCAGGAAAGTCTTGAAGGCAGCCTCAACATATCCGAAATACTCGGGAGTGAAGCCCCACATATTCATGGATACAGGCGCATTTTCCTCAAGGAAGATGTCAGCATCGTGCTCGTCCTTGAAATATATTTTTCCGTCCTCTTTGCGAACAATATTGGTGCGCTCCACTACACCTGTGAGGTGACCTTCAGCATCGGTTTGGCAAACGCCGCGACTAACCGAACCATTCTCTGACAGCGTATTGCAAACGCGATAACCTACCATGCAGTACTGATTCTGTTTGTCAGCAACGGAATTGAGGAAATCAGCAAGAATCTGGAAGGACTCACGACCATAATAGTCGTCAGCATTGATGACGGCAAAGGGCTCTTTGATAACATCCTTACCCATCAGCACTGCATGGTTCGTGCCCCAAGGTTTGCTGCGCTCAGGGTTGTATGTGCACCCCGCAGGCACTTTGTCGATGGACTGGAAACATACCTCGCAAGGTACCTTACCCTCGTATTTCGAGAGGACTACGCGACGGAAATCCGCTTCAAAATCCTTGCGGATGACGAACACTACTTTGCCAAAACCGGCTCGAAGTGCATCGAATACCGAATAGTCCATGATTGTCTCTCCGTTTGGACCAAGCGCATCAATCTGCTTGAGTCCACCGTAGCGGCTACCCATTCCTGCCGCCAAGATAAAAAGTGTTGGTTTCATATTGTGTATTGATTATTTGTTGTCCGTGCTACTCATAGCCACATATTCGCCATCCTCATAGCGGCGACTGCGCCCTCTACGCCTTTGTTTCCCAGCAACTTGTCATTGGCACGCTGTTGTGCCTCTTCCATGTTGTTAGTTGTCAGGACAGAGAAGATTACGGGAGTTTTGCCGTGGAGGTTCAGTTCGGTCATTCCTTGCGTAACGGAACTGCATACATAATCGAAATGCGGAGTGCCGCCACGTATGACGCAACCAATCATGATGATGGCGTCCACCTGCCCCATCAGTTTGGCGGAGGCATACGTCAGTTCCACCGCTCCGGGCACATGTTTGACGATGATATTGTCTTCAACAACACCCGCGCCGAGGAGCGTCTTTATGGCTCCATCAGCGAGGGCGTAAGTAATTTGAGAGTTCCAATCTGCCACCACAATGGCGTAGCGCTGTTTGCGCAACACAGATGCTTCGGGCAGTTGGTTTGGGTCGAACTCCGATAAATTGTGCAATGTTGTTGCCATCGGCTTTCTTCTGTTACTCGGCAACAGCGATGTACTTGTCGATATCCTGTGCTTCAGCACTTTGAGCGTAGTTGTCGCGGATAGCTTCGAAGGCTTTCTTGGCGGCTTTCTTATCACCTTGCTCCAGGTAGATGATACCTTGTTTCTTGAGGGCAAGGGGAGCAATCAGCACGTTCTTGCTTTCAATAGCGTGGTCATAGGCTTTCAGCGCTTTGCTCAGTTCGTCCAACTGTACGTAGGCATCGCCAAGCAGTACATGCGCTGCAGGGTCGATATTCAGGTCGTCAGCATCGAATTTCTGCAGGTACTCGGCAGCCTCTTCATAGTTGCCCAGTTTGTAGTTGCAGATGCCGGCGTAAAGCGCAGCCAACTCTCCAGCCTGATAGTGGCTGTACTTGTCTGCAATCTCGGCAAAACCGATGCAATCAGCTTCGTCACCGTTCAGCGCCTGTTCCCACTGGCTCTGGCTGAAATAAACGACAGCCTTGGCGGTCTCTTCCTGAGCAGCCGCTGCCTTGGGTTTCCACACGTAGTTATTCAGTGCGATAAAGCCGCATACTACCACAACGATGATGGTCAGACACCACATCAGCGCGTTTTGGTTCTTTTCAATCCACTGACCGGAAGCAGACAGCGCTTCCTGTACATTTTCAAGATTCTCATCTTGTTTTTCAATCTTTTGGTTTTTCTTAGCCATAATTGTA
>ODAI013551790.1_pt1 | contig 14650 bp, 8 predicted proteins | sample 1539321 | NCBI WGS metagenome assembly ODAI01 (sample SAMN02144231, study PRJEB22623) | gut metagenome | biome: sheep rumen | host: Ovis aries | place: New Zealand
GGAAGGAGGTAGGAACTCTGACCTCCTACTGGGAAGCCAATATGGAACTCATTGATATCGTTCCCGAGTTCAACCTTTACGAGGAGTACTGGAAGATCTACACTGCCAGCGACGTTCAGCCCCCTCAGTACCTTGGAAGCGACAGCGCCATTGAACGCAGTATCGTGGGCGAGGGCTGTGAGATCTACGGCAAGGTTTACAACTCCGTTATCGGCCCCGGCGTTAAGATCGGCAAGGATTCGGTTGTCAGCCACTCCATCATCATGAACGAAACGGAGATTGGAGAGGGCTGTAATATAGAGAAGGCTATCATCGCCGAGAAAGCCAGGATCGGTTCCGGCGTTAAGCTCGGTGCCTTCGAGGAAAAAGAGAATGAGACCAAGCCCGGCATTTATTGTGAAGGCCTAGTCACCATCGGAGAGAGATCCGTTATTCCGGATAATGTTACTATCGGCAAGAACACTATGGTCTCCGGCAGAACAACAGCAGAAGACTACAAAGACGGTGTCCTCGACAGCGGACGAACATTAGATAAGGCAGGTGATTGAGAATGAGGGCAATTGGTATTATTTTGGCAGGCGGAAGCAGCAGCAGAATGCAGGACCTATCCAAGAAAAGGGCTGTGTGCGCAATGCCTGTTGCAGGTTTTTACAGAAGTATCGACTTCGCGCTGAGTAATATGACAAACTCTCATATCCAGACAGTTGCCGTATTTACCCAGTACAATGCGGGAAGTCTTAATTCACATTTAAGTTCCTCCAAGTGGTGGGACTTCGGACGTAAGCAGGGCGGCCTATATGTTTTCACCCCTGCGGTTAAGGCATCAGGCAATCTCTGGTACAGAGGCACAGCCGATGCCATTGCACAGAATCTCGAGTTCCTTCGGGGCTGTCATGAACCTTACGTGATCATCACCTCCGGAGACTGCGTATACAAGATGGATTACGGTAAACTGCTTGAGTACCACATTCAGAAGCAGGCCGACATCACTGTTGTTTGCAAGGATATGCCGGCAACCATTGATACCGAGAGATTCGGAACTATCCGCATGAACGAAGAGAGCAGGATCGAGGAGTTTGAAGAGAAGCCTGTGGTTTCAAAGTCAAACACCATCTCCTGCGGTATCTATGTGATCAGAAGAAGACAGCTCATCGAGCTTATCGAGAGAGCAGAGGAAGAGGAGCGCTACGATTTCGTAAGAGATATCCTTGTAAGATATAAGGATATGAAACGAATTTATGGCTATAAGATCAAGGACTACTGGAGCAATATCGCCTCCGTAGAGGATTATTTCAGAACCAACATGGATTTCCTCAAGCCCGAGATCCGTCACTACTTCTTTCGCGAGCACCCCGGAATCTACACAAAGGTTGTTGACCTTCCGCCTGCTAAATATAATGTAGGCGTGAACGTCAGGAACAGCCTTGTTTCCAGCGGATGTATCGTAAACGGAACCATAGAGGACTCGGTGATCTTCAAGGGAGCATTTATCGGAAATAACTGTTACATCAAGAATTCGATAATCCTGAATGACGTCTACATCGGTGATAATTCACACATAGAGAACTGCATTGTTGAGAGCCATGGAACCATCCAGGCCAACTCTTACTATAAAGAAGACAATGGCATAAAGATAGTGGTCGAAAACAATGAAAGATATGTAATTTGATACTGGCACATTGGTTTCCGCAAAGAGGGGGACAACAATATGAAGATTACAGACATCAGAGTAAGAAAAGTTGCAAAACAGGGAAAGATGCGTGCAGTAGTTTCAGTTACTTTTGATAACGAGTTTGTTGTTCACGACATAAAGGTTATCGAGGGAGAGCGTGGCTTGTTCATTGCCATGCCCAGTAAGAAGTCGGCTGACGGTGAGTACAGGGATATCGCACATCCCATCAACTCCGACACCCGCAAGATCTTACAGGATGCCATCCTCGAGGCCTTTGAAAAGGCAGCACCACCTGATGAAGAGGGCGGTGGCGATGCGGCGCCAGAGGCACCGGTGGATAATCCGCCGTTTGCTTAAGGGAATAAGCACTTTAGGAGCTGCACCGGGGCTACAGACGTTCCTATAGTCAGGTAGTCACAGGTCCGGGATGCGGCGCAGTTATATGATAGGATTTACAGAACAAGACGGGAGGCTTTATTATTGGCCTCCCGTTTTATATTGCGCACGCAGGATTACTTATTGGCGGTGGTGTGGTAGTGTTGCGGCGCCGGCCGAGGTGTTGTGGCGCCGGTCGTGGTGTTGTGGCGCCGGTCGTGGTGTTGTTGTGACGCGTTGGCGTTTTCCACTACATTTGCATTTTGGCGCTTAATGCGTTGGAAAGAAAAGCACTGAATGTTACATTACATCCAACGCATTTCTTCTTTTTGAGTAAATGCGGTGGATAAAAAAGTAAAGTTATCCACTGCATTTGTGACAATTTACGATATGCGTTGGAAAATTATCTGTAATCCTTACATGATTAGCATTCACGATACCACCGCAAGTAGCATTTTATTCGTTTTGCGTTGGATAAATCACATTTTTGCTTTAAATTGTTTCCACCGCATTGCCTGTTATTAGATAAATGCGGTGGATAAGAGGCTGAAATAAACCACCGCATTTGCGGAAAAATCCAAAATGCGGTGGAGCAGATAGTGTTAACTATGACTGGATGACCATTTCAGTTTGTTGTTCGCCAATTACGGGTACAATCGCATATGAGAATATGATAAGCCTTCGACGATATGTTATGATTGATTGAGAAACTGTTGACTTTGCGTAGAATTCTGCTATCATTTGTTAGCACATTTTAATAAACCTGCCACCAAGCGGTAGGAGCATCGACAGTGATCAAGTCGCAACATAATAAGGTACATAATAATTATTGTGTTGCTTAATAGCTTAATTATCCGGAATTGTTGAGGTGGGGAATGTTTGAGTTTTTGAGAAAGCTCTTTTCATATAAGAAGGAAGAGGAAGACGGAAACATGTTTGTGATCGTGGGACTTGGAAATCCCGAGAAGAAATACTTTAAGACCAGGCACAATGTGGGCTTTGAGACCATAGATGTGCTTTCGGATAAATATAATATCGGACTTACCGAGACCAAGTTCAAGGCGGCATACGGCAAGGGAAGAATTGGAAATGAGAGAGTTATTCTGGTAAAGCCCCTTACCTATATGAACCTGAGCGGTGAGGCAGTGGCACCTATTTGTAATTACTTTAAGGTGGATTCCAAGACAAATCTTATTGTGATCTCAGATGATGTTGACCTGGATCCCGGGCTTATCAGGGTTCGCCCCAAGGGAAGCGCCGGTGGGCACAACGGACTTAAGAATATCATAGCACAGCTGGGCCACAGCGAGTTTTCAAGGATCCGTGTCGGTGTCGGCAAGAAACCGAAGGAATGGGATATGGTAGATTGGGTCCTTGGACACTTTGAGGGCGAAGACCGAAAAGCTGTTGATGAGGCAGAACAGAACGCAGCGGATGCTGTTGTTGAGATCATGGAAAATGGTGTTGATTCTGCTATGAACAAGTTTAACGGCAGGAAATAATGTGCTTTGCAGCAGCCAGGTTTTGCGGCATGGAGAGATGTGACCTGAAGCTAACAAGCTTAACGGCAGGAAATGATGTGATTGGATAAACCGCCCACAGCGGTTTGTGTGTATTTAACGGACGGGAACTGATGAGAGCGATTACGACCCCCCTATCTGAATTACAGGAATTTCAAGAGATAAATAAATACCTGGAGAAACCCTTTGCCTGCGCAGAGGTCACCGGGTGCGTCGACTCCCAGAAGCTGCACTTTATCAGCAGTTTGGGAGCTGATTTCAAATACAGAATTATCGTTACATACTCTGATCTCCGGGCAAAAGAGATCTATGAGGACTACAAGTTCTATGACCGGAATGTTACGGTTTATCCGGCAAAGGATCTTATCTTTTACCAGGCAGATGTCCACAGCAATGAGATAGTGCGCCAGCGAATCCGCTGCATGAGGCGCCTCATTGAGGGCAGGCCTGTCACGGTTGTTACCACTTTTTCAGCGCTGATGGCACCTCAGATCAAACCTGAGGTTATCAAGGAGCATATTCTTTCCATCGACAAACACAAACCCATCGATGAGGTTGAGATCAGTAAAAGGCTGGTGACCATGGGCTACACCAAGAATTATCAGGTAGAGGCCCCCGGTGAGTTTTCTGTGCGTGGAGATATTATAGATGTTTTTGACCTTACTGAGGAGAATCCCTTTAGGATAGAGTTGTGGGGAGATGAGATACAGTCTATCAGAAGCTTCGATATCCTATCCCAGAGATCCCTTGAGAAGCTGGAATCCATCGACATCTATCCTGCTTCTGAGATAATCCTTGAGAGGGATCGTCTCGAGAAGGGAATGGAGAAAATTGAAGAGGAATCTGAGCGCTGTGTAAGTGCACTTCGCGCCGAGTTCAAGACCAAGGAGGCTCATCAGCTTAAGACTCAGACCGCGGAACTGAAGGAACAGCTTTTTGAGCTGAACATGGCGGTGAATCTTGAGAGCTACATCAGATATTTCTACGAGGATACGGTTACTATTCAGGAGATGTTCCCCAAGGGGAGGACCTGCATTTTTATCGACGAACCGCAGCGTGTGCAGGAGCATGCCATGGCGGTGGAGACAGAATTCCGCGAAAGCATGACCCATAGGGCGGAGAAGGGGTATGTTCTGCCCGGACAGATGGATCTTCTTTACTCGATAGATAACTGTATTGCCAGAATGAGTAACGGCAGGCGAGTGCTGGTTTCTGCGCTGGCTATGCCGAAGAGCCAGAATCTCTTTTCCCCGGAAAAGAGCTGGGACATTAAGGCAAGGAGTATCGCGCCATATAACAACAGCTTCGATACGCTGGTTAAGGATCTTAAGGACTACAGGGCGAAGGAATACAGGGTGCTGATCCTCTCGGGATCCAGGACCAGGGCAAAAAGAATTGTTGAGGACCTTCGGGACAATATGGTGTCGGCGTTTTACAGTGAGGATCCGGGAAGGGTGCTTTCCGCAGGCGAGATAATGACATATTACGGAAGGATACTCAAGGGCTTCGAGTATCCGGATGTGAAGTTTGCGGTGATAGCGGAGAGTGACATCTTTACCGAGCATGCCCGCAAGAAAAAGAAGAAAAAGAGCAAGTATCAAGGAGAGAAGATCTCTGACTTTGCGGATCTTAAGGTTGGTGATTACGTAGTGCATGAGGATCACGGCCTTGGTATTTATCGCGGTATTGAGAAAATTGAGACAGATCATGTTGTGAAGGATTACATCAAGGTGGAGTACGGCGGAGGCGGAAACCTCTATGTGCTGGCTACCGGGCTGTCGGTTATCCAGAAGTATGCTTCCGGCGGCGATGACGAGAATGGGCATAAACCTAAGCTCAATAAGCTTGGCACTGCCGAGTGGCATCACACCAAGAGCAAGGTCAAGGCTGCGGTGGAGGAAGTTGCCCAGGATTTGGTGGAGCTCTATGCCAAGAGGCAGCAGGCTAAAGGTTTTGAGTTTGGTAAGGACACCGTGTGGCAGCAGGAGTTTGAGGATGCTTTTCCCTATCAGGAGACGGAAGACCAGCTCCAGGCTATTGAGGATACCAAGCATGACATGGAGTCCTCGGGCATTATGGACAGACTTATCTGTGGGGATGTGGGTTTTGGAAAGACTGAAATTGCTATACGTGCAGCCTTTAAGGCGGTGCAGGACGGAAAGCAAGTAGCTCTTTTGGTACCTACGACGATTCTGGCGCAGCAGCATTACAATACTTTTACCGAGAGAATGAGGGCTTTTCCGGTTCGCGTGGATCTGATGTCCCGCTTCAGGACTGCTTCCGAGCAGAAGAAGACGGTGGCGGATCTGAAGAAGGGTCTTGTAGATATTGTCATTGGGACTCATCGTCTTTTGTCCAAGGATGTGGCCTATAAGGATCTGGGGCTTTTGATCGTGGATGAGGAGCAACGCTTTGGTGTTACTCACAAAGAGAAGATCAAGGCCATGAAGGAGAATATAGATGTTCTGACGCTGACAGCGACGCCCATTCCAAGAACCTTGCATATGTCGCTGGTGGGGATCAGGGATATGAGCGTTCTGGAGGAAGCTCCTAACGACAGGCTTCCCATTCAGACCTATGTAATGGAGTACAACGATGAACTGGTCCGAGAGGCTATTGTTCGTGAACTGTCGAGAGGCGGCCAGGTTTACTATGTTTATAACAGGGTCAATACCATTGCGGATACGGCAGCGGCTATACAGAAACTGGTGCCTGAGGCCAATGTGGCTTTTGCCCACGGACAGATGAAGGAAGCTGAGCTTGAGCGTATCATGTATGACTTCATCGATGGGACTATTGACGTTCTGGTGTCCACCACCATTATTGAGACGGGTTTGGATATTCCGAATGTTAATACCATGATAATTCACGATTCGGATAAAATGGGACTTTCCCAGTTGTACCAGCTTAGGGGGCGTGTAGGTCGTTCCAATAAGACGGCCTATGCTTTCCTTATGTATAAGAGAGATAAGATGCTCAAGGAGGTGGCAGAGAAGAGGCTTGCGGCCATCAAGGAATTCACTGACCTGGGCAGCGGCTTTAAGATTGCCATGCGTGACCTGGAGATCCGTGGCGCCGGCAGCCTTCTTGGCAAGAAACAGAGCGGACACATGGCCGCGGTTGGTTATGATATGTATTGCAAGATGCTGGGTGAAGCCGTGAAGATCAGAAAGGGTGATGATGGCGACATAGTTCTTGACGCAATCAATACCAGTATCGATCTTGATGTGGACGCCTATATTCCTGCTGAGTATATTTTGAATGAAGAGCAGAAACTCGAGATTTATAAGAGGATCGCAAGTCTTGAAAATTCTCAGGAGTGCGACGAGATGCGAGATGAGCTGATTGACAGGTTTGGTGCGGTTCCCGAGCCGGTGGAGAATCTTCTCAGGATTTCGCTGCTGCGTACAAGGGCTCATGACCTGTATATCATGGAGATCAATGGCGGAAGCGTCGCAGGCAGCGTAAGCGGCGGCATAAGCAGCAGCGTTGGAAGCAGCGGTGGAAACGAACCTGTCGGCGGTGTTGGCGGCGGTGCAGGTGAGATTGAGATCAAGATCAATCCTTCTGCAAAGATTGATGCCGGTAAGATTCCCGGCCTGATCGCATTCTATAAGGGTGCCATGGCCTTCCACCAGGCCGGCATCCCGGCTTTTGTCTACAAGTACAAGAAGGATTCCAATCCCCGCAAGGCCGAGCAACAGCTTCTTGCGGATGCCGAGAGCATAGTGGAGAAGCTGGCGAGCTTAAAGGTATGATTGGCACGAAGGCTTGGGGCTGGTTTGCGTTGCCGCTAAAGGGAATGGCATTTGCTAGGCTTGGGGCGCGACCTGCGCCGCCTCTAAAGGGGAATGGCATTTGTTAGGCTTGGGGCGCGACCTGCGCCGCCGCTAAAGGGAATGGCATTTGTTAGGCTTGGGGCGCGACTTGCGCCGCCGCTAAAGGGGAATGGCATTTGTTAGGCTTGGGGCGTGGCCTGCGCCGCCTCTAAAGAGCGGAGAGAGCGGCGCGCGGAGGGGGCAGGATGAATTTTCCTACAAAATCGCGAATTAATTGAAGATGTGGTGGACGCGATTCCTGAGATTTATGGACTGGGACCTACACAACTGTCAAATATCATCAGATGCGTTGGAAGAAAAATTACGCTCGTCCTACACAAATAGCATAATTAAACGGATGCGGTGGAAGAAAATCAGTAAAACAAATATGCTTGACTGTTAGATATCGGCAGATGTTCCAACGCAAATGGACGAAATCGCTATATGCGTTGGAAGCACAGAATAAATAGTAAGAAATGATTCCTATACAATTGAGAATTAGATAGAAATGCGGTGGAATATGGCTTTTTTACTTCCACCGCATTTTTGATTTTATCCAATTTGTGTGGGATCAGGAACCCGATCACTGTGTAAATCAAACATAAATCACTGCGTAAATCAAACATAAATCACAGTGTGAATCACGCATAAATCATGTATAAATCCGTGCGATAAGTTACTTGACATATCCTATTGAAACTAATTATAATCTTCAAGTGTCTAAGATAATCTTAGTGATGCGCGCCGGTTCTCGGTATTCAAAGCGCATAATCTCAAAGAAAATCAACATATAAATACGAGGAGAAAAATGCAAGATCTAATTATAACCTATTTACGGGAAGAGCAGCGTCGCCTGGAAAAACTGCTGCAATCCGCTCAAGCCGATGTGGAGGAGGCTCCAATGGGAGCTCTTAGGGTGGCTGAGAAGAAAGACCATCATGAGTTCTACCACAGGCAATCCAAGGACGATCGTTCCGGCGACTACATCCGCAAAGACCAGTTATCTACAGCAAAGGCGCTGGCCCAGAAAGCCTATGCGGAAAAATTCATAAAGACGATCACGCCGAAGCTGAACAGAATCAGTGAGCTGATCAAGGAATACGAAACCAACCCATCCCAAGCGGTTTTTACAAGCCAAAAAGAAATCAGGCAGCAGCTGACAACGCCGTACATAATGAGCGACGAGGAATTCGCGGAAAAATGGCTTTCCATTTCCTTTGTACCAAATCCCAAGTTCCCTAAGAACAAGGATCAAACCACTGCCAATGGTGAGAAGGTTCGCTCGAAGTCAGAGGTCATCATTGCAGACAATCTTAAGATCATGGGTATTCCGTATAAATACGAAGCCCCACTCATTCTTCCAAACAATGTAACCATCTATCCGGATTTCACCTGCCTCAATGTCAAACGCCGAGAGATAATTTATCTTGAGCATTTTGGCCGGATGGGCGATCCGGAATATCGCGACATGGATTTCTTCTGGAAACTCAGACACTACGAGGCCGCAGGAATCCTCCAAGGGAAAAGACTCATCATGACTTTTGAAGATGAAGACCATCATTTCGATTTCTCATCCTACCAAAAAACAATTGAAGAACATCTGCTGAAATAAAAAAGTCATCAACACCCCTCATAACACTTTAATAATGTAAACTGTTAAACATTGTGCTATAATCATACAGATAAAAGACTAAGCCTGCGACTTGCAGCCTATATAATCCCTAAAACCGGAGGAGCATAATGATTAACGAAAACTACAAAAACATGCTTGGCGCAAAATCGGTTATCCGTGAACTGTCCGAATATGCAACAGCCCGAGGCAAAGAGATCGGCTATGAGAACGTATTCGATTTCAGTCTCGGAAACCCCAGTGTTGAAGTGCCAAAGTCATTTACAGATGAGATGATTAGACTGCTCAAGGAAGAGGATACCATGACACTTCATGGATACACCCCGAGCCTTGGCAATCCATTATATAAAGAAAAGATTGCAGAGTCCCTGAATAAGCGCTTTGGCATGAACTACGGACCGGAGCACATTTTTCCGACCACCGGAGCTGCAGGTGCCATCGCCCATGCGGTTCGAGCAGTAACAAAGCCCGGAGATGAGGTGCTTGCTTTTGCACCCTATTTTCCTGAGTACGGCCCCTACATAACAGGTGCGGGACTTAAGCTGTCAGTGGTTCCTGCGGATACAGACACTTTCCAGATCAATTTTGACAAGTTCCTGGAGATGCTAAATCCCAATGTCATGGCGGTTCTCATCAACACCCCCAACAATCCGTCAGGTGTCGCTTATTCAACGGATACCCTCAGGAAGCTGGCCGCGATCCTTACTGACAAGTCACAGGACTATGGTCACACAATCTTCCTGCTTTCCGACGAACCCTATAGAGAGATTGTTTTCAAAGGCGCAGATGCACCTTATGTGTCCAAATTCTACGATAACACCTTAAGCTGCTATTCCTTCTCCAAATCACTGTCCCTTCCCGGAGAAAGAATCGGCTACGTCGCAGTAAACCCCGCGTGCGAGGGGGCAGATGTTATCGTTCCCATGTGCGGGCAGATTTCGAGAGGCACCGGCCATAACTGTCCTCCGTCCATTATTCAGCAGGCAGTGGCCGCAGTTTGCAACGAGACAGCAGATCTCTCGGTATATGAGACCAACATGAATATCATTTACGATACATTGCTTGACCTTGGCTTCACCGTGGTCAAGCCGGGCGGAACCTTCTATATCATGCCCAAAGCCCTTGAGGAGAGCTCCATCGAGTTCTGCAAAAAAGCCAAGGACTACGACCTGATATTCGTGCCTACCGATGGCTTCGGCGCCCCCGGATTCTTCCGCATGGCGTATTGTATCGATACCGAGAAGGTTGAGCGCGCCATGGTTCAGCTTCGCAAATTCGTGAGCGAAGTCTACGGCAGGTAAGCACTCCACCAATTGTTCGCTTGGGAAAAGAGCTATAAATGTAAGCCGGCAGCACATGTATAAACAATGCGTGCCTTACATAACAAATACCCGAGCAAAGCTCCGGGAATTGCCGGCGTATATGCACAATCTTCAATTCATGTACGAACGAAATCTTCTATTTTAAGAGGGAAAAGAAATGGACGAAAAAACCAATAATTACATAAAGCCCCTGGCTCTTCTTGTGATAACTGCGATCTTTTCGGTACTTGCAACGGTTTTTGATCGCCGCGCAATAGGCCCCGATAATACAGTAGTTGGCTTCGCAAGCCTCAACGGAGCCTTCGCAGGAAGGTTTGGCTATAACAGCCTTTTTGATACGATATCCGATCTGGCAATGGTCATCGCCTTTGCTGTGGTGGCGTCTTTTGCAATACTGGGCGTTTACAGGCTCATTAGGGAAAAGAGCTTTAGCAAGGTAGGAAAGGTCATCATCGGCCTGGGAATCCTTTATGTTGTAGTGGCGGTTATCTATGTTATCTTTGATAAGATTCCCATCAACTACAGACCTGTGCTCCAGCCCGGAGAGACTGAGCTTGAGACATCCTACCCATCGACCCATACACTTATAATCTGCAGCGTTCTGGGCAGCGGTCTTCTTGCCTGGAAAAGACTCATCAAGAATCCCAAAGTTCTCAAAGTCCTGAACATTGCTGCGATTGCAGTGATAGTTGTTGGCGTAGCCGCCAGAATGCTTGCGGGCGTGCATTGGCTGACGGATATTATGGCGGGGATACTGTTCTCGTTGACCCTGGTATCTTTTTATGCCGCATGGATTGCGGATTAAATTTGTTTTTGACTTAGAGAATGCGTTGACAATGGGAAATAATGAGTGTAAACTCTATTCCGTAATCACTTTATTGTTTTAACGAGTTACATTAATCCAATGTGATTTTGAGGAGGAAGACAAGAAATGGCTGAGATTAAGAAGACAGAGGCAGCTAAACCTGTTGCAACTATTAAGACACCTGTTGCTGCAGAAGCTAAGGCTGCAGCACCCGTAGTAAAGGCAGAAGAGAAGAAGGCTGAGGTTAAGACAGAGGCTAAGAAGCCTGCAGCTAAGAAAGCTCCCGCCAAGAAGGCAGCACCTGCTAAGAAGGCAGCTCCCGCTAAGAAAGATGAGCCTAAGAAGGCAGAAGTTAAGAAGGCTGAGCCCAAGAAGGAAGAGGCTAAGAAGCCCGCAGCTAAGAAGGCAACTGCAGCTAAGAAAGCTCCCGCTAAGAAGGCTACAACAGCTAAGAAAGAAGCTCCTAAGGCAGCAGTTACAGCTAACATCGAGCTTCAGTATTCATACAAGCATATCTCTTATGACGAGCTTGTTCAGAATGCCAAGAACAACTATCAGTATGAGATGGGCGGAAACGTAGATGAGATCACAAAGCTCAGCATCTATGTAAAGCCTGAAGAAGACGCTGCTTACTATGTTGTAAACGACAAGGTACAGGGCAGAATCGGTCTTTGATCTTTATTATCATATAAAATTTGCTCAAACGATAATTCTTTAGAACCCTTTCCGGTTGGAGAGGGTTCTTTTTTTGCAGGGGTGAGTATTCGTGAGAGGGCGATAAGCCGCTTAAGACGGCTTGAAAATAAATTTCTCGGATCCCGGGATGGGATTGAAATAACGAAACACAATAGACGGAAAAACAACACCAAGATGCTTGTAAGCAATATGGAAGACAACATATAATTATAGCGTTGTGTAAGTCTTTTTATCAAAGTTACTTCAACAAGGAGAGCGTGTTATGAATAAAAAACTCGTAAATCGTTTACTAAGTATTGCAATGGCAATGACATTGTCAATGACATCAGTAGTCCCGGCATATGCTATGGATGATACCAATCCGGACTATGCAGAGCCTGTCGTTGATGTAGAGGATGATGTTGTTGTGGAAGAAGAGACCGCTTCCAATGAGACTCAGCAGAGTGGGATACCTGAAGACGATGCAGCAGCCGTAAATTCTTCAGCATCTGAGGTTGAGCCTGTAAATAATGAGACAGCTCCGGCATCTTCTGTTGATCAGCAGGCAGAAGATGAGAAATCTGAGGCAGAACAGACGGAAGAGGAAACTGGCGAATCAGAGTTACCTGAGAATCCGGAGAGTACTGATAAAGAAATTGAGAATAATGATGATACTCTGGGAAAAGAGGCAATCATCACTGTTTCTTATGTTCTTGACGGCAGGATGTTAAATGAGGCGGATGCTGACAAGACAACATTGACCGGTGTTGTTGGCGAGGAGATGACGATTTCTTTGCATGAACCCTCAAACGAGGTAGATGGTCTTGTTATAGACAGCTCTTTTGCCGGCTGGTACACAACAGCTGATTATAGCGATAATGATTTTGTTAAGACAGATGATTCATGGACTTACACCTTAACTCCCGATGCAGAGGAAGTAAGCCTTACTTTTTATGCTAAATTTGGTGAGGATGATCTGGTAGAGGAAGCGCCTAATGCCGGAGAGATGCTGGAGCTCAGAGTGGAAACTGATGGCAACGGTACGTTCTTTTCATCAATTTGGGATTCTGAAAGTCAATCTGTAATAGTAAGTGATGTGGGCGAGATATCTTATATGAATGACTTATATTTTTATGTTTCGGATATGCCTGCATCTGCGAGTTGGATCAGTGCGCCAAACGTCCTTGCGCCTAAGGGAGGATATCGCTTTGATGGAATTTATGCAGACAGTAATTACAAAGAGGAGCTGAAATGGACTAAAAGTGAATACAATGAAACGCAGAAACAAGTTCTTTGGGGGGATATTCCCGACACAATAAAGACTCAGCTCGAAAATGATAAATCCTGCACTCTTTATGCTAAGTTTGTACCGATAAAGGCAGAAATATATAAATATACCGGATGTAGTGACGGAAGCTTATATTCCGAGCTGGAAATTTCCATAGGAGATACATTCCCTGAGATTTCTGCGCCTTCAGCTAAACCGGGATATACCTTTAATGGATGGAAATATTACGATCGATCCGTACGTTCATATGTTGCAATAACCCCAGGTGTAACAACACTGGAGCTTGGTGAGTATAAAAATGGAAATGCATATTATTACAACTATGGCTATAACGATGTAGATAAAAAGTACTACGTTGATGTTAGAGCCGACTGGATTGAGAACACCTATACATTCAATTACCACTTAAACAGAGGAACAGAAGATCTTAAGACAACCAAAACCTATAAGGGAAGACAGCACAATCAGAGCCTTGACCCTTCGAAGGGAGATCTTAGTAATAACAGTGGTTTCAATACTGATGGTTTCAAAGGTTGGAAAGTTGGAGGTAAGGAATTTAAGATAAGCGAGGCTCCTAATCTGACAATCGGCGATGTAATGGCTTGCGTTGGAAACCAGACTACGGTGGATCTTTTTGCAATCTGGGATGACGGAGAGGGACTTGATACTTATACTCTGACCATTAAGTCTGACGATAATAACGCAGAAACAATTGTTAAGACCGTGATTTCCGGTAAGAGCATAACGCTTACAGGAAAAGAGTTCTCACGAGTTGGCTACAAAATAGGCTCTTGGCGTGACGATAATAATAAGAAGACATATAAAAACGGTGAAGCATTCAAACCGCAAGTGGGAGATGACAAGAACGCTGTTGTGGTAGCGCAGTGGGAGGAAAAGGACTTTACTTTTAACTTCTACGATAGTGATGATAAGGGTGCAACTAAATTATCACAGAAATTTACTGCAAAATCTTATGATGTAAAACTAGATGTTACTGAAATCTCAGCGTTTAAGGATAATGATAATTTCAACCAGGAAGGATTCCTGGGATGGTCTACTAAAGAAGCTGATTTTTATGCAAAAACAAAAACTGTAAAAGATGTCATTTATGCTTTGGATAAAAAGGGCCTTACTTCTATAGATCTTTACGCTCAGTGGAGTGAAGAGGGACGCACTTATAAAGTGAAATTCAACGCAGGCAATGATGCAGAAGGACAGCTGTTGGATGAAGGACTGTGGGGGACAACCACAACCCATACAGAAAAGCTTACTAAGGGTGAAACCTTCATTCTTACAGGAAAAGAGTTTGTTCGCAGAGGGTATACGCTTAAGGGATGGACATACGAAACGGAGGTTAAGTCCGGGAATACTACAAAGACTATAAGTAAAACTCTCAAGTCAAACGACAGCTTTAAGGATATTATCGCTCCCGGTGAAAATGCTGAAGTGGTATTCACCGCTGTATGGTCAGATCCTGTCAAATACACAATTACTTATAACTACAATGGCGGAACCATTAAGGACAAGGAAGAGGCTAAAAAGGCA
>ODAI013510956.1_pt1 | contig 14648 bp, 10 predicted proteins | sample 1539321 | NCBI WGS metagenome assembly ODAI01 (sample SAMN02144231, study PRJEB22623) | gut metagenome | biome: sheep rumen | host: Ovis aries | place: New Zealand
CTGGGCACCCTGGACGGAGCCAATGTGGAGATCCGCGATGCAGTGGGCGGTGACGACCACTTCATCCTCTTTGGCCTCCGGGCTGAGGAAGTGCTGGCTTACTACGCCAACGGCAGCTATTCTGCCTGGGATGAGTTCAACAGCAATGAGATTGTGCGCAACACCATGAACCAGCTGGTGGATGGCAGGTATGGGGATTTCCGTTCCCTCTATGACTACATCCTCCACAGCAATGATGAATTCTTCATCATGAAGGATTTCTGCGCTTACAGCGAGGCCCATGAGGAAGCTATGCGCCGCTATGAGCAGCGCTTTGACTGGCTGAAGTCTTCGGCGGTGAATATCGCCAACTCCGGCCGCTTCTCCTCAGACCGCACCATTGATGAGTATGCCAATGAAATCTGGCGCGTGAAGCCCTGCATGATCAACTGAGGCAGCTGCAAGGGGGGATTTATCTGTGAAGACTTCCGAACTCAGCGAGTTTGACCTGTATTTGTTCCATCAGGGGACAAATTATCATGCCTACGAAATGCTGGGAGCGCATTTTGAAGAACGCGGGGGCAGGAGCGGCGTACGCTTTGCCCTCTGGGCGCCCCATGCCAAAAACGTCAGCGTGGTAGGGGATTTCAATGACTGGGATACCAGAGTGAATCCCATGGAGAAGATCGGCGATGGGGAAATCTGGCAAGTCTTCATAGAAGGTCTTTCCGAGGGGGATATCTACAAGTACGCTATAGAGCCGCAGTGGGGCGGCCCTCATATCATGAAGGCCGATCCCTATGGCTTCTATGCGGAGAAAAAGCCCAGGACGGCTTCCAGGCTCTACAGCCTGGAGCAGTATGCATGGCAGGATGGGGCCTGGCAGCAGCGGCAGAGGGAGACCTCTTCCTACAGCCGCCCCATGCTGACCTATGAGGTCCATGCAGGCTCCTGGCGCAGGAAGGAGGGGGAGTACCTTTCCTACCGGGAGCTGGCAGATGAGCTCATCTCCTATGTGGCGGATATGCACTACACCCACATAGAGTTCATGCCCCTCTGCGAGCATCCCTTCGATGGTTCCTGGGGCTATCAGGCCACGGGCTACTATGCAGTCACCAGCCGCTACGGCACCCCGGATGATTTCCGCTATCTGGTGGACAAGGCCCATCAGCATGGCATCGGCATCATCATGGACTGGGTGCCGGGGCATTTCTGCAAGGACGAGCAGGGCCTCAGGCGCTTTGACGGCCTGAACCTCTACGAGTCCGACAATGAGCAGCTGGCGGAGAACTGGGAGTGGGGCACCACCAATTTCGACTATGGCCGCACAGAGGTGCAGAGCTTCCTTATTTCCAATGCCATGTTCTGGTTCGAGGAATTCCACATTGACGGCCTGCGCATAGATGCGGTGGCCAATATGCTCTATCTGGACTACGGCAGGAAGGAAGGGGAATGGCAGCCCAACAAATACGGGGACACCGGCAATCTGGAGGCCATGGATTTTTTGAAGAAGCTCAATGAGGCCATCTTCAAATACCATCCCCAGGCCCTGATGATTGCGGAGGAATCCACCGCCTGGCCCTCCATTTCCAAGCCGGTCTACATGGGTGGCATGGGCTTCAACTACAAGTGGAACATGGGCTGGATGAATGACATGCTCCGCTATATGAGCCTTGACCCCATCTATAGGAAGTGGAACCACGACAAGGTGACTTTCTCCTTCATGTATGCTTTTTCGGAGAACTTCGTGCTGCCCTTGTCCCATGATGAGGTGGTGCACGGCAAGTGCTCCCTGATTTCCAAGATGCCCGGGGACTACTGGCAGAAGTTCGCCAGCCTCAGGGCCTTCTACGGCTACTGGATGGCCCATCCCGGCAAGAAGCTGCTCTTCATGGGAGGAGAGTTTGGCCAGTTCATCGAGTGGAACTACGACGAAGCCCTGGACTGGCACCTCATCTCCCAGTATCCCATGCACGAGGCAATGGAAACCTATTCCAGAACCTTGAACAAGTTCTACTGCAGCCACAAAGCTCTCTGGCAGGTGGATTTTGACTGGGAGGGCTTCAAGTGGATTGACTGCAATGACAATGAGAACAGCGTCATTTCCTTTATCCGCAGGGCCAAGGACAAGAATGATTTCCTCATCATCCTGTGCAATTTCACCCCGGAGATCCGCAGGAGCTACCGCATCGGCGTGCCCTCCAAGGGCATCTATGTGGAGGTTTTCAGTTCGGACGACAAGGGCTATGGAGGCAGCGGCCTCAGGAACGCAGGGGATATGGAAACCCAGGAGGTGCCCTGGCATGGCCGGGAGCAGTCCATCACCTTGACCCTTCCTCCCCTTTCCACCATCTACCTCAAGGTCAAGGGCCAGGCCGGGGCGGGCTACATAGCCCCGGAGCTGCCCAAGGCAGAGGATGTGAAGGGCAGGGAGGAGGAGACGGGCAAGGCTTCCCAGGAGGCTGCTCAGGGGGATAGAGGGATAAAATTTGCTTGAACAAAATTTTATGGTTACCATAAAAGGAGGACATTTGGCATGAATGTACTTTATGTAGCATCAGAAGCGGTGCCTTTCGCAAAAACCGGGGGCCTGGCAGATGTGGCGGGCTCCCTGCCCAAGGCCCTGCGGCTGGAGGGTGTGGACATACGGGTGGTCATGCCCAAGTTCGGCAAGATCCCCGAGGCATACAGGAACAAGATGACCCATGTCTATGACGGCGAGATCAATGTGGCCTGGCGCACCAAGTACGTGGGACTGGACAAGCTGGAATATGAGGGTGTCACCTACTATTTCATAGATAACGAGGAGTACTTCAACAGGGAAGGCTTCTATGGCTACGATGATGATGCAGAAAGGTTCTCCTTCTTCTGCCGGGCTGTGCTCTGCCTCCTGCCGGCCATGGACTTCTGGCCGGATATCATCCACAGCAATGACTGGCATGCGGGCCTCATCAGCGTATTCCTGAAGCTGGAGCATAAGGATGATGAGCGCTATGAGAGGATCCGCACCCTCTACACTATCCACAACCTGAAGTATCAGGGTGTCTTCCCCAAGGATGTCATGGCCGATGTGCTGGCGCTGGACTGGAAATATTTCAACAATGGCGACCTGGAGTTCTACGATGCGGTGAACTTCATGAAGGGCGGCATCATTTATTCCGACTTCATTTCCACCGTCAGCAAGACTTATGCCCAGGAAATCCAGTACGGCTATTTTGGCGAGCATCTGGACGGCCTGCTGCGCAGCCGCAAGGATGACCTCTTTGGCATCGTCAATGGCCTTGACTATGATACTTACAATCCCCGCACGGACAAGAATATCTTTGAGACTTACGATGTGGAGGATCCTTCCCGCAAGGCTGACAACAAGACGGAGCTCCAGAATCTCTTGGGCCTGCCCAACAAGCGTCAGGTGCCCATGGTAGCGCTGGTTTCCCGCCTGGTGGCTGCCAAGGGCATGGATCTCATCGTGCGCATGATGGATGAGATACTCCTGCATGAGGATATCCAGTTCGTGCTGCTGGGTACTGGCGACAAGGTTTACGAGGACTGGTTCAAGGGGCTGGCATGGCGCTATCCCAACAAGGTTTCCGTGAACATTTATTTCTCCAACCAGCTGGCTCAGCGCATCTATGCGGCAGCTGATATCTTCCTCATGCCTTCCAACTACGAGCCTTGCGGCATTGGCCAGCTCATAGCCCTGCGCTATGGCGCTATTCCGGTGGTTCGTGAAACGGGCGGTCTCAAGGATACCGTAGTGCCTTATGATAAATATACCAAGCAGGGCAACGGTTTTGTCTTCTCGGATTACAACGCCCATGAAATGATGTATTCACTTAAACGTGCACTCTCAGCTTATGAGAATCCTGGGGAATGGCGCCAGATTGTGAACAACGCCATGACTTCCGACTACAGCTGGGCAGAGTCGGCCAGGGAATACAAGCAGCTCTATGAGAAGCTGCTGGCCAAGGAAGCTCCCAGGGGCAGGACGGAGTAAGTGAAGCAGTGAAATACGGGGCGGTCTGCAGGCCGCCCTTTTTCGCATAAAGGTACCTGGCAGAGGTCTGGATAAGATAAGGGAGGGTGAGAGAATGCTGGATAGACATGATGTCGAGCATAATTCCCATAACGTCTATTATCGTTCAACCATCGGGGCGGCGGAAGCCGGTTCCAAGGTGAAGCTGGGGATCAGGATACATACGGAGCTTGCCATCAAGCAGGTGCTGCTGCGCCTGTGGCAGGAGCGCAAGGGAGAGACTCTGGTCACTTTGCAGGACAAAAACCATGCAGAGGGTTCGGCGGATCATTTCTACAGCACAGAGCTGGAAATGCCCGAAAAGGGCTGTCTCCTCTGGTATTATTTCATTATCAATACCTCACAGGGTACCTGTTACTATGGCAACAATCCGGAGATGCTGGGGGGCAAGGGGGATGTCTATGACACGGTGCCCTACTCCTATCAGATCACGGTTTATAACAAAGGGGCAAAGACGCCGGACTGGTTCAAGCACAGTGTCATGTACCAGATTTTCCCGGACCGCTTCCACCGCCATGGGGATAAGCTCATCCCCAAGAAGGGTGCGGTATACCATGCCAACTGGGAAGACGAGCCATGTTACTACAAGGATCCGGATACCAAGGAAATCGTGGCCTATGATTTCTTCGGCGGGAATTTCAAGGGCATAGAGGAGAAGCTTGACTACCTGAAGGAACTGGGGATTTCCGTCATTTACATGAACCCGGTCTTTGAGTCGGAGAGCAATCATCACTATGATACTGGCGACTATCATAAGGTAGATCCGATTCTCGGCACCAACGAGGATTTCAGGCATCTCATCGAGGCTGCCAAAGAGAAGGGCATCCGCATCATCATTGACGGTGTTTTCAGCCATACGGGCAGCAACAGCCGTTATTTCAACCGCAAGGGGGAATACGATACAGTGGGGGCTTATCAGTCCAAGGATTCGCCCTATTATGACTGGTTCTGCTTCCGCAACTGGCCCCATGAGTATGACAGCTGGTGGGATTTCAATACCCTGCCCAATGTGCAGGAAACCACGCCTTCCTATATGGACTTCATCATCACAGGCAAGGACAGTGTGCTCCATCACTGGATGAAGGAAGGGGTAATGGGCTGGCGCCTTGATGTCATCGACGAGCTGCCGGAGCCTTTCTCCCAGAGCTTCTATGCGGAGCTCAAGAAAACAAATCCTGAGGCCGTGATGATTGGCGAGGTCTGGGAGGATTGCTCCCACAAGGTAGCCTATGGGGTGCCCAGGGAATACCTCTGCGGTCAGGAAATGGATTCTGCCATGAACTATCCCTTCCGGGAAATCATCTTCGATTTCCTGATGGGGCGGGTGGACGGAAATCTTGCGCTCCGCAGGCTTACCAGCATGATTGAGAATTACCCCAGGGAAAATCTATACGCCATGATGAACCTTATTGGCAGCCATGATGTGCACAGGGCTATAACCTATCTGGGCGAAGCTCCTTACTATGACGGCATGCCTGCCGTCGAGCAGTCCCGGGCCAAAATGGATCATGTCCACTATTCCCTGGGCAAGGCACGGCTCCTCATGGCAGCTGCCTGGCAGATGACCTATCCCGGGGTGCCCTGCATTTACTACGGGGATGAGATAGGCATGGAGGGGTTCAAGGATCCCTACAACCGCCGTCCCTACAAGTGGAGCGGGGGAGATGAGGAGATACAGGACTTCTATAGGAAGCTCATCAAGCTGCGCAATGAGAATCAGGTTTTGCAGACAGGGATGATCCTGCCTCTTTACGCTTCCGGCAACGTCATTGCTTATACCCGGGTCATACGGGGAGGCAAGGATGTGTTCGGGGCGCCGGCAGAGGATGGCGTCTTCATCATCGCCTTCAACCGCAATGCAGAGTGGGAGCACATAGATATCGATGTCAGTGATTTCGTGTCCGGGGAACTGGAGGATGTGCTCTCGGAACGCAGGGAGCGCTATACCGTGGTGCGGGGACGTCTCCACCTGAAGCTGCAGGATCTGAAGCCTCTGGTGCTCAAAGCGGTCAAGCCTGCCAGAAAGTATCCCCGCCAGGCCGGCGTGCTCCTGCATCCCACCTGCCTGCCGTCCAAGTATGGCATTGGTGATTTTGGCAAAGAGGCTTACAAGTTTATCGACTTCCTGCATGAAGCGGGCCAGACTGTCTGGCAGATACTGCCGCTGGGGCCTGTGGGATTTGGCTATTCACCCTACCAGTCACCCTCGGCTTTTGCAGGCAATCCCTTGCTGATTGACATCGACGAGCTCATTGAGAAAAAGTGGATTACCGCCAGCGAGGCCAAGCTGCCTTATGTGGGGGGCGGTTCCTTCGTGGACTTCGAGCGGGTGCAGGCTTTCAAGGCCAAGTGCCTGAAGAAAGCCTATGCCAAGTTTGCCAAGGAAGCAGCCAAGGATGGGGAGTATGAAGCCTTCTGTCATAGGGAGGCTTACTGGCTGGATGATTATGCCCTCTTTATGGCCATCAAGAAGGACCAGAAGGGAGCGGCCTGGATTGATTGGCCCAAGACACTGAAACACAGGGACAAGCAGGCTATGAAGGTCATAGCCGGAAAACTTCACGAGACTGTGGGCTACGAGAAGTTCCTGCAGTACATTTTCCATACCCAGTGGCAGAAGCTCCATGATTACGCCCGTGACCACGGCGTCTCCATCATGGGAGATATGCCCATCTTCATTTCCCATGACAGTGCTGATGCCTGGGCCAACCAGAAGCTCTTTGACCTGAATCCCGATGGCACGGCCAAGACCGTGGCGGGAGTACCGCCTGATTACTTCAGTGCCACAGGCCAGCTCTGGGGCAACCCCCAGTATAACTGGCAGGCCATGGAAGCTGAGAATTATGACTGGTGGAAGAAGCGCTTCAGGAAGCTTTACGGGCTGGTGGATATCGTGCGCATCGACCACTTCCGTGGCTTTGAGTCATACTGGGAGGTGGATGGCAAGGCGGAAACTGCCATCAATGGCCGTTGGGTGAAGGGACCATGCAAGCCTTTCTTTGATGAAATCAAAAACAGCCTGGGCCATATGCCTATCGTGGCAGAGGATTTGGGCATCATCACCGATGAGGTGGAGGCCCTGCGGGATGCCTGCGACTTCCCGGGCATGAAGGTGCTGCACTTCACCCTGCACTTCGGTGAGATGGGCCGCTTTGGCTTTGTGGCTCCGGAGAACAGCATTGTCTACACCGGCACCCACGACAATAACACCACCGTGGGCTGGTACAATCATGATATTGATGATGCCATGAAAGTCGCCGTGGCATACCTCTTGGAGGCACGTCCTGACAGGCCCAGGGAAATCTGCGAGCGCCTGGTGGAGTTTGCCTACGCCAGCGATGCCCGCCTGGCCATGGTGCCCATGCAGGACCTGCTGGGACTTGATGAGCGCAACCGCATGAACACACCTGGCACGGTGGGCTTCAACTGGAAGTGGTGCCTGAAGCCAGGCTATATGATGGAAGTTGATGTAGAAAGGCTCAAAGAGCTTTGCGTGCGTTATGAGCGCTGACAGGCTTCGGGCCTAAAGGACAGAGGATTGCTGCCAGCAGCAATCCTCTAATGCTCTCTAATTCAATTTTTCATGAATATGTGGTATGCTATTATGGCGGTGAAAATTTAATAGATGGGAGGTCCTTTTGATGAGCGAATTTACCTTTGTGGTGGAAAAAAAATGTCCTATCTGCGGCAAGATGACCCGGGTTTCCAAGACAAAAGCACGGCTCATTACCTTAAGCACTGATGAGGATATGTGCGTCCACTATAGAGACTTCAATCCCTACTATTACAAAATCTGGTTCTGTGAGCACTGCGGCTTTGCGGCTGAGGAAAAAGTCTTTGTGGGCAATATGCCTGCCAAGCACAAGGAAAAGATAGCTGAGTTCCTGGCCAGCAAGAGGATGGCGCTGGAATTCATGGAGGAACGGGGCAAGGCTGAGGCTGTGGCCTCCTTCAAGCTGGGCATCTTTTATGCGGAGATGCTGGAGGCTTCCCTGAATCGCCGGGCAGGCCTCTATCTCATGCTGGCCTGGATCTACCGTGATGCCGGAGAACGTGAGAATGAGGTGGAGATGCTGGGACGTGCGGCGGAACTTTACGACAAGTCCCTCACCACGGAAATGTATCCTTTGAATGGCATGTCAGACGGTCTCTGCATGTACCTCATTGGAGCTATTTATTACCGCATGGGTGAGATTGAGAAATCCACCCAGTATCTCTCAAGGATTATCGGAGATAATAATATCAGGTCTAATGACCCGAAACTCTACGACAAGACCCGCAACCTCTGGGAGGATGTGCGGGCTGCCAAGAAGGAGAGCAAGGAGGAAGGCAGTTAATGGATTTACCAGCAGCCTGGGTGGAGCAGGTTCAGAAGATTGATTGGGGAGAACTCAGGGAAAAGGTGCAGGATTACGGCCCCGCCCTCAAGGTGGTGCGCGGCACCTGGTCCAGGGAAAGCCTGAAGGAAATCAGCGAGGGCAAGCTCTTCGTGCCTGATGAGGTCATCAATGAAGCCCTCATGCAGGGATTGCAAAAGAAGCCTCAGCAGGGACTGGACAGGCTGGCGCTTCATTCTCACGAGAATGGGAAGCTGGATATTGAAGCTTCTACCCAAAAGGGAGAATTGAAGCTGTCCGGGAAAATCAAAGAGTTCATTCACCAGGGAGACAAGACCTATATGGTCTACCAGGTGCAGCAGAAGAAGCTGCCGGGCCATGGCCTCATGTCCTGGATTTTCTCCCGGGTTTCCCTGTCCATGGTGGAGCGCATGGTGGGGAAGGCAGATACCTTTGACAATCTGCCTGTGGACATCCGCCACAATGATGTGAAGGTGGACTGCGGTCAGGTGATGGCTGCTTCTACTTTTGGCCAGACCCGCTTCCACGGTCACAGGCTGCTGGATATGATTGAAATAAAAGGCGCCACTCCCAAGGAAAACGGCATAGAGTTCCAGACGGAACTGCATATACCGGATGATGTGAAGGATGACCTGAAGGGTCTTCTCAAAGGCAAAGGGGAGGAGATAAAGGCTGGAAATGATGGGAAGTAAAATGAGAAATACAGCAGGGAAAAATTTCATGAAGGCAGTGGCAACGCTGGTGGGCGTTGCCTTCCTTCTGATGCCTTTGGCAGGCGAGGCGCGGAAGAAAGTACAAAATCCCGTGCCCAAGATCATCTATGTGCCCCACGACAATCGACCCATTTCCAACAAGCAGACGGCGGAAGTGGTGGAAAAAATTGGCTATCAGGTGGTGGTGCCGCCGGATGAAAAGCTGGGAAATCGCACCAATCTGGGGAATCCTGAAGTGCTCTGGCAGTGGCTGGAGGAAAACTCCGAGGAAGCAGATGCGGCGGTGATTTCCTCCGATGCCATGCTTTACGGCAGCCTGGTGGGCTCCCGCAAGCATAATTTCTCCCAGGCAGAGGTGGAGTCCAGAGTAAAACGCTTCAGGGAATTTCGCGCGAATCATCCCAACATGCAGCTCTATGTCTTCAGTTCCATCATGCGCACTCCCAGGAATGGTGAGGCCTCAGGTCATGAGGAACCGGATTATTACAGGCGCTATGGAGCTGACATCTTCAGGTACACGGGGCTGAAGGACAAGGAAGAAACGGAGGGCCTTACTTCCAGGGAACGCAAGGAAGTGTCTTTCCTGGAGCGGCTGATACCCAAAAAAGACCTTCAGGACTGGCTGGGACGCCGGAAGAAGAATTACGCTGCCAATGAAAGCCTGATGAAACTGGCGGGCAACAACACCTTCAATTATTGGGTCCTGGGCAGGGATGATAACGCCCCCTTGTCCCAGACTCATCTGGAAAGCCGTCATCTGCTGGCTGCTGCCGGAAAGCTGGACGGGTCGAAGTTCCAGGCCATGGCAGGCATTGATGAGATAGGCATGCTCCTCATGGCCCGGGCGGTAAATGACATCAGGCGTGAAGTTCCCTTTGTTTACGTCCGGTACAACTGGGGCCGTGGGGCAAAGACCATCCCAGCCTATTCTGACGAAACCATGGGGGCTTCCATTGATTCTGCCATCAACGCAAGCGGCGGCTTGCAGGTGAGTTCCCCGGAGAAAGCTGACCTGGTGCTGTTGGTCAATACCAATCCCAACGGCAAGACATACGAGGCCAACTGGCGCAGCAATGACGGCAGTTCCCGGGAGGGCACTGACTACTTCATGGATCTGGTGAGTGACTATGTGGGCAAGGGATATCCGGTAGCCATAGCTGATGTGGCCTATGCCAACGGCTCTGACAACGCCCTGATGGAGAATCTCAGGAAGAAGGATATGCTCTTCAAGATCAAGGCTTATGGAGGCTGGAACACTCCTACCAACAGCTCAGGCTTTGTCATCGGCGAGGGTATGCTGGTGAAGTACATGAAGGAAGATGCGGTGACTGACCTGTTGCTGACCCGTTATTTGGATGACTGGGCTTATCAGGCCAATGTCAGGAATACCATTGCCCGCCAGCTCACCTGGCTGCGGGGAGACGGGGTATACGGAAGCCTGGATGGCAAGCGTCAGGCGGTATCTGAACGGTCTGCCCGTATGATGCAGCGCTTTGTGGACAACAATTTCCCCCCGTTTGAATCTCTGAGGGAAATAGAGGTGCGCTTTCCCTGGAACCGCATGTTTGAAGCAGATATTATCCACGCCAAGGAGCTTTATCCTATGGATTACCTGAAACACTGAGCAAAACAAGGATGTTCCCTTAGGGAATGTCCTTATTTTGCTGCCAAAAAAGGACAAATCAAGGCTCTTGAGGAAAAAAATATCCCAAGGGGCAGGATAAAAGGGTATCGTGTAGAAAATAACTTCTTAGAAGTCTGTACATCGGGGGACTTATACGCTAATATGAGAGGAAGTGAAGCTTTTCATGCTGGAACAGATTACGAATTCTCCCAATATGAATTATTTGTCCAGGGGGATGCAGGCCGCTACCATGAGGCATGAAGTGATCAGCGATAATATCGCCAATGTCAATACGCCGAAATTCAAGCGCAGTTACGTGCGCTTTGAGGATTTGCTGGCCAAGGAGCTTCACCTTGATGACGAGCAGGGCAAGCTGGAGATAGTGCGTACCCATGACCGCCACCTGCCCATCCCCATGCGGGGCATGGCCCAGCCGGTCATAGAGCGTGACGACACCACTACCATGCGGGTTGATCACAATAATGTAGATATAGATGTGGAAATGGCCAACATGGCCAAGAACCAGCTGTACTACAACACCATGGCCACCCAGTTGGGAGGTTTTGTCTCCAAGATGAAGAACGTCATGACCAGTGGTCAGAATTGATGACCGGTAAGCTGGCAAGAAAGCAAGAGGTATATGATCATGAGCATGTTCCTGGGGATAGATACGGCAGCCTCCGGTCTCACTGCTGAGCGGCTGCGTATGGATGTGATTTCCAATAACATAGCCAATGCCAATACTACCAGAACCGAGCGGGGCGGAGCTTACCATCGCCGTTTCGTGGTTTTTGAGCCTAGGGGAACGGGCAAGAGAACCTTCTCTGATTTCCTGGAGAAATCCGTGGACAAATTGAAGGCTGGCGAAGGCGTCAGAGCTGTGATGATCCGGGAGGATAATGAACAGGGACCTCTGGTGTACGACCCGGGCCATCCGGATGCCAATGCTGAAGGCTACGTGGAGCGACCCAACGTGAACGTGGTGGCAGAGATGGTGGACATGATAACTGCTTCCAGGGCTTATGAAGCTAATGCCACGAGCATAAACGCCGCCAAGGCTATGTACAGCAAGGCTTTGGATATTGGCAAGTAACAGCATCAGATAATGCCCTAAGGGGAGGGGATTGTTATGGAGATAGAGCCTTTGCAGATGACGCCGGTGAGCATGCATGCCACCAGTCATTTGGGGGAGACAGAGCAGCCTGAAGAGGTGAAGAGCTTTGCGGAGTATCTCAAAGGGGCACTGAAGGAAGTAAATTCCTTGCAGATTGAGTCTGACCGTCAGAATGCCCTTCTGGCCGCTGGCAGAGCAGAGGATATATCGCAAGTCGTAGTAGCGGCCCAAAAGGCCGAGCTTGCCCTGCAGCTGACCCTTCAGCTGCGCAACAAGGCTACGCAGGCCTATCAGGAAATCATGCGCATGCAGGTTTGACCTTGTATAGGGCTTAAATGATGACGCGAAGGGATTGAGACCATGGGAGATTGGAAAGAGCGGTATCTGGCGCTGTGGGAGAAATTCACCAAAAGACAGCGTTATATCATGTTAGGATCCGCTTTGGCTCTCCTCTTTGTCATACTGGGGATAAGTTTCTGGTATGGCAGCAAGCCGGATATGGTGCCTTTGTTTACAGGCATGGAAACCAAGGATGCCGGCGAGGTGGCAGCAAAGCTTAAAGAAAGCAAAATAGAATATGAGATACAGGAAACGAAGCTGGGAACCAATATCCTTGTACCGTCCAAGAATGTGCATGATGCAAGGCTTGATTTGTCCACTCAGGGGCTGCCCCGGGGACAGAAGGGCTTTGAAATCTTTGATGACAGCAAGCTGGGAGTCACAGAGTTCCAGAACAAGGTGAACTATCTGCAGGCCCTCCAGGGGGAGCTCACCCGCACCATCGAGCAGATTGCAGCGGTGGAAAAGGCCCGGGTGCACATAGTGCTGCCGGAGGACAGCCTCTACAAGAAGAATGAGAAGCCTGCCACGGCTTCCATCATGTTGAGGCTCCGTCCCAACATCGAGCTTTCCAAGAAGGAAATCAAGGGCATTGTGAACCTGGCTGCCCATAGTATTCAGGGCTTGCAGCCTGAGAATATCACCATTGTGGATGATACTGGGCAGATTCTCAATGACCCTGATGAAAATGAAGAGCAGAGCGTCAAGCAGAAAACCATGACCCAGCTGGAAATGACCAGGAAGGTCCAGGACAACATCCAGAAGAATGTCCAGAGCCTTTTGGATCAGTCCTTGGGCGAAGGCAGGGCTTTTGCCAGGGTCAGCGTGGAGCTTGACTTCGATGACAGGCAGACGGACCGCCAGACTTTCACCCCTGTGGTGGACGAATCCGGCATCATCCGCAGCCAACAGGATATCAACGAGACATATGAGGGTACTTCCAACAATCCGGGAGGCCCTGCCGGCGTTGAATCGAATGTGCCGGGCTATGTAGCCCAGGAAGGCACGGCCAATGCCAACTATGAGAAAAAGGAATCCACGAAAAATTACGAGATAAATGAAGAGAAGCAGCGCACAGTGGCTTCTCCCGGCTCCATCAAGCGCCTGACGGTGGCGGTGCTGGTGAATGATGACATCAATACCACTCAGCAGGAGAGCATCATGCGCAGCGTGTCCAGCGCAGCCGGCATCAATGCCGAGCGCGGTGACACCATCTCCGTGGAGCCCCTGCCCTTCAGCACCGAGGCCGCAGACCGCAGGGCTGCTGCCGAGCAGGCCGAGAAGGACCGTCAGGACCGCATCTTCTACATGCAGGTGGGCATTCCCCTCCTCATCATTGCCCTCATTGCCTTCGCCCTCTACATGCGTCGCCGCAAGAGGCTGCAGGAGGAGGCAGCAGCTGCAGAAGCTGCCCGTCTGGCTCAGGAGGAAGAGGAGAAGCGGATTGCTGCAGAAAGGGCGGCACTGGTGGAAGCAGGAGAAATCGAGGAAGAAGAACTTACCGAGGAGGAGCAGAGGCAGCTCTCAGAAAAGCAGACGCTGCAGCAGCTTATCGACCAGAAACCGGCGGAGGTTGCTATGCTCATCAAGACCTGGCTTGCGGAGGAATGATGGCTTATGGCTGGTATGTATGATGATGAAGATGAAGGCGAACTTTCCAATCAGGAAAAAGCTGCCATCTTGTTTATAGCATTGGGGCCGGAGTATTCGGCCAAGCTGTTCCAGCATATGGATGATGAAGAAATCGAAAGGATCACCCTGGAGATTGCCAACCATAAGCAGGTCAGCGCAGAACAGAAGGCTGAGGTCATCAGCGAATTCTATCAGATGGCCATGGCCCGTGACTACATCTCCAGCGGCGGTCTGGAATATGCCCAGAACGTGCTGGAGAAGGCCCTGGGGGCCGACAAGGCCATGGATATCATCAACCGCCTTACTACCAGCCTCCAGGTGCGGCCCTTTGATTTCCTTAGGAAGACTGACCCGTCCCAGCTCATGAACTTCATTCAGAATGAGCATCCCCAGACCATTGCCCTTATCATGGCATATCTGGATCCGGATCAGGCCAGTACTATCCTGGGATCCCTGCCGCCGGAATCTCAGGCTGATGTGGCCAGGCGCATTGCGGTCATGGACCGCACGTCCCCGGATATTGTCAGGGAGGTGGAGCGCGTGCTGGAACGTAAGCTGTCGGCTCTGGTTACCCAGGACTTCACTACCGCAGGCGGCATCAAGGCTGTGGTGGAAGTCCTCAACCGGGTGGACCGTACTACAGAGAAATCCATTATCGAGACCTTGGAAGTGGACAATCCGGAACTGGCCGAGGACATCAAGCGCCTCATGTTCGTGTTCGAGGATATCGTCCAGCTGGACGACCGCTCCCTGCAGATGGTGCTCAGAGAGGTGGACACCAAGGATTTGTCCCTGGCTCTCAAGGGCACCCAGGGGGAAGTGGCAGACAAGATCTACAAGAATATGTCCAAGC
>ODAI014233746.1_pt1 | contig 14647 bp, 14 predicted proteins | sample 1539321 | NCBI WGS metagenome assembly ODAI01 (sample SAMN02144231, study PRJEB22623) | gut metagenome | biome: sheep rumen | host: Ovis aries | place: New Zealand
GATGCCGATGATAGAAAACACTTTCTAAAGCCGGAACAGGAAGTCAGAAACTATTATTTAGCTTTAACCTACTTGGAAAAACAGGCAGAAAAAAAGATTAAGTTTTCTGAAAAATTAATACTGAATGTTCAGAAGAGAATTATGAAAGGCTCTTCTAAAGAAAAAATTGGATTTCGATCTCCTATGCCTCCCGGCGTGCTCTTTGCGGTATATGATTCACAAACAGGTAATCCTGACTATATTCCTCCGGAATCCGCAGATATCAAGCCCCTTATCCGCCAACTTTGTGATTATGTAAACACAACAGATGACCATCCTTTGATTGTTGCGGCCATAGTCCACTACCAGATGGTTACAATCCATCCTTTTGAGGATGGAAACGGAAGAACTGCCAGACTGTTATCCGGTTATATTTTAGATATCAACGGATATGGATTTAGTGGTATCGGATCTATAGATGAATACTTTGCCTATGATATTGATGAGTATTATGCATCACTTCAAATGGGATTACCTGCTTTATATTATTCCGGAAGAAATAATCCTCCTCATTCTGAAATATGGATATGTTACTTTCTTCGCATGGTTTTGTTGTATTCTCGTTCTGTAAAAGAGCTTGCACAAAAATCCACAGTGAGCTTTATAAAAACACCTCTATCTCATTTAAATACAAAGGAGAAAGAATTACTGCTATTTTTGATAGGCCGCTATCAAAGAGAATTCACGCCGATGGAAGTAAGCCATGAAATCCAAGTTACAAACAGAACAATCATTAATAGATTATCTTCTCTTGTAAACAATGGCTTTGTGATCCCACATTTAGTGAATCAAAGAATACGAAGTTATGAACTTAGTGAATTTACTTTAAATAACATTGAAACCATAAAAACCACTCTTTGTTAAAGAGTGGTTTTGTGTTAGAACGCATTCAATATCATAACCCATACAGGTAACAGCGCAACAGATAGAATTGTAGTCGCTACCACCACATTGGCCGCAAATTCAACATCCGTTTTATATTGCTCGGCCAATACCGATGTCGTACTGCCTGCAGGCATCGCTGCCAATAATACGGATACCCCGGTAATAAAGCTGTCGACATGACATAATTTACATCCAAGCCATACACATGCCGGAATCGCAATCAGACGCAGGAAGCTGAATTTAAGAATATCCTTTTTAAACATATTCCCCATTCCGGTCTCATAAAGGATCATTCCTAAAAACACCATGATTAACGGCGTAGAGCATCTGCCTAAAGATGTCAATGTCTTATCAATGGCACCCGGAATCGGAATATTCAATAACATTCTTACAAGCCCGATTCCACAGGCAATAATACAGGGATGGGTAACAATCTTTTTCAACTTATCCATTCCTTTGGAATCTTTCTCAAAATAAGAAACACCGGCTGTCCACATAATAATTCGTAACGGAATCAAATAAATTTGCGCATACAATAATCCGGTCTCTCCATATACACCTTCGGCTACCGCATTTCCTAAAAATCCGGCATTGGAGCAGACTGTCGCATACTGCAGGATAGCCTTACGCTCAGGATTTTCACGGTTATATAACACTCTTGCCAAAAAAGTACATAGCACCTGTATACCGCAGGATACGAGGAAGATTACGATAAAGTCCCCTATTGTTTTCATATTTAACTCTGCTTTAAAGGAACTGATAATACTGCAGGGTAAAAATACCTGTACAACAGCCTTTGAAAATACAGACCTTTGATCTGATGTTAAAATCTTTCCTTTGCACAAAAGATATCCCACAGTCATCTCCGCAAACATCATAAATTGAAGCTGAAACAATTCTGTTAAATTCATAATCTCACTCCCCGTAAAATAGTAACAGATTTTTAAACTTTGTCATAGAAAAAGGAAGGCCATACGCCTTCCAGTACGTTCTATTTTTTAACAATTCGTCCGGCTTGTTCTAACCAAGGTCTGGTCTTCATAAGTTCTGCCGGGAATGTTTTGAAATTCTTTAATTTCCAGCTCCAGTTTAAATCTGTTTCTAAACCCGGTCGATTGATTCGGGCTTCTTCACTGTATCCGCAGACATCCCAAAGCGAAAGAATCACAAAATCAGCTTCACAGTCAATCAAGTAATGACATACTAAATCATTGAAGTTGCGGCTTTCATAACCTCTTTTCTTGAAGAAGCGGCGAAGTGCTGTGCGCTTATTTGGTGAATATGTCTTATACTCTTCATCAAGAGTCGGATTATCATGAGTTCCCGAATAAACAACCTTATTCTTTTCTGCCGGCTTTTTCAATAATTTCGGTTCCATTCTAAAGATCAGTACATCCATACCCGGAAGATTAAAGTCTTTTTCCAAGTCCAATACTTCCTGGCGGATATAGCCTAAGTCTTCCGCAATTAATTCAATACCCGGACTGGTTTCCAGAATTCTTTGAAGCAATTCATGGCCCGGACCAAATTCCCAATGTCCATTTACAGCGGTTGGGTGGCCCGCAGGGATCATCCAATATGTATCAAAGGCGCGGAAATGGTCAATACGCACTAAATCGAAACACCGGTATGTCCAATTCATACGTTCACACCAGAACTTGTAGTTATCTTTTTTCTGCTCGGCAAAATTATAAATCGGCATACCCCAGAGCTGTCCATCCTTAGAGAAATAGTCAGGCGGACATCCTGCCACAAAAGTCGGATTACCATCTTCATCCAACATAAAGTTTTTCTTTTCAGCCCAAACATCCGCACTGTCATAACCTACATAGAACGGAACATCTCCCATGATCTTCACGTTGCGGGAATGAGCGTACTGCAGTACTTCATCAAACTGCTTATAGAAAATAAACTGCAGGAATTTCACATAGAATAATTCATCTTGATAATCGTCTAAGTCGATGGCGTGCTCTTCCGGCCAGTTGCGATACTCTTCATCCCATTCATTCCATACGGCACCATCATGAAAGGAACTAAATAATTGATAAACTGCCCAATCATCCAGCCAGAATGCTTCTTTTTCGAATTTCTCGTATTCTTCCTTATAGCGTTTAAAATTTTTCTTAAACGCCTTAAATGCACGCGCAAAATAAGGCTCCTTGAATTCACGTATTTTATTATAGTCAACGCGGTCTTTAAACTTATTACAATTCACAATGGAGCTCTGTGTTAATAAACCTTCTTCACTCAATCGGTCAAGATTGATATAAATAGGATCACCTGCATAGCTTGAATATGTTTTATACGGGGAGTGCGTCTCAGCTGTCATCTGCAATGGTAAAATCTGCCAAACAGAATAACCTGCATCCGCGATGCAGTCGATCATCTTTAACGTTTTCCCACCAAAATCACCGATTCCCTGATTGCCCGGAACCGAAAACAATGGACATAACAGTCCTGCTTTTCTAGTCATATCTCCTCCTGATGTACGTAATTGCTGATACTGTTATTTTACCACTAAATGCTTGGAATTCCCATAAGAAAAGCCGTCCCCTGCTTTAGATGCTGCCGCTTCCTTTTTCAATTTAAGAGCCACAATAATTGTCAAAATATATAAAGTCAAAGAAATCCACGGAACGGTATCTAACGCATACGCTGTTCCGTATTCCATCATTTTGACGATAAAGTGATATACCTCTACACCGATGCCGAATACACTCATTGCCAATGGATATTTTGCACTGGATGGATTATATGCTGCAGCCATGCTGGCGTTCCAACACATAACATTCACAATAATATTGTAGCTCAACGGTAAAAGAATAGACTGCATCATCGTCGCATTTTGGGACTCGTAACTGTGCGAATAGTTCCAAATGAACAGTCCCCCTAAAAGGACTCCAAACAGCGCGATCATAAAATATGCTATACCTAAATATTTCATTCTTTTTTGAGCGTTTTTCATATCTATTTCCTCTAAAAACTTGTACTCTCTTTTTACAGGGCTAGTTTATCACTCGAAATGTCACAAAACTGTCACTAAAAAGGGAAGCAGGACGTTTTTAGTGACTGACTCCGGATTAACATCGGGTCTAAAAAAGCCTCCGTCCTTACTTTGCCCAGACCTTTTCTAACTGTATGCCTACAGCAGAAAGGCCAGGAACATCTGATTATTCCTGACCCTTTTATCTTAATCCTAAGGTTGATAGATATATCAAAAAAACTATTATGATCAGGTTCAAATCTTCCTGATTTTATAATAGAAAAAAGTCTGTTTACACAGACTTTTCAGTAAAAACAAGATCATAATGTGTCTTTAAATATTCTCTTCCTTCATCGGTCAGGAAAAACTCGTGCTTCGAGAACGTTCCCGGCAAAGGCAGCTCAGCAGAAACAACGGACGAAACAAAGCCTAATTCGTCCAGCAGAGTAATATCATCCATTTCCTGATCGGTATCGATATCCTCCGGGAAGCTAACATGCCCGGTACTTGCGATTTTCATTAATAATTCCAAACAGGATTCACTTAATTTAATATCTTTATTTTCCATATATTCCTCACGTATTTATATTTTTATGATACATCCATTTGGATTTCACATCAATGATATCAGCCTATAGTTTTTAAATTCTCTGAAAATCAAGTTCGAAAATGGTATCATATCCAAAAGGAGTTGTCTTATGAAATTGATTGTCAATTTAAATGAAAAATCATATCCTATTCTAATCCAGAGAAAGGGACTGGATTTATTGGAAGAATATATAAACACAAATCGCAAGATTGCCATTATTACGGATACCGGAGTTCCTGAAAAATGGATTCAAAAAGTAAAAGAACACTGCCCGAATTCTTTTGTATGCACCTTCCCGCAGGGGGAGACATCCAAGTCTTTACATACCTATGAAGCTCTTCAAAAAGAATTGATCGAGCACAATATGACAAGAAAAGATGCCGTAATTGCCATAGGCGGCGGTGTTGTCGGAGATTTAGCCGGCTTTGTCGCTTCTACCTATATGCGTGGTATTGACTTCTACAACATTCCAACCACGGTTCTATCCCAGGTCGATTCTTCCGTAGGCGGAAAAGTTGCGGTGGATATGGGATCCTATAAAAATATCATCGGTGCCTTCTATCAGCCAAAGACAGTTATCATTGACCCGGATGTACTCAGTACGCTTCCTGTCCGCCATCAAAACAACGGTCTGGTGGAAGCCTTGAAAATGGGTCTTATTCTTGAAGCGGATCTGGTTGAAGAATTTGAAAAAGAAACATTAGATATAGAAAAGATCATTACCCGTTCCATCGATTTAAAACGCATAATCGTAGAACAGGATGAAAAAGAAGCAGGGCTTCGCTCCATCTTAAATTTCGGACACACAATCGGTCATGCCATTGAATCCGCCTATGGATTAAATACCTATCTGCATGGAGAATGCGTAGGTATGGGCATGTTGTATTTTATTGAAGATTCTTCCTTAAAAGAAAGAGTATTAAAGATCTATGAGCGGCTAAATCTTCCTGTTGTTCCTGAATATGATGTTTCTGTATTAATGGATTATATCCGCAAGGATAAAAAGAATTCCGCCAAAGGAATTACCATCATCACTGTTCCAAGTATTGGAAATTATTCCATAAAGACAATGTCTTATGATGAAATTAGAGCTGTCTTAGAAAGAGGTCCTTATGAAAAATAACTTTGGTTCAAATATATCCTTTACCCTTTTCGGAGAAAGTCACGGTTCTGAAATCGGTATCGTATTGGATGGTCTTCCTTCCGGATTTGCGATCGATGAAAACCGCATTCTTGCGGATTTAGACAAACGTAAGGCAAAAGGAAAATTATCTACCCAAAGACATGAAGAAGATATTCCGATCTTTATCTCCGGTATTTTCAATGGGTATACCACCGGTACACCGTTAACGATCCTTTTTAAGAACAAGGATACCCGCTCTCAGGATTATACAAAAATCAAGGGCAGACTACGCCCGGGTCATGCGGACTATACCGCTTATGAAAAATATAACGGATTCCAGGACTATCGTGGCGGAGGTCATTTCTCCGGCCGTTTAACCGCACCGATTGTGGCTGCCGGAAGTATCTGCCGACAGATTCTGGAACAGAAAGGGGTCAAATTAGGCTCCCATATCGAACAGCTATACAATATTAAAGACGAAAACTTCTCGGATGATATCTTGCGTTTAAGCGAAGAAATCGATGCGATGAACAATGATACCTTTGCGGTGTTGGATCATGATATTAAAGAAGATATGAAAGAAGCTATTCTTGAAGCCGCTGAAGAAGGCGACTCTTTAGGCGGTATTGTAGAAAGCGCCGTTATCGGCATGCCTGCCGGAATCGGTGAACCTTTCTTCGATTCCGTTGAAAGCATATTATCCCACCTTCTCTTTTCGATTCCTGCCGTAAAAGGAGTTTCCTTTGGCAAAGGATTTGGCTTTGCGAATATGAAAGGCTCACAGGCAAACGATGCCTTCTATTTCGATGAGAAAATAAAAACACGAACCAACAATAATGCCGGAATCAACGGCGGCATCACCAACGGTATGCCGATTCTCATTCATACCGTCATCAAGCCGACTCCATCGATCTATAAGGTACAGGAATCGGTAGATTACAGCACTAAAGAAAGCGTAGACCTGCAGATTCAGGGACGCCACGATCCATGCATCTTACATCGCGCAAGAATTGTGGTGGATTCGGTAATCGCCCTTGGACTTCTGGATTTGTGGATGTCAAAAGAAGCAGTAAAGGCATTTGAGGAAGCGTATGAAGGTTAAAATATATCCTTCCTATTGTGAAGGAGAAGTATCTGTTCCCTGCTCTAAATCACAGGCACACCGTGCCTTGATCCTGGCTGCCTTATCCCCTTCTACCGGCATCATTTCCAATATCTCCTACTCAAAGGATATTGATGCGACCATTAACTGCTTACAAGCTTTTGGTGCCCAAATTGAGAAAAAGGAAAATTCCTGTATTGTGACAGGAACGGATATTCCCCAATTAACCGGTGAAATCCATTGCGACTGTAATGAATCGGGATCAACGCTTCGCTTTTTAATTCCTGTTGCGGGAATGTCAAATGCCAGAGTTACCTTTAAAACTCATGGCAGGCTGGCAAAGCGTCCCATGACCATTTATGAAGATATATTTCATTCGCAAAACCTTCTCTACCAGCAGGCCGGGGATTCAATTACCATACAAGGGCCTCTTAGAGAACGGAATTATACGGTGCCCGGAAATATCTCATCTCAATTTATCAGCGGCTTATTGATGGGGTTATCGTTAAGCCATGAAAAATGTACAATCACCGTTACCGATGCCTATGAATCGAAATCATATGTAGATCTGAGTGTGCAGGCATTAAAGGAATACGGCATTGATGTCTCTTTCAAGGACAGAACGTACTATATTCCGGATGCACATTATCAATCCAGAGATATGATCATCGAAGGCGATTGGTCCCAGGCTGCTTTCTTTGCGGTATTAGCTGCCATTAAAGGGAACATTGAATGTTTAAATATGGATTTAGACTCCCTGCAGGGAGATAAGGTTATTGTCAAGATTCTGAAGCAGGCCGGCGCTAAAGTTGAAGGGAATAGATTTTCAAACCATCAATTATCCCCTCAGACTATCGATCTTCAAAACTGTCCGGATCTTGGCCCCATTCTTTTTGTGTTAGCTGCTTATACAGAAGGAATGACCACGATTACTCACTGTCAAAGGCTCAGAATTAAAGAAAGCGACCGCATCCAGGCAATGGAAGCGGAATTAAAAAAATGGGGAGTCGATATAGAGTCCACAGAAGATACTGTTATCATCAAAGGAAAATCATCTTATAAAAAAGATGAAACAGTCTATATTGAAGGTCATAATGACCACAGAATTGTGATGGCTATGACCGTATTTGGCTTATGCGCCGATTCACCCTGCATTATTGAAGGCGTTGAAGCCATCACAAAATCATATCCAAACTTTTTTGAAGATATTCAAAAAGTGAACGGAAAAATAGAAGGAGGAAAAATATGATTTACGGAATTGTCGGATTAGGTGTCATGGGCGGCAGTTATGCCAGAAAATTAATGTCTTTGCAGGAAACTGTATACGGCTTTGCCCGCAGAAAAGAAACCATTGATACCGCAATGAAAAAACACTATATCTCAGATGGCACAACCGACCTGTCGGACGGTCTGTTAAGCCGCTGTGATATCGTAGTGTTGTGTTTATATCCAACCTTAGTGGCACCATGGATCAAAGAAAACCAGAAATATCTGAAATCCGGATGCGAAATCATGGATATCAGCGGTGTCAAAACCGGAATTATACTTCCTTCCCAGGAAGCTCTCACAAGAGAGGATGTAGAATTGATATCTACACATCCAATGTGCGGACGTGAATCCCGCGGGCTTGAATTCTCCGATCCTAACATTTTCAATGGAGCTAACTATATTGTCGTTCCTACCGAAAAGAACACCAAAAAGGCCGTGGAAGGTGCCATTGCCCTTGGAGAAAAATTAGGTTGTACCAACATCTCTACACTTACAATTGAAAGACATGATCGCATGATCGGATTTTTATCCCAGCTGACTCATGTGATCGCCGTCAGCCTGATGAATACCCATGACAGCGATGAGTTAGTTAAATTTACCGGAGATTCCTTTAGGGATCTCACCCGTATCGCTTCCATCAATGAAGATATGTGGGCAGAATTATTCTTATTAAATAAGGAAATCCTGTTAAGTGAAATCGATGCCTTTGATGATGCCCTTATGCATTTTAGAGATGCATTGGATCAAGAAGACACGGAAGAGATGAAACGCTTGTTCATCCAATCCACTAAAAGAAGAAAGAAATTCAATCGTTAAAGCCCGGAAACGGGCTTTTAATTATGTGAAATTATCTGAAGTTAGCACTCTGATTGACAGATTGCCAAAAGTGGTTATAATTAATTTCAATATTGGAGGTAAATCAATGAATAAACAGAAAAAGTCACTGTATAACTTTTATCTTATATTTATGATCGTATTGTTGGCATTTGATTTTATCGTTCTTCCGATGATTCGAAACTCCACGATGAAGGAAACCACATATTCTGATTTCCTGACTCAGGTAGAAGAAGAAAAAATCGATAATGTCGAAATTCAAAACAATAAGATTTATTACACTTTAGAAGAAGATGAAAAACATATCACCTATGTGACCGGTGAAATGAACGATCCGGATTTAGTCAATCGCTTAAAAGATTCCGGAGCTACATTTACACAGGTAGTTGTTGAACCAACCAACCCACTCTTATATTTTATTTCCCTCTTCGTATTCCCGATGATTGCCATCTGGTGGTTAGGAAGAAGAGCATTCAACCGCTTTAAAAACAGCTCAGAATCCAACTCCATGGAATTTAATCCGGGAGACTCCGGATTCGGATTCGGATTTGGCGGATTGGGAAAATCCAATGCCAAGGTCTATAAAGGGGAACAGACAGGCGTTAAATTTAACGATGTTGCCGGTCAGGAAGAAGCCAAGGAAAACTTGAAAGAAATCGTCGATTTCTTAAATCATCCTGCCAAATATTCAGAAATCGGTGCCAAAATGCCAAAGGGTGCGCTTTTAGTAGGTCCTCCGGGAACCGGTAAAACATTACTCGCAAAAGCGGTTGCCGGTGAAGCCGGTGTACCGTTCTTCTCGATTTCGGGTAGTGAATTTGTGGAAATGTTTGTCGGACGCGGTGCTGCCAAGGTCCGTGACTTATTCTCCCAGGCCCGCAAGCAGGCTCCATGTATCGTGTTCATCGATGAGATTGATACCATCGGTAAAAAACGTGATGGTTCCGGTTTCTCCGGAAACGATGAAAGAGAACAGACATTAAACCAGCTGCTGGCAGAAATGGATGGTTTCGACGGATCAAAAGGTGTTGTGCTTTTAGCTGCTACCAACCGTCCGGAAATCTTAGACCCTGCTTTAACTCGTCCGGGACGATTTGATAGACGTATCCCGGTTGAATTACCGGATTTAGCAGGACGTGAAGCCATCTTACGATTACATGCCAAGAACGTAAAGTGTTCTCCGGATATCGATTATCGAGCTGTTGCCAGAGCCGCATCGGGATCTTCCGGTGCTGATCTTGCCAATATCGTTAATGAAGCTGCTCTGTTAGCGATTCGTGATAAGCGCAAACAGGTAGTACAGCGCGATATGGAAGAAGCTATCGAAATCGTAATTGCCGGTGAACAGAAAAAAGGCGCTGTCATTTCTCCTAAGGAAAAGATGATTGTTGCCTACCATGAAATCGGACATGCCCTGGTTGCCGCTAAGCAGAAAAACTCTGCTCCGGTTCATAAAATCACAATTATTCCACGCACAAAGGGTGCTTTGGGTTATACTATGCAGGTAGAGGAAGATGAACAGTTCCTCATGTCCAGAGATGAATTATATGCCCGTATTGTTACATTGACGGCCGGTCGTGCTGCCGAAGAGATTATCTTCAATTCCATCACAACCGGTGCATCTAACGATATCGAACAGGCTACCCGTTTAGCCCGCGGCATGGTTACCCGCTTCGGTATGAGTGATACCTTTGGTATGACAGCCTTAGAAACTGTCACTAACCAATATTTAGGCGGAGATACCAGTCTTGCCTGCTCGAACGATACCGCAACTAAGATTGATGAAGAAGTTATCTCCATTATCCGTCGTGCTCATGATGATGCGGTAAAAATTCTTACTGACAACAAGATGAAATTACATGAGCTTGCGAAATTTCTTTATGAACGTGAAACTATTACCGGCGAAGAATTTATGTATATCTTAAATAAGCCGGCAGAAATTGAACATCGCCCAGAATCAGCAGACTAGTTCTGCTGACTTTGTGTTTCTGACAGGAGAAGATTATGCCAAATAAAACGTATTCAAGAATTACATCCATCCCCAAGGGCAGCGCATCCAAGCGCCTGACACCGGGCTGTATCTGCTTGGAAGGCGGCGCCTTCCGTGGTCTTTATACCAGCGGTGTATTAGATGCTTTGATGATTCATGATATCAATATGCAGACCGTTATTGGTGTCTCTGCAGGGGCCATGAACGGTATGAATTATGCAGCCGGACAGATTGGACGCTCAGCGCGAATCAATCTATCCTACCGCCATGATTCCCGCTATGTAGGAGCCAAAGCGATGATCAGAAATCACGGTGTCATCGGCTTTGACTTTGTACTTGACCAAGTCAAGGAAGAAGAACCATTTGATGAGGATACCTTCAACAATCCGGTTCGCCGCTTTATTGCGGTGGCAACCTCTTTAGAAACCGGTGAAGCTGCTTTCTTTGAAAAAGGAAAAGATGATATCTATGCAGGGGTACAGGCTTCGGCTTCCATGCAGTTTGTGAGCGAGCCGGTCATGATTGATGATAAGCCGTATCTGGATGGCGGTGTTGCCATGTCCATTCCGTTTAAATGGGCGCTTGACAACAACTATGAGAAGATCATTGTAGTAAGAACCCGCCCGGGTGATTACCGCAAATCCGTACCGACAGGCAACGAAGCTTTAATTAAGACCATGTATTCCAAATATCCGGAATATATGCAGGCATTAAGCACCCATCATGAGCGTTACAATGCGGATTGCGATCAAATTAAGGAACTGGAACGCCAGGGCCGCATATTAGTTATCGAACCGCAGGGACCGGTAGAAATCGGGCGATTGGAGCCGGATATGGAAAAGCTTGGCACTTTATATCACCGCGGCTACGAGGATGTAGAATATAAATTATCGCTGATCAAAAGCTATTTAAGGAAATAAGAAACTTCCCGTTATGGGAAGTTTTTGTTATGATATTCGAGTAACAAAAGGAGGTTCTTATGATAAAAGCTATATTTTTTGATATTGACGGAACCCTTGTCAGCATGGATACCCACCGTATCCCGGATGACGCCTACGAAGCTTTATTCAAGTTAAAAGAAAAAGGGATAAAATTATTTATTGCCAGCGGACGCCCGCCCATTCAGCTTCCTTTGATCGGTGAACAATTCAATGCGTTTGAATTTGACGGCTATGTCTTATTAAACGGCCAGTACTGTATGGATCACAATAAAGAAGTTTTTCATAAAATGCCGATTGATAAGGAAACATTACATACCGTTGTTCCTTATATTAAATCGCATCCCGATATGATCTGCACCTTTATGGAATTGGACTACAGCTATGATACTACCTTTAATCCAAGCTTTGTCGAATACCTCAAAAGCATCGGCAAAGAAGATATGATCACACCGGTCGATGACCCGGAACGAAGTTATACCCATGACACTTATCAAATCTGCCCGTATGGACCTCCGGAAATGGACGAAGAGTTTCTTTCTCATGCCAAAGGAATGAAATCAGCAAGATGGACACCACAGTTTGCGGATATGATTCCTATCAACGGCGGAAAACAAGTCGGCATCCAGAAAATGTTAGACCGCTATGGCATTCAAAAGGAGGAATGTATGGCATTTGGCGATGGTGGAAATGATATTTCCATGTTGGAGTATGTTGAGATCGGCGTAGCGATGGGAAATGCGCTGCCAAATGTTAAAGCAGCTGCAGATTATGTAACCGACGCCATTGATGATGGCGGTTTAGTCAAAGCATTTAAACATTTTGATCTTTTATAAGGCAGTCTTCATGACTGCCTTTTAACATGAAAAAAAAGAGCTCTTTCAAGCTCTTCTACACAAACGATAACAATCCGTAGGATAAAGTTGCCACGATCACAGTTGCCATCAATACGCCAAGAAAGATAGCTATAGAAGCTTTTTTAATATCCATCTCCATCAATGATGCAATCAACGATCCTGTCCATGCACCGGTTCCCGGTAAAGGGATTCCTACAAACAACAACAAGCCGATAAATTCTCCGTTGGCTATGCTGTCGCTTTTACTCATGGCTCGTTTTTCTAATTTATCCACGATCTTTTTCGGTCCCTTATATTTTTTCATCCACGCAAAGATCTTACGAATCCAGATCAGAATAAATGGAATCGGTAAAATATTTCCAATAATGCATATAGGAACTGCTCTTGCGACCGGCACCTGCAATAAAGATGCCACGATTAAGCCTCCCCTGCACTCCAGAATAGGAATCATCGATACTATAAATATAACAACTTCAGCAGATACATATTTTCCCAGTGTTGTTGCGAACCAGGCTGCTAAACCTTCCATAAGATACCTCCGATTAAAACGTTAGTATCATATCGAAATCAATACTTAAAGTCAATTTTTTAAGTCCGTTGGATGGGTAATTTTAATATTGGAAGGATCAGATAATACCGCTTTTACAGGAACATCGGAATACCACTCCACCAATTGGGCATCATCGGTTGCCTCTTTTCTCTCTTCCTTTCCCTTTTGATAACATTTTTTGATAAGATCGGTCTTAAAACACTGCGGGGTCTGGGCATTATAGACCGTAGAGCGAACCAGCGTCTCCTTTACATATCCATCTTCTACGATCTTAGAAGTATCTGTACTTGGCACCATTAAAAGACAGGCATCTTCCATCTCCAGCGTTTTCTTTAAATCTTCAATCTGCTGCTGCTTCACATAGGGTCTTGCACCATCATGGATAAAGACATAATCCTCTTTCACCATTGCCAATCCGTTATAGACGGATTCCTGTCTTGTAGCACCTCCGATACAGGTTGAAATAAGCGGGCTGCGGCAATACTCTTTTTTCATCTTATCTTCTTCATATTCTGCACATACAATGATAATACCCGTGCAGTCCGCATCTGCCAGAACCAAATCCAGAGAACAGTCTAAAACAGTTTTGGAGTCCGTAATTGGATAGAATACTTTATTGTAGGATAAACCGGAACGACTCCCTTTCCCGGCCGCTAATAAAATGACATTATATTTCATAAACCTAGTATATCAATATTTCTCGGGGTGGAATATCCCTGTTTCTAAAAACCATTTATCTTTTTCCCAATATAAATTACGAACCTGCTTACCAAATTGACATTCAAAACAGATGCCGCATCCCCCGGTCAAAGACAGTTTTTCCTGGGCAGATAAAATCTTATCTATTTTATATATACGATTCTTCCAGCGGACCGATAACGGTTTTATTCTGCCGTTTTTTTCAATCATTGTGATCACATCCACATAATACTTATATACCATTCACATTACTCCTGATTTCATTATAAGTTCATCAAGTTGCGTTTTTCAATAATTTATGCAACTTTTGCGCAACTTATTTCAATTTATGCCATATATGTTGCCTATTTAACGCTTTTCAGTTACAATAAGACCATGAATATACAAGATTTAATTGTCGAATATAAAAGACAGAACAACGCAACCAATGATTCGATTGCCAAAGCATTAGGCGTCACAAAATCTACGGTATCCAGATGGGTAAGAGGACAGATCAAAAATGTATCCCCTGATACCTTAGATAAGCTATCCGAGCTCCTTCAGATTGATCCGGACCAGATGACCCGCCTTACCGAGTTCAGCTTTGAAAAGCCCCTTCTAGGCATCGTAAAAGCCGGATACGGTCTTTTCGCGGAAGAAAATTTACAGGGATACATTCCTGTCAGCGAAGAAGATTATCATAACGGAGATTATTTTTTACGAGTTACCGGCAATTCTATGATCGGCGCAAAGATCCATGACAATGATTTATTGTTTGTCAAACAGGTAGACGATGTTCCCAGCAACACC
>ODAI012785563.1_pt1 | contig 14646 bp, 12 predicted proteins | sample 1539321 | NCBI WGS metagenome assembly ODAI01 (sample SAMN02144231, study PRJEB22623) | gut metagenome | biome: sheep rumen | host: Ovis aries | place: New Zealand
CTGCAAGGCCTTCCTTATCAAGGCGCAGCAGGTCTTCATAAAATACCGTCACTTCATTAAGGAGACGGTTGTCCCGGTTGTCATAATCCAGGATGCCGTGCCAGTAGATCTCCGTCCCGAAGGTGGCCGTCCGCCATCTGAAAAAGGAAATGAAGTCTGCCCCATGGGCGACGCTTTGCATGGCCCATAACTTAAGCTGACCGGGTTTTGGCGCCGGACCTGCCATACGGGTCGTCCAGCTGCCTGCGCCGGACTGCTGCTCCATGATGCCAAAGTGCGGACACGCGCTCCGGGTCCTGGTCAGATTCAGGGACCACTTCCGATCATCCAGGTCTCCGGCTTTCCAGTCATCTCCCCGCCGTTCAAAGACCGGCTGCCTGTCCAGGCCGAAACCGAAATTCGGATAGGAATCATACATCATGATATCCAGCACATCTCTGGTAAATGTCAGGTTATCCAGGTTGCCGAAAAGCCCGTTGGTGGTAATAAAGTCACCGTCTTTAAGGTATGGCCGCATAACATCCGCCTGGTTCTTTGCAAAGCGGATGGCACTATAGGAAACAAAACGGTAATAATCCAGCATCTGATGGGGATTATGGCCGTGGTTTAACACCCGGACCGGCAGTCCGATCTCGCTCCAGCTGCCATAGCACTGGCTCCAGAACACCGTCCCCCAGGCTTCATTTAAGGCATCCAGGGTCTGATATTTCTCCTTCAGAAAAGCCTGAAAGGCCACCCTGTCTGCTTCAGCATAGAATTCATCAGTCTCGCAGTTGATCTCATTGTCAATCTGCCAGCCGATGACCTGGGGATGGCGGCCGAAGTGCTCTGCCATCCTGGCCGCGATGATCCTGCATTTTTCCAGATAAACCGGCGCATTATAATTGTAGTGCCGCCTTCCGCCGTGCTGATATGGGATCCCATCGCTATTGCAGTTGAGAGCTTCCGGATATTCCTTCGTCAGCCATGCCGGCGGGGTTGCCGTCGGCGTTCCCAGGATGACCTTCATTTTCTTGGCTTCGCACAGGGCCAGAAAATCGTCAAACAGCGAAAAGTCAAACCGTCCCTCTTCGGGCTCTAAAAGGGCCCAGGAAAACTCAGCAATACGGATCACAGAGATCCCTGCCGCCAGCATCCGTTCAAGATCCGACGTCCACAGATCCCTGTCCCAGTGCTCCGGGTAATAACAGGCCCCCATGGTCAGATGATCAAAGCTATACATATTTTTTCTCCCCATTTCCTTTATCTGTGACCGTCTGCAGCCAGAGCCCGGGTAACGCTGATCACATCCCGGTGCCTGAGCCTTCGCGGTTCAAAATGAATGATATTATAGACCAGCTGCATGACAAGGCCGGCCCCGAAAACACTGATCAGAGTTCCGATCCCGATCGGTCCGCCCAGCAGCCATCCGGCAAATGTCACCGCCGCCCAAAGTATGATCTCCACAATCCCGATAGGCAGCCGCTGCATCCGTTTGCCAAGGCCCACAAGCAAAGAGTCTCTGGGTCCGCAGCACTGCTCGGCCAGCATGTAGATCCACATACCGACAGCCATGAAAACAAAGCCGATCAGCATCAAGGCGACGCCTTTGGACAGGCTCTCATTCAGCGCAAAAGGATTCAGGTCATTAAAGATCTGCACGAAATTCCCGGTCAGCAGGGCATCGATAATGGTGCCGAAGCCGATCCGCTCATGAAGCAGCAGATCAATAAAGAGGACCGTCACCCCTATGGCCGTCATAGACAAACCGTAATTAAGGGGCGTATGGGCTGCGATCCCCATCCCTAAGCAGTCCCAGGGGGCCAGACCGATGTTGGCAAAGATCGTCAGGTGGACCCCAAAGGCAAATACCATCAGCCCTGCCGCAATCTGCAGCCAGCCGCCGATGATCTGTTTTCTATTCATATAATAATTACCACCTTTTTTATGTTATCATTTCCAACATAACAGATATCATCCGTGTGGTAAAGAAGAACAAAAAAAATTTTTAAAAATTAGCACTCATCTATTGACATTGCTAACAATGCGTGTTATATTACATATAGAACAAAGGAACAGAGAAGATCAGAGAAATGATTGAAATCCTTTGATCCAAACACTCCTTCCCATATAAAAGGAGGAAATGATTATGTTAACACCGAGACTTTTTGGAGAAAACCTTTATGATGACTGGTTCAATTACCCGCAGCATATGTTCTGGCCGGATATGAGCGAATTCCGTAATCTGGACAGGCTTATGAACATGGATAACGTAGAGAAGAAGCTTTACGGCAAGCATGCCGGACACCTGATGAAGACGGATGTTCAGGAACACGAAGACCACTATGAAGTGGCCATCGATCTGCCAGGTTTCAAGAAGGAAGACCTGTCACTGGAGCTTCACGATGGCTACCTGACAGTTTCAGCTTCCAAGGCCCATGAGCAGGATCAGCATGAGGGTGACAAGCCGGAAGGCAAGGTCATCCGCCAGGAGCGTTACTCCGGTTCCATGACCAGAAGCTACTATGTCGGCGAAGGTCTGACTGAAGAGGACATTAAGGCCAGATATGAACATGGTGTCCTTTATCTGACACTTCCGAAGAAGGAAACCCCGAAGGTTCCTGAGAAGAAGACCATCATGATCGAAGGCTAAAAAATCACAATAGATCTCCTTTCAAATTTGTATGAACAATAAGCAATCATCCAAACAGAAGGCGGTACCGGGAAACCGGCACCGCCTTCTGTTTTCAATGCGCTTTTTGCATGTTTTTCCGTTTTTTTAAATGCGCTTTTTACAATTCGATCAGTTCATATTCTCTGCTGCCGAAGCCAAGTTCTCCAGCTGCTTCGATGGTATGCACGCCGTGCCTGGACTCGACTCTCTCCAGGAAATGCCCCTGTCCCGGATCATCCTTTGCCGCATAGATCAGGTCCATGCAGGCCTGGTCGATGGCTACCGGATCAAGGGATGCCAGGATACCGATATCCTTCATGCAGGGATCTTCTGCTACCACGCAGCAGTCGCAGTCAACAGACAGATTCTTCATGACATTGACAAAGGCGATCTTGCCTTCAAAATACTTGACTACGGATGATGCCGCATCGGCCATGGCCTCACAGAATTCATCCTGGATGGCATGCTTATCCCAGCACTCGATGTTGCTTTCCGATACACCGCCGGAATGAATAAGGGCCTTGCCCTTTGCAGATGCACAGCCAATGGAGAGCTGTTTGAGCGCCCCGCCATAGCCGCCCATGGGATGCCCCTTAAAGTGGGCAAGCACCAGCATGGAATCATAGTTCTTCATATGCTTGCCGACATGGTTCTCCTTTAAGATCTTGCCGTTCGGGACAGGAAGAACATCGTCCGGACCTTCCTCGTCCATGATATCAACCTTAAAGGCCTGCTTCCAGCCATGATACTCCATCAGCTTCCAGTGGCCCTCTGTATGGTCACGGACACCGCCATAAGCATCGCCGTAGGCGGTATTGCACTCTACAACCTCGCCATTTACCTTCTCGATCATCGGCTTCCAGAAAGCCGGACGCAGAAAGTTCTGATTGCCCTTCTCACCGGAATGGAGCTTAACCGCCACCTTACCCGGCAGTTCTATGCCAAGAGCCTCATACATCTTAACTACATTTTCAGGTGTGATCTCCTTCGTGAAGAAAACTTTCGATTTCATCTAATGCCTCCTTTAATGGTCATGTTCATCATGACACCGTGTCATCGATAGTATAACATATTATATAATGTCCGTCAAAATCAAAAATCCTCCCGGCTGATCCCAAGCTTATCCATCTTTTTGTACAGGGTCACCCTGTGTATTCCCAGGTCCCGGGCTGCCTTGCGAAGGTTGCCGTCATTTTTGCGGATATTTGCAAGCAGAACATCTCTTTCTACGGCCTTCATGATCGTTTCGAGGCCGCCGCCTTCCTCATAGGACGGGATCACAGCTGCCGGATTCAGAACGGAGCGCGGCAGAATGGTTGGATAGATCACGCCATTCTCCTGCAGGGCATAACAGCGGGCGACGATGTTTTTCAGTTCACGGACATTTCCGGGCCAGGAATACCGGACCAGCATCTTTTCAGCATCCTCTGAGAAGAAGACATTCGTATGATATTTCTCATTGATCTCCTTCAAAAATGCGGCCAGATAAACCGGTATATCCTCCCGCCGCTCCCTCAGAGGCGGAATCGCAAAGGGGATGACATTTAATCTGAAATACAGGTCCTGCCGGAATCGTTTTTCCTCTACCTCTTTGGCCAGATCCTTATTGGTGGCACTGATGATTCTGACATCGATCGGCACCGGTCTGCTGCCGCCGACGCGCTCGATCTCACCCTCCTGGAGCACACGGAGGAGCTTGGCCTGCATGACAAGGGGCATATCGCCGATCTCGTCAAGGAAGATCGTTCCCCCGTCTGCCAGCTCGAATTTTCCCTTTTTGCCGCCTCGTCTGGCCCCGGTGAAAGCCCCTTCCTCGTAGCCGAAAAGCTCCGATTCAAGAAGCTCCGACGGGATCGCCGCGCAATTGATCCGGATGATGGGCTTTTTGCGCCGGTTTCCTGCATAATGGACAGCGTTGGCAAAAACCTCTTTTCCGGTGCCTGTCTCTCCGGTGATCAGCACAGGAAAATCATTATTTGCCGTCTGCAGGACCAGTTTTTTCAGGTCCCGGATGGCCGCAGATTCCCCAAGAATACTTTCGGTTGAATAGAGATCCGCAGATAGCCGTTTCAGCTCCTCTTTGTATATCTCCATCTCGTCATACACATTGTTCAGCATATTGTAGAGCTTCATCGTGTTCCGGGTAAATTTGATCTGTCCGACACCGGAGATGGACCGGCCGCCCACCGACACATTTGAACGGTTGACAAGTACATAGCGTTCATTATCGCTGTACTGGTGGTCATTTGCCTTATGAAGCACGGCGACCTCCCTCGGGTAATCAGGGTTGACTGCAGCCTCTGCAAGCCGTGATGTATCGATATAATCCTTCACCGGTTTCCCAAGGATCTGCTCCCTCTTAAGGCCAAGATACTCACTGTATTGTTCATTGATATAGGCAATCTTACCTTCCGTATCAACGATCAGGAAACCATCATCCGAATTTTCCAGGCACCCGTAAAAAGACTGCAGGGCATCCTCCGCCGGCAAAGTGGTTGGGATTGGCTGTCTGAATTCCATCCTGATCACCTCCTTCTCAGATTTACAGCTTTCATAAACCTAATATACACCATCCTGCATTTTTTTGCACGCAAAAGCGGGAGCCTGTGCATGCTGACACATCGGCTCCCGCTCTATATTAAGGGAGGCATCCTTTATCGCATCAGAATCTTTTCCTTAAAGGGCATCATCGCTTCCTTCAGCTGACCTGTCTCCAGCTTGCAGGCCATGTGCCCATAGATGCTGTGTATCATATAAAAATCTGCATTGCCGGGATAATGCCTGTTGATCCCCTCGACAATCTGCCTGCCGTACTGGGGCGGGAACTCAGGGTCCGTGTCCGTACTGATGACCAGGGCAGGCATGGTATATCTGGCAAATGCTGCATCAAGGGACTCATAGCCTTTGGCTATATCATAGCTGTTGCAGGCGCGCAGACAGCTGATCACACAGTTCTCATTGTGACTCAGATAATACTCATCCGCTCCGGCGCCGATATAGGCAGCGATCTTTTCCTCGATCTCAGCCTGTGACTTCAGAAACCTGCCCATGCCTTCGTAAAGCAGATAGTGGGTATAGTAGACCTTGCTGACCATGGACATGGCAGCCAGGGCCAGTCTGACATCCGGGGTCTGCTCCCCCCGCTCCCAGCCGTCTGCCCGCCGGATCATTTCAATGAAACAATTATGAATAGCGACGCCGCCCGGCGGCATGCAGGCTGCGGTTGCAACCGGGGTGATGGCACCTACAAAATCCGGATACATGAGAGCCAGCTGCATGACTGCCAGCGATCCCATGGATAGTCCGGCCGCCCAGAAGAGATGATCAACGCCAAGTTCTCCCAGAACCTGTCTCAGGAATTCAGCGTGGTCCGCCATCGTCACATAGGGGAAATGCCTGCCATAGGGCTTTCCGATATCCGGGTTGAGGGTAATCGCGCTTGAGGATCCGGCGATGCTTCCGAGGGCGTTGATGGAGATGATCCGGAAGATGTCTGTATCAAATACATTTCCCGGCCCGACCAGCTCATCCCACCAGCCCGGCAGCGGATCTTCTTCTGTCACGTCCGCTGCATGCTGGCTGGACAGACCGCCGTGACAGAGCAGTACAGGCCTGCCATGAGGATTGCCGTATTCCTCATAAGCCGCAACAGGGGACCTGATCAGATCTCCGTTTACTGTCAGAAAAGGTTTTGAAAGGGTGATATAATTCTTTTTTACCATATTGATCCATTCCTCCTTCTATATTGATCAGATCAGAACATCCCCGGCAGGGAACCTGCCAGCGGGCTGAGGATCAAAATAAAGATAAAGCAGATGAGACCGATGATCGTCGCCGGAATACACATGGATTTCACGGTGTCTCCGACACTTAAACCGGAAGCATCTTTGATATACCAGAAAGTCAGATCCGTGGGGATCAGCAGGACCAGCTGGCCGATACCTGCGATCAGCCCGAACAGCATCAGTGAAGTACCTGTTGACTGGAACATGGGCATCAAAAGTGCGATGGTTGTGGTCCCTGCCACTGTACCTGCACCTGTACCTGCATGAAGAGCCACCATGAGGACCAGAGCGATCAGCAGGACCGGCAGGGGTGAATTATCCAGGAGCTGTACGATATAGTCGCCGACACCTGCCGCCATGAGCACACCGCCATAGCAATTGGCACATCCCAGCATGGCAAAGATCGGGCCGGCTTCCTTGACACCTTCATTGAATATCACAGCGGACGGTCTCGGCAGATATTTCCGGAGAGTGATCATGGACAGGATGGTGACGATAAACATGGAGATACCTGTATTGCCGATAAACTTCAAAAATCCCAGCAGAGCGCTCTCCGCATCAAGAAAATAGGGGGCAAACGCACCGATGGAGATGATGATGATCGGAATAAGGATCAGGGCCAGCACCAGTCCGGCAGGCGGCCTGGACGGATCCGGGGCAAGGTCCAGTTCCCCGGCTGTTTCAGTGCCGTCATTTTGCGTCTTATCTTTCTTGTACTTTGCCGAGATCCAGTAGGCGAGCAGGGTGCTGATGACAGCGCCCGGCAAAGTGATCAGAATACCATAAACCATATAGAAGCCGATATCTATGCCGAGAAGTCCTGCAAAAGCAACCGGGCCGGATGTGGGAATAACCGTGCATGCTGTCAGCAGGGTCGGGACAATGAAAGCACTGACATAGGCCTGCACCGGACGTCCGGTGACATTGGACATGGGTCTGAACATCGGGATAACGATAGCACAGGATGCCAGAAAGCCCACCGGAATCGCCAGGACATAGCCAATGATGGCTACGGCAACCAGGTCATACCTGGGTCCGGTCAGGCGGACCAGGGCTTTGGCAAACTCTGCGATACCTCCGGATTCATTGAGATACTGACAGAAGGTAAATGCAAAGAGCATCAGAATACCTGTTGCCACCAGAATGGAACCAAAGGCGCTGTTTAAGGTTCCTGCAATGGAACCGATCGGAACCCGGCCGATCACAGCTGCAACGATCGCGCCGACAAACAGGCAGAATGACGGATTAAACCTTTTGGACATGATCATCACGATGATCACGGCCAGAGACACGATAAAAGCCAGTAACAGATATGCATTACCCACGAATTCTTCCTCCTCTTCTTTCTCATTTTTTTGTTTTATCCGATCGCCCCGGCGGCGCGGAAGCCGTCTATCTCTTCCCGGGAATAACCCAGCGAAGCAAGCACCTGCACATTGTGCTGGCCAAGCCCCGGCGCAGGGGTCTGGCAGGAGGCTGCATTGTCATCAAACCGGACCGGACTCACCGGCAGCATAAACCGGCTGCCATTAGCATTTGTATATGGCTCCACATAATGATTGGCGATGGCCTGCTTATCTGAGGCCGCCTCGTGATAGTGGCCGGCCCGCTCAAAGGCGATATCCGCTGCATTCAGCCGCTCAGCCCAGACGCTGCTCTCCCGCTTCAGGAAGGCATCCTCGATGATCCTGCAGAGGGTCCGGCTGTTGTCCGGCTCCTTTGCGGCAAGCAGGGTGCTGAACCTGGGATCATCGATGATATCCGTCAGCTCAAGGGCCTGGCAAAAAGCCTTCCAGTAGCGTTCAAAATCAAGGATCGTCAGGGTGATCCATTCGCCATCACTGCATTTGTAGGTATTGGCCAGAGGCGATGACGGCAGATAGCGGTCCTTAGGCCACTGATCGCCATACTGGGTGCTGATGACCATCAGACCGTTGACCCAGATGGCAGTACCATATAGCGAAACCTCCACCTTCCCGCCCTGACCGCTTTTCCCGGCCCTTCTCAGGGCGCCCAGTACGCCGCCCAGAAGGACCAGGCCGGCGATATGGTCGCCGACACCGTAAGGTGCCGTAACCGGCGGGTGACCGACCGGCGGCATGTCCACAAGCATGCCGCTTCTGGACCAGAAAGAGACCACATCATAACCCGGCCGGGCTGCCTCAGGCCCCAAAGTGCCATAGCCTGAAATATGTCCCCAGACCAGACCCGGAAATTCTGCGGAAAGGCTTTCATAATCCAGCCCCAGCTTCTTCAGGGACGCCAGCCTGACATTGCTGATAAAGATGTCCGCTGTCGCCAGAAGTCTCCTCATGATCTTCCTGCCTTCCGGATGCTTCAGATCGATCGTTACTCCCCTTTTATTACCGTTTTCCAGCTCCCAGATCGGATTTTCATCCTCTGCCGCCGGCACCCCCATCTGGTCACCGAACTTTCGCATCGGATCTCCCCGAAAATCCTCTACCTTGATCACATCCGCTCCCCAGTCAGCCAGCATACGCCCGGCCGCAGGCGCTGCTACATAGGTCGTCAGGTCAACTACCCTGATGCCTTTAAGATAATCGCATCTCACCCTTATTCCTCCTTCCGGTCACCGATCACTTCACGGGCAATGACGATCTTCTGGATCTCTGAAGTCCCTTCATAGATCCTGAGGATCCTGGCATCTCTGTACATCCGCTCGATCGCATAATCCTTCATATAACCATAGCCTCCATGGATCTGCAAGGCCAGATCACAGACGTAGTTTGCTGTCTCTGAAGCGTAATATTTTGCCATCGCCGCAGCCTTTGCCGCATTTTTCCCCTTCATTCGAAGGTCAGCCGCCTGCAGGGTCAGGAGCTTTGCAGCCTCTATGCGGGTCGCCATATCTGCGATATACCAGCTAATACCCTGATTTTTACAGATAGGCCTGCCGAACTGGACACGCGCCTTAGAATAGCTGATTGCCTCCTCAAAAGCACCCTGAGCCAGACCAAATGCCTGGGCTGCGATACCGATACGGCCGCCGTCAAGGCCGCTCATGGCAATCTTGAAACCATCGCCGATCTTACCCATGATACAGCTTTCCGGCACTCTGCAGTCATCAAGGACCAGCTCGGAAACTGCAGCACCATTCATACCCATCTTGTTCTCTGTCTTGCCGACGGAAAGGCCCTTCATGCCCCGCTCCAGGAGAAATGCGGTCATACCGCCCCTGGTCTTCTTCTCCGGATCTGTCAGGGCGATCACAACGAAATGGCTGCCTTCATCCTTGCCGAGATTTGAGATAAAACACTTGGTTCCATTGATCACATAGCTGTCGCCGTCTTTCACAGCCTTTGTCTTCAGGCTGCCGGCATCTGACCCGGCTCCCGGTTCAGTCAGACAGAATGCGCCGAGTTTACCCTCTGCAGCCATAGGTAGATACTTTTCTTTCTGAGCCTTTGATGCATGATTAGTCAGAATGTCGTTGACCAGCAGATGGACAGCGACGATCTCCGCTGTACTGGCACAGCACCTGGATATTTCTGAAATAACCAGGACCTTGCAGATCTCATCCAACTCCGAACCGCCGTACTGCTCAGGGATATTCATTCCCATAATGCCCATTACGGCAAGTCTGGCAATCGTTTCCACCGGAAAGCTGCATGTTTCATCAATTTCTCTCGCCAGGGGACGGATCGCCTTCTCGGAAAAGTCCCGGATCATATCACGAATATCGATCTGTTCTTCCGTAAAACAAAACATCTCTTCCGCCTTTCTTTACTGCTTCGGAAGCACCTTCGCTTCTCCGGTGAGCACCAGTTCTCCGTGCTGATTGAACACCTCTGTCTTTATCGTCACGCGTTTTATCTCCGAATCCTTATCCAGCACTTCCAGCCTTACCGTCAGTGTATCTCCGAAACGCACCATGCGGATGAACTTGGAATTCTGACTCAGATACAGGCAGCCCTGGCCGGGCATCTTGGTACCAAGCGCCGTCGAGATCAGACCCGCAGTCAGTGCACCGTGACAGATCCTCGATGGCAGCAGCATTTCCTCAGCGCCGGTTTTACTGACATGGACAGGGTTAAAATCTCCTGTGATCCCAGCAAATGCATAAACATCATGCTCTGTGATCGTTTTCGTAAAGTAAGCTGTGCTTCCGATGGCCAGCTCGTCATAGCTGAAACCATCGATCAGGGGGTCTCTGACAAGCATTTTTTCCTGCTCAATAATACTCATTTCCTGTTCCTCCCTTATATCAATCGAAGTTTTTCTTTACGCCCATATAAATAGCAAGGACCGTGCCAACTTTTTCAAAACTTTTTGCCGCATCTGTGAAGACAAAAAAATAAGGCAGATCTCCGGAAAGCCTTGATTTTACAGGCTTTTCAGAGATTTGCCTTATGATATACGATCCCGCATAAATCGCAGGAATTGTTTCTGTTATGTAGCCATATGGCTGCATGATGAATTATGATTACACTGGTTTTTGATGTATATTTCCGAAAAAAACAGGTGTAGTTCTGGATAGTGTAGCCATTTGGCTACACTGATGATCCCGGTGTTTAGTAGATTCTGAACGTATTCCGGTCAAAATCAATGATACCTTCCTCCCGCATCTGGGTCAGTTCCCGGGTCAGGGCGCTCCGGTCTGCACAAAGGTACTGAGCAAGCTCGCCGCGTTTTAGCGGAATCTGAAAATATCTGGTATTCTGCATCTGCGCCTGTATTGATAAATAGGCCAGGATCTTCTCCCGGAGATTCTTCTTGGTAATGATCTCCACCTTCTGCATGAGCGATCTGTTCTTCATGGCAATCGTATGCACCAGATTGCGGACCAGCTTTTCGTGAAAGGAGCAGGCATTGGAACAGGTATGGATCACCTGCTGAAAAGGCAGCATCATGACATCGACATTTTCAGCTGCAACAAATGAAACAACTGCCTGCTGTTCTATACCGCAGGCGAAGGTTTCTCCGAACAGTTCGCCTTCCATCATCCGTGTGATCAGGGTCCGGTTGCCCCACAGATCTTCCTTGATCATGTCGATGCTTCCTGACAGAATCACGCCGAAATACCTGATCTCATTACCTTCCAGGGCGATCACATGGCCCTGCTTGAATGATTTCATCTGATAAGTCAGGCATCCGAGGATTTCCTTCTTTTCTTCATCCGTAATATCTTTAAACAGCATTGAGCGATTCAAAGCCTTCATATAATCGTCCATAACTGTCTCCTCAAATTGTGAATTATTCTCGGTTATATGAATATTATATCGATTATAATATACTTTTTCCGTTGCATGCGCAACAATTCAGCACATGGGACTACATCCTGAGCTTCAGACCGGAAAGGATCGTATCGGGCCGCAGATGCATCACGCAGTACATCTCCCCGGCCATACTGAATCCGCACTGGTCACAGACCCCCAGCAGTTTTCCCGGACACTGTTTCAGCTTCCTTCCGCCGATCATAATGTAATTGGCGATCCAGCAGTATTTCTTGAAATCGGGCCGGATCATCATCCTTAAACCGGAAATGGAATTCATGACCGGATAACCGGCTTTTTTCATGGCGATGATCTTCCGGATCACCCTGGTCCGTTCTTCCGGGGTCATGGTCAGCGCTTCTGTCTCCGGAAAGGGTGTATGGAAGTTGAGAGCGATCTGCTCGATATAAGGGTTATCTTTGGCATAGCGGATCAGCTGCGGAACGGATCGCATATTCAGACGATTGACCGCCATGGCAATACTCAGATGCGGATGATCAGCCCTTCGTATATTTTCATCCAGCCGCTCAAAGGTCCCCTCGCCGCGGACCCGGTCATGATACTTCCCATAGCCGTCCACACTGACCCAGACACTGTCCGCCAGCGTATCGCCGAAGGGTTTCTGACCGTTGGTCGTCAGGGTGCAGGAAAAGAAACCTTCCTGCTTTGCCAGACGGTAAAGATCGTTCAGGTCCTTGTCCCCGTCCCGCCACAGCGTCGGCTCTCCGCCTTCAAAATCAATGAATCTGGAGCCTTGCCGGTATGCATACCGCAGTTCTTCCCGGATCTCATCATATGGCTTCATCCGCGACCCCTTATGTCCTTCAGGCGTACAGTGCCTGCACTTCAGATTGCAGTAATCTGTAATAAACAGGACCGTTTGAAGCGGTCGTTCCTGACGCAGCACGCCGCTGCGCAGATACCACCATGGCAGATATGACATTCTGAGCGCCGCCCTTACCTTCTCTGTTTTCATTGCCATCCCCCAATCATCAAAGGATATCCGAAAGTTTCCTGATCATACCGCGGAAATACGTATTGTTTTTATTTGGCGGCAGTTTATCCACGCAGGTATAAAGTTCATCCGCAAGCGCCCGGGCAGTTTCCCTCGCCCGGGCCATCCCTCCGGACTCATGAAGCATTTTGTTCAGATGTATCTCATCAGTTTTGTCAAATGCGCCCTGTCTCGCTTTCTCCATCAGTGCCATGACAGAGGTCCTGCAGACTTCGTTTTCAAACGCGTACAGCACCGGCAGCGTCAGGATGCCTTCTCTGAAATCCATATGACTGGGCTTACCGTCAACTTCCGGAGAAAGTGTGAAATCAAGAAGATCGTCACGGATCTGAAACAGCAGTCCCAGCTTTTTGCCGATCATGGGCAGATTCTCCATGGCAGCTCCGTCACACCCGCTCAGCATGCATCCCAGACGGCAGGACAATTCAAAAATGGCCGCCGTTTTCCCATAGATATTTTTCATATACCTTTCTGTCGTGGTCCGGGCATCAAAAAAGCAGTCATACTGACCGATCTCACCGGTACACATATGCGCGATGGTTTCAGCAAAAAGCGCTCCCTCCGCCACCATTTCACGACTGAAAAGCACCTGCATGACACGGCTGAGCAGCAGATCGCCGGTATAGACAGCCATGTCCTTGCCGAACTCTGCCTGAACCGTAGGCATACCGCGCCGGGTCGGTGAATCATCGACGATGTCATCATGGATCAGTGAGGCCATATGCACCATTTCAACCAGAGCTGCCGCTTCGCAAAGCCTCGCCTGCTGCGTCTGATACCTGCTGCCGTAATGACCGCACAGAAGCAGGATCTGCGGACGGATCATCTTCCCTTCAGCGCTTCTCACACGTGCCAGGATATGGTTAACTCTTTCATCCCATGAAACCGGAGCCAGGTGAAGCGAAAGCTGCTCATTCACAAGTTTCATGTCTTCCTGCAGTCCGGGAACGAATAATTGTTTCATTGCAAGATCTCCTTACGGAAATAAAAACTGTCTGATCAGTACATGCATCAGCACAGCGCCGGGATAACCAAATGCCACTGCAAACGCAATCTTCGTCAGCATCAGGGTCGCATTGGTCTTATTATCATGTGTCATCGCGCATACCGGGACGCCGCCATCCGAATGTTCAGGTTCCCAGAAAAGCAGCCCCAGCATCTGCCGGATGGCGCTGCGCGCGAGAATTATCCATACGCCCATCCAGGGAAGCCCAAACGGATACTTTACGCACAGTATGCCGCAGATCAGCGCCAGCCAGAGGATCAGTCCGATCCCTGCCGTGCGCGCCGCCGCCCGCCTGCCGATCACCATCGGCAGCGTCAGTCTGCCTGCGGCTTTATCCCTTTCCAGGTCACAGGTATTATTTGACAGCATAAACTGGGAGACGATCATCATCATCGGAACTGCCTTTAACAAGACGACGGGTGATGCGCTGCCTGTCAGTGCGATAAATACGCCGTAAGGCACCAGCCCGCCGAGTGTGAATCCGGAAAGGAACTCGCCGACCGGCATCCGGGACGTAGCCTTTGAAAATCCGGAATAAGTCATCGCGATCACCGCACCGATAAGGCCGACAATGAGGACCTTCGTCCCGCACCTGAAGATTACGTAAAGACCCAGAACCAATGAAAACAACATGAATCCTAAGCCTGCATAAAATGCAGGCTTAGGATTCTGTACGCTGTTATATGCCAATGGGCCGTCCAGTTCTGAGACGACATTTTCATGTGTATCATTGCCGGATACATAATCAAAATAGTCATTCAGTACATCCACCGAGGCATTCATCAGCGAGGGAATCAGAACGAGACACAGGGCGGGCAAAAACGGAATGCTACCCGCATATTCGTATGACAGCACCAGGCCAAGGACTGCCGGCATGAATGATGACAGCAGTATGGCGCCCGGCGTTGTCATATCGATGATCATTTTCAGATCAACTTCACGTCCTTCTCCAC